>Ga0105048_10005159_pt1 | contig 21185 bp, 16 predicted proteins | sample MAT05_FD_78382 | JGI IMG/M metagenome (GOLD analysis project Ga0105048, IMG submission 78382) | Freshwater microbial communities from Lake Fryxell liftoff mats and glacier meltwater in Antarctica - MAT-05 | ecosystem: Environmental > Aquatic > Freshwater > Ice > Liftoff microbial mat | place...
ATTCTCGACTTCATGCGCGCGGCTTGCTCCGCTGCCCTTCGGCGTCAGCCCGCCCCATCGCTACTCCCCATCGAAGTCCCAGCCGATTCACGGAGTCGCGCCGCGTAGGGCGTGAACGGGTACCCTGGCCGTTGCCGGGAATTTCGCGGGCGAGGCGCGCTCTACGCCTTCTCTTCGATCCGCCGCACCCAGGAAAAGATCGCCACCAGCCCGCCGACCATCACCCCGCAGAGCCCCAGCATCCCCCAGGCAGAGGCGCGCGCCCCCAGCACCGCAGCGATCGCCGCCGCCCCCATCCAGGCTGTATACGGCCCCAGCACGTCCCGGTGGCTCAACCCCGCGGTCACCGCGCGTTGATAGAGGTGCGACCGGTGCGCCTTCCACACGGCCTCTCCCCGCGAGGCCCGCCGCAGGAGAGTGAATGTCCCGTCGAGCAGAAAGGGCGCCAGGGCCAGAGGCACCACCGGCAAGGGCATCGGATCCGGCCGGGCCTGGGCCGCCAGCGCCAGCGCCGCGAAGGTGAAGCCCAGCATCGTGCTCCCGGCGTCGCCCATGAAGATCCGCGCCGGTCCGACGTTGTGCACGAAGAAGCCCGCGCTCGCCGCCGCGAGCAGGCCCGCGAGCAACGCCAGATCCGTATGGCCATGCGCCGCGAGGCCCACTGCGATCGCGAGGCCCGCGCTGATGGCCTGCGCCCCCGCGAGGCCATCCATGCCATCCATGAAGTTGTAGATGTTGAGGACGCCGAGGATCCACACCACCGAGACGATCGTGGTCGCCCAGACTGGCAAGCTCAGCCCCACGCCCTCGGCGAGGACGATCCGCGCGGGCGCCCCGATCGCCAGCGTGAATCCCAGGGCGATGGCGCTTTGAATCGCCAGGCGCGTCCCGGCGCTCACCGGCCGGAGATCGTCGACGAGGCCTGTCGCCGCCGTCACGATCGAGGCGACCAGCCAAACGAGCACGTCCTTCGCGACGCGGCCGGGGGTGAACGCGAGCACCGCGCCCATCACCCCCCAGACGCCGATCGCGATCCCCACGCCGCCGAGGCGCGGGACGGGGAGCGTGTGCAAGCTGCGCTCGTTGGGGTGGTCGACCAGCGCGCGGCGCGCCGCAAAATCGCGGATCAACCCGCACGCGACGAGCGCGAGGAGGAAGGCCGCCCCAAAGGCCGCGCCGAGGGACGTGATCGTCATCGCGACGGCCTGTTACTACGGCATCGAAGCGGTCGATAGCCGGCGGATGAATCCAGCGGCGCGCGCGAGCACCCCACGGCCGGCGATGAACCGAGCACGGACGCGTGTCCTGAGGTAGCATCCGCCGCCGATCCATCATGTGCGGAATCTCGTTGATCTGGGACGAACGAAGCCCCTCCGTAGCCCGAGCCCGGCTCGCGCAGGCCATGGCCGAAGCCATCCGCCACCGCGGCCCCGACGGGCAGGGCCTCTGGGCCGACCCAGGCGCGCCGATCGCCATCGCCCACCGCAGGCTGGCGATCCAGGGCCTCGGCGAGCAGGGCGCGCAACCCATGGTCCACCCCGAGGGCCGAGGCGTCCTCAGCTACAACGGGGAGCTCTTCGGCGCCGCGCGCGTCCGCGCGGCCCTCGTCGGCGAAGGCGTCGTCTTCCGAGGCCAGAGCGACACCGAGATCTTGATGCACGCCCTCGCCCACTGGGGCGTCGAATCAACGCTCGCGCAGATCAGCGGGCAGTTCGCCTTCGCCTGGTACGACCTCAGCCGCCGTCGCCTCTACCTCGCGCGCGATCGCATGGGGATTCGCCCCCTCTACTTCTCCGCCAACGGCGGTCGCCTCGCCGCCGCCTCGGAGCAGAAAGCGCTCCTGCTCCTCCCCTGGGTCGATCGGACGCCGCGCCCCGAAGCGATGCTCCGCTATCTCATCCTCCAGCGCACCGACGATATCCCGGGGGAGACCATGCTCGCCGGGATCCGCGCGCTCCCCGCCGGCCACTGGGCCGAGTGGGACGGCGCGACGCTCACCGAGCATCGATATTACCGCGCCGAGACCCCGGTCCCCCGCACCACGATAGCCGACGTCCGCGCCCACCTCGAGCGGGCCGTCAAAGAGCAGCTCGTGGGCGACGTCCCCCTCGGCGCCATGGTCTCGGGTGGGCTCGACTCCTCGTCGGTGGCCCTCCTCGCCGACCGCACTCGCCTCGAAGCCGGCGTCACCAGCAAGATTCACCTCTTCGCCTACCACGACCAGCTCGCCGAGATGGACGAGCGCCCTTACCAGCACGCCGTCCTCGAAGCGATGAAGAGCCCCCACGAGGTCCACTGGGTCTCTTCCACCCCGGCGCGCCTCGCCGAGGAGCACGAGCGCTACATCCACCACCAGGAGGAGCCGTACGGCGACGTCTCCAGCTACGCCGAGTACACCATCGCTCACGAGGCCGCGCGCCACGGCGTCAAGGTGCTCTTGAATGGCCTCGGCGGCGACGAGGTCTTCGTCGGTTACCCCTCCTTCCTCGGCCCGCTCATGCTCGATGTCCTCCGCGAGGGCCGCTTCGCCGAGGCCATAGAGATCTTGCGCGTGACGCCCTCCCTCGCGAAGATCAGCTCTTCCCATACCGTCTTCGCCGCCGCCTATCATGCCCTCCCCGCCCGCCTCCGCAACACGCTGATGGCCGCGCGCGCCGCCCGCTTCGGCGGCCTCCCCCGTTCACTCACCCTCCGCGCCGCCAGAGATGCATTTCGCGACTATCACCCTCACGACGGGCGCGGCCCGATCAACGCGGCGCTCCGCGGCTCGATCGAGTCCTGGTCAGTCCCTCGCTACCTCACGCACTCGGATCGCATGGGCCTCGCCGCCGGGGTCGAAGGCCGCGTACCGTTGCTCGACGAGGGCGTCATTCGCGCGGCCTGGGGCATCCCCGCCGCTGAGCGCTTTGGCCGGACCGGGCTCAAGGCCTCTCTCCGCGCCGCGGCCTCCTCGGTCCTCCCGCCAATGGTGCGCGATCGCGCCTGGAAGCTCGGCTTTCACGCCCCGGTCAAAGGCTATGTCGCCGCGCTCGACAGCCCGCTCCGCGAGGGCCACCGCATGGTTGAACGCCTCCTCGGCGCCGCCCCCCGCTGGGAGACGATGTCACCCGCCGCGCGCTGGCTCTGGGGCAACCTCGGCGCCTACCTTAGCTGGGTGAACGAGCGCCCCCTCGCCCCCGCCCTCGACGCCGCCTCTGCCACCGTCAACGTCGCGGCGCTGGGCCTGGCGTGAAAACCCTCCTCTCCCCGCCCAAAAACCACAGTCTGGAGCAGCACGTGATTACAGAAGGATGCCTGTGATGGGTTTGACCCTGGAGCGATTCGCGCACTGGACACCGCGCTACATCGTCGATCGCGTGAGCCTGGGCGTCTGGGAGCGGCGCCACCCGGATCTGCCGTGGCTGACAGCAGAGTCGATCCGGCTGCTCTCAGGCATGCTCCGCCCGACGGATCGCGCCCTGGAGTGGGGCTCGGGCCGGAGCACGCGCTGGTTCGCCGACCGGGTCGCCGAGCTGACCTCGGTGGAGAGCGATCCCGAGTGGTTCGGCCGCGTCAAGGACAGCCTCGTCGGCCGCTCCAACGTGCATTACTTCTTCAAGGAGTGCCCTGCCGGCGCGCCGGAGCCCCTGGAAGAAGAGTACGCGGGCGTCGCCGACTCCTTCGCGAAAGAGTCCCTCGACTTCGTCCTCGTCGACGGCCAGGTCCGCGATCGCTGCGCCCTCAAGGCGCTGCCCAAGATTAAGCCCGGCGGGCTGCTGGTCATCGACAACATCAACTGGTTCCTGCCCTCCGAATCCCGCTCTCCTAGCTCCGTCAAGAGCTTTGACGCAGCGACGAAATGGCGCGAGATCGCCGCCGTGCTCGCGACGTGGAGGCGCATCTGGACCAGCAGCGGCGTCACCGACACCGCGATCTGGATCAAGCCGGCGCACTCGTGAGAATCCTCGTCCTCACGACCACCCGCCGTGACACCGCCGAGGTCTCGATCGCCGAAGCGCTCTCCTCGGTCCACGAGGTCACCTCATTCGACTACGAAAGGCAGCGGATCATCACGTTGAGGCCGGGCTTTCACCGCCTCAACATCCTCCTGCACACCGGCCTCAAGGCGCTGAAGAAGCCGGCCACGCACTTCGCCGATCAGGCGTTGCTGCGCTGGATCAAGGGCAAGCGCTTCGACCTGATCTTCCTCGTGGCCATCAACACCGTGCCGCCCGGCGTGGTCGCCGAGCTGAAGCGGGAGACAGGCGCCCTCGTGGTCGGCTGGTTCACCGACGCCATCGTCAACCTCGGCGCCGCCGAGTTCGTCTCTGCGCCGTACCATCGCATCTTCTTCAAAGACAGGATCGTCGTCGACCGCTTCCGCGACGCCCTCGCCACCGACCGCTACGATTACCTCCCGCAGGCCTTCGACCCCGAGATTCACCGGCCCGCCCCGGCGCGCCTGGCCCCGAAGGGCGCCGAGGCCGATGTGGCCACCTTCGGAAACAGCTACGCTTTCCGCGCCTACCTCATGAGCGCGCTCCTCGCGCAGCGCGACATTCGCACCGTCGTCTATGGCAGCCCGTCCTGGATCGCGGACCCTCAGCTTCTCGCCATCTATCGCGCCCCCGTCGTCGGGCTGGAGAAGAGCGCGGCGATGGGGGTGACGAAGATCGCCTTGAACACCAACCACTTCTCCGAGCTGGGCGGCGTCAACAAGCGCACCTTCGAGGTCACCGGGATGGGCGCCTTCCAGCTCACCGACGGCCCTTGCGTCGCGGAGTATTACGAGCCAGGCGTGGAGTGCGCCACCTTCCGCGGGCCGGACAACCTGGTAGAGAAGGTGCGATATTACCTCGATCACCCGGTCGAGCGCAGCGCCATCGCCCGCCGCGGGCTCCGGCGCGCCTGGCGCGACCACACCTATCACAGCCGCCTCAATCAAGCCTTCGAGTCCATCCCCGAGCTCCGTGGCGGGCCTGCGCTCCCCGTGCCCGCAGGCCCGCCGGAGCCCGAGTCGGGCCTTTAACTGGTATCGGAGCGGGGACGCCCCATGCACGCTGCGATCATCACCTTCGGCTATCCGCCGATCAAGCACGTGAGCGGGACGCGCCCCGGCAACCTCGCGCAAAAGCTCGCTGATCTCGGCCACGCCGTGACCGTGGTCACGGTCGACTGGAGCACCCGCGAGAACCCGCCCTCCCCGAGCGCCGGGGTTCACCTCCTGGCGATCGATCCGCGCGCCTGGTTCCACGGCTTCGCCCCGGCGACTCCCCCGCTCACCACCGAGCCTCCGTTCACCGGCCCGGCCGCGCTCCGCCGGGCGCGCACCCTCCAGCGCACGCTGCGCTGGGGTCCTTATGAGTCCTGGGCCCGCGCCGCGCTGCAAGCGCTCTTCGCCCGCCACCAGAGCTCTCCTGTCGACGTGGTCTGGGCCATCCACGGGGACGACTCGAGCCACGAGATTGCCTATCGCTTCTCGCGCGCGACGGGCGTCCCCTGGGTGGCCGACTTCAAAGATCCCTGGGATCTCTTCCACAAACGCTCCATCACCTGGCTCCAGGAGCTGGTGACGCGGCGGCGGCTCCGCACCGCCTCGGCCCTGACCGAGACCTGCAAGGCTCAGAGCGACGCCGACGCGGCCCGCTTCCACCTCCCCGCGCACGTGCTCTGGACAGGCTACGAGGCCGACGTGATGGAGCGCGCCGCCCCGACGCGCCTCTCCAATGAGGCCTTCGTGCTCGCCTACGTTGGCAACCTCGCGCAGCTCCACGACGTCGACGCCGTGGCCCGCCTCTTCGCCGCCTGGGAGGCGTTGCCGAGCCGCCCCGCGCGGGTCGAGCTCCACGCCTTCTGCAACACCGCCACGAGCTTGAAGGAGCGACTCGAGGCGCGCGGCGTGCTCCATTATCTCCACGAGCACAGCTTCGTCCCGCGAGAGCAGGCTTATGGGATCATGAAGGGCGCGGACGCCCTCCTCTTGCTCCCGGCCACGCATAATCACCCTTCCGGCGGGTCGATCGGCGTGAAAGAGCTGGAGTACCTCGCCTCCGGCGCTCCCGTCCTCTCGATTGGCAAGCTCCTCCCGGAGCTCGACCCCGTGGCGCGCGGCTGCCCTCAGCTCATCGAAGCGGAGGGCGCTGAAGCCGCCGCGACCTGGCTGCTCGCCGAGGCCGCAGAGCCCGGGCGATCGCGCGCCGAGGTCAACCGCCCCAGCGTCGTCGCGCACTCGTGGCCGGCCAAGGGGAAGGCCCTCGCGGCCATCCTCGCAGCCGTGATCCGGCGGCGCTGAGCGGGGATCGGCCCACCGACGCAGCCTGCCCATTGACGCGCTCAGGGTTTTGAGGGCCATGCTGCGCCATGCAGGAAGCAGATCCCACGGCGTGTACGATCGCGAAGGTCGATCAAGGACGATCCCTGCGTCTGCCATCGCTCCAGGTGACGGCGACGCTGCCCGACGGGCGCAAGGTCATCGCGCCGCTCGACCTTCACCCGTGCGTCGTGGGCACCAGCTCCGACTGCGATCTGGTGGTGCCCGACAGCCACATCTCGCGCCGACACTGCGAGCTGACGCTCACCGAGCGTGGGATCTTGCTGCGCGATCTGGGGAGTAAGAACGGCACGCTTGTGCGTGACATCCAGGTGATCGAAGCGTGGCTGTCGCCCGGGGTGCCGGTGACGCTCGGCGGGACCGAGCTTATCGTGGCGCCGGCCGGCGACGCCGCCGTGGTGCCGCTGTCGAGCGGCGAATCGTTCGGCCAGGCGCTCGGGCGCAGCCTGGCGATGCGAGTGCTGTTCTCCAAGCTGGAGCGCGCGGCTCCGACCCATGAGACGGTGTTGTTGCTCGGCGAGTCCGGCACCGGGAAAGAGGTGCTGGCGCGCGAGGTTCACGCGCACAGCCCGCGCAAGGACAAACCCTTCGTCGTGCTCGACTGCGGGGCGATCGCGCCCAATCTGGTCGAGAGCGAGCTGTTCGGTCACGTGAAAGGGGCGTTCACCGGCGCCAATGCGGCGCGCGCCGGACTCTTCGAGCAGGTCAATGGCGGCACCCTGTTCATTGACGAGCTGGGCGAGCTGCCGCTCGATCTCCAGCCCAAGCTGCTGCGCGCCATTGAAAATCGGCAGCTCCGGCGCCTTGGCTCGGAGCAACCGGTGTCGTTCGATGCACGGATCGTCGCCGCCACCCACCGCAATCTCCGCGCCCGGGCTCAGGACGGCTCGTTCCGCGCCGATCTGTACTTCCGAATCTCGGTGGTCGAGGTCCAGGTTCCGGCGCTGCGCGAGCGCAAGGACGACATCCCGCTGTTCGTCGAGCGCTTTCTCGAAGGACGCACGCCGCCGCGGACGCTCGCGGACCTGCCGTCTGGCGCGCTGCCGCTGCTTCAGGCCTACGACTGGCCCGGCAACGTACGCGAGCTGCGCAACACCGTAGCTCGCCTGCTGCTGTTTCCGGAGATGGTGAGCGAGATCTTCGGCGCCCCCGCCGCGACGGTGGCGAAGGCCGAGCCCGCGCGCCTCGACAAGCTGCTGGAGCTCTCGTTACCCCAGGCCCGCGAGGCGGTGCTCGAAGAGCTGGAGCGGGCGTACGTAACGGCGAAGCTCACCCAGCACAAGGGCGTCATCGCCCACGCGGCCGATGCAATGGGCGTATCGCGTCAGCTCCTCCATCGGCTGCTCGATCGATATGGTCTGAGCGCGCGCTGACGCTCGGCGAGAGTCGAGGTGGCCTGGTGGCCCGGCGATATCCAGGGCGTATTGACGCGCCGGACATCGCCGGGCTACCATGAAGGCGCCACCTCGAGCGCCGATGAGCCGACCCGACGACGACCTCCGGACCGCTACCTTTGGCGGGTTGCCTACCGCCGCTTCCTCGGGCCCCACGGTCACAGCCGCTCGCGGCGCGGACCGCGACGATCGCCCGCTCCCTTCGCTGGGGGAGGTCCCCTCCGGAAGCGTCGACGCCGACCTCCCCATTCCACCGTCGCTCCACCGGCGCTTCGAGGGATTCCAGCTCCTCGGCCGCGGCGGGATGGGCGTTGTCTACCGGGCGCGCGATCTACGCATCGGGAGGCCGGTGGCGATCAAGCTCTTGATTTCAGTCGGGTCCACCTCTGGAGGGGGCGTATTGCAAGAGGCCCGCGCCCAGGCGCGACTGCGCCACGAGTACGCCTGTGAGGTCTACGAGGCCGGCATCGCCGATCACGTGCCCTTCATCGTAATGCAATATATCGACGGCGTGCCGATGAACGAAGCCCGCAAGACGATGACCCTCGAGGGCAAGGTGCGGGCGGTACGCCGCATCGCGACGGCATTGCACGAGGCCCACCGGCTCGGGCTCGTACACCGCGACGTCAAGCCCGCCAACATCCTGGTCGAGCGCGGCGACGACGGTGACTGGAAGCCGTACATCCTCGACTTCGGGATCGCGCGCGGGGCCGGCGATGGTGGCCACACCTCCGCCTCGGCCGTGCAGGGGACGCCCGCCTTCATGGCTCCCGAGCAGGCGGCCGGAAAGGTGCGCTCGCTCGACCGGAGGACCGATGTCTACGGGCTCGGCGCGACCCTCTACGACATGCTCGCCGGCCGACCTCCGTTCCAGGGCGACAGTGTGCTCGAGATCCTGCGCCGGGTGAGCTCGGAAGAGGCGCCGCCGCTGCGCCGGGCCGATCCGGCGATTCCGCTGGATCTGGAGGCCATCGTGATGAAGTGCCTCGAGAAGGAGCCGGTCTTACGGTACGAATCGGCCAGGGCGCTTGGTGAGGATTTACAGCGGTTTCTGGACGGCGATCCGGTGGCCGCGCGGCGCGCGACCTATCGTGTCCTGCTTTTCAAATGGGTGCGTCGTCACCGCGCGGGCGTGGCGCTCGCCGCGGGACTGATGGCCGCCGGGCTGCTCGTCGCGGGGCAGAGGGTCCGCGATCGGGCTCATGCGGACCGACAGGCAGCGCTCGCCCGCGATCTGGGCGAAGACGTCAAAGAGATGGAGCTGTTCCTGCGCATTGCGTACGGGATGCCGCTGCACGATGTGGAGCGCGAGCGCGACGTCGTTCGGCGACGGTTTGGCGCGATCGAAGCGCGCATGGCGGAGGCCGGCGCGATCGGCGACGGCCCGGGCCACGAGGCGCTCGGCCGGGGCTCGCTCGCACTGCAAGACGCGAGCTCCGCGCTCGATCACTTCCGCCAGGCCGAGCGCGCGGGCTACCGCTCTCCGGGCCTGGCTCTGGCGATGGGCATTGCTCTGAGCGACCTGTACAAGCGGGCGCTTGATGGCACCAAGCGCATCCAGAACGCGGCCCAGCGCCGGGCGCGCATCGCGGCGATCGAGGCAGAGTACAAGGTGCCGGCGCTCGCCCACCTGCGCGCCGCGCTCGGCGGGACGATAGCGCCGCCGGCGTACGTGGAGGGGTTGATTGCCTACCACGAAGGCCGGTACGAGGAGGCGCTGGCCCTGGCGCAGCGGGCTTTTGCCGAGACTCCGTGGATGTACGAAGCCAAGAAGCTCGAAGGAGATGTGCTGGTTGCCATCGGCAGCCGTCACCGGGCGGACAGGGCATTCGATTACCAGAGAGCCATGGATTGGTTCGGGCAAGCGGCGACGGCGTACGCAGACGCCGCGGCTCTGGGCCGCTCCGATCCGGCGGTGTACGCGGGCGATTGCGAGCTGTGGACCCAGACCATGAACGCGGCTTCGGAGCACGGCGAGTCAATGCGCCCGAGCTTCGAGAAAGCGCAGCGGGCTTGCGCCGGCGCGATCGCCGCGAGCCCGAAGAACGGCGAGGCGCACGTCAAGCTGGCTCTGGTGTACAACGCCTTCGCGTGGTGGGTCACCACGGGCCGAAACCGAGGGGAAGACCAGGAGCTGGCATTGCGCGAGGCGGCCCTGCATGCCGAGGAAGCGGCACGGCGGAGCCCGAACGACGCGATGGCGCAGTACATCGTGGGCGCGGTGGCGCGCACACGAGCGCTCGATGCGCTCAACCGCAGCCGCAGCGCGCGCGCCGCCCTGGACCTCGCCATCGTGGGCTATGAAGGCGCGCTGCGTCTGGACCCGGATTTCGCCTGGGCGCAGAATGAGCTCTGTTCTTCGCTTTTGCTGCGAGGCAAAGCCGAGAGCCTGCAAGATCGCGATCCCCGGGGTTACTTCACCTCCGCGGCCGGGCATTGCGATCGGGCGATCGCGCTGGATCCGGACTTCACGTACCCCCGGGCGAACCAGGTGATCTTGAGTGTTTATGAGGCCGATTATCTGGCAGACACCGGCCGCTCGCCCGAAGCTCCCGTGACGCGCGGGCTCGCCTTGATCGAAGGGTTGGAGAAGCAGAGTCCGCCGCTGCAAACGCTTCCTCTGTGGCGCGCCCGCCTCTCGTGGGATCGCGCGCTGTACGCGGTCATGGCTGGCAACGACGCGGAAAAACCCCTGGCCGAGGCGGAGGCAGCGGCCGGGAGGCTCGGCGCGGAGACTCCGAGCGCAGATGAAACGCGGGGGCTCGTGCTCCTGGCAAAGGCGCATTCGGCGCTCGCCCGCGCGGAGGACGCGGAGGCGCCGATCCGCGAGGCCCGTGCTGCCCTGGGGCGCGCCGTGGAAGCGGCGCCGCTCGACGTCGACGACCGAGTCTGGCTGGCCGAGGCCCACCTGCTCGCGTATCGCTGGGCGGAGCTGCGAGGGCGGACGGACACGGGCCCGCTCGATGAAGCGCAGGCCGCGCTCGCCCCTTTGATGGCCGCGCCACCTGGAACGGCCGAGCCACCCGCGCTCGACAATCTCCGCGTGCTAACGACGCTCGCTGAGGTCCACGCCGCGCGGGCGAACCTTCGCGTCCGGAATCACGAAGACGCAGAAAGCGAGATCGAACAGGGCATCGCCCAGGCAAACCAGGCGCTCGGCCAGAACCCCGACTTCGGTCCTGCGCTGTCGGTGCTGGGCCGGTCCTGGCTGCTCCGGGCGCGGGCGGCGGGCGGCGCGGCCCCCCGCAAAGAAGCCGCAGCGCGCGCCGCTGCCGCCTTCGAGTCGGCGTTCCGGGCGAATCCCCTCCAGGCGCGGACGGAGCAGAGCCTGCTCGACGAAGCCCGAAAGCTCACCGGGGCAGCGGCCGCAAGCCGGTGAGCTTTCGCGGTCCCCGCGGGAGCATCGCTGTCATTGTGGGATGGGACAGAACAAGGCGTTGAGATCGCACTTGGTCTTGAGCATCGTCTGGATGGCTGGCTTTCTGGTAACCCCAAGCTCACCCGAGTAGGACTTCGCACCACACATGTAATGCCCCTCGACCACGACCTTGTCCTTGTCCAGGATCTTTTCACACTCCTCATCCAGGCGGTCGAACCGCACGTCGACGCCGCAATTGCCGTCGGTCGTCCCGCACACCCGGTACTCCCACGGGGCCTCCGGTCTGGGCGCGCCCCAGCTGCAATCCTCGCGAAACTGAGGCCCTTTGAACAGCGGCCAGACATGGTACGTCACGATCTCGCTGACGTCCACGGCCCAGATCGCCTCCTCGAACGGGTAGTCCGGCAGTGCTCCTATCTGGCCGTCCTCGGACACCGACGGACCCGACAAGAAGACCGGGACTCCCTTGTAGTGTGGGTTGAGCAAGAGGACCATGCACGTGACCACGTCCTCCATGGCCTGCTGATCGAGCGCCGTGGTGAGCCAGCTCGTCGTCGTCTTCATCAAGCCCCCTCCCGGGTAGTTTGTTTTCTTGTCGCTGTCCTCGAGCGACACGCTCTCCTTCGGCAGCTCGTTCATCATGCGTGGCAGCGCGCATTGTATTGCTTTCTCGAAGATGTGGTGGCGGACCGCGTAGTCTTCCCCGTTCTTCAAGAACCCGCTGGAGATCACCGGGTTGATGGGATATTTCCCCCCCACGGGCTTCACGTCGAGCTGCGCGAGGGGGAGCTTGGTCACCTCCAAAAACGCCTGGAAGTACTTGTGGAAGTCGCTGGCCTTCAGGCCGTTCGTGCCGCCCTGACCATTGATGCCCTCCTGCGTTTCGATGCCGAGCGACTGCTTGCACACGGACGCAGACTCCGGATCCACGCAGGCCGCCGTGGCCACGACCGAGCCGAGCATCAGACCATTACGAAGCGTCGCCATCCACTTCATGAGTTTCTCATCGCTCCAATTGTTCTGCTTCGTGATTGCGAAGCTCGCCCGCCGGCATTCCACGAACTGTACCAACGTCTTCACGGCGCCGATCAGCCCCCAGTTGCTCTGCCTGGAAAGCGGCCACCGCGGGCCGACTGTCACAGCACCGACACAGTGTCACGCCGCCGTGACAGCCGCCGCGGGGGAACTTCGCCGGTCCAGCCGGCGGTGATCCTCACTTACTGCTACTGACATCCCCGGCGGCGGCCCGCTTCACGGCGTCGAAGCGCTCGTTGGGCACGGTGATCGCCAGGTTGTACTGGCTCAGCTTCCACTCGACACCTCGCTTTACCAGGACACCGCTCCCGCGCGCCGGGCCGAGGTTCGGTGTCGCCAGATCCTCGTCGAACCAGGCGACAGCGCCGCCCGCGTCCACGGTGACGGCGCGCCGGATCGACTTGAAGCTCCACGCCTTCTTCTTCTCGAAATGTGGGTGCGCGTAGGCGCGAAAGGCCGCCACGCCCCAGCGCTCGGTGGCGTCGGTACCGAGAAAGACGCCGTCGTCGGCGAAATGGCCGAAATAGCGCGCCTCGTCCGCCTGGGCCGCGGCGTCGTGGAAATCGTCGATCACCGAGGCGATCGCGGCGCTGTCCGCGGCCACGGGGACCTTCGGAGGCGCGGAAGGCGCGCAGGCCAGTAGAAGAGCGAGGAGCACCGGTTGGGCATGAGTGAGCCGCATCGCGGCTTGTTAATGGATAACGTCCGAGGAAGCGAGCGCCAACCGCGTGAGCCTCGTTACTGGATCTACCTTTACAATAATTGGCCCCGAGCCAACGTGCGGCGATTGCACGCAGAACGGGGACGAGACCGACGTCGATTGCGGCGGAGTCTGCTCCCCATGCAGCTTCGGCAAGGGCTGCACCAACGACGGCGAGCGCTGGAGCGCGAGCTGCGTCGCGGGGCACTGCGCCGTGGGTGGCCCGGGAAAGCCCTGCACCGGCGCGCAGGATTGCGGTAGCGCGCAATGCGCCCCTGGCAATTGCGTGCAGCTCGGCGCCTGCTGCATGTGAAATGAACCGTGGCGCCGGCCCTCCGGCGCGACGGCAGCTCCCCGCCACAACTCCGCCACAACCTCTCCGCGGATCCTCCCGACAGCCTCTGCGAAGTCGACGATACCGGCGCGTAAAACCGGGATCGTCGTCAACGTTCCGCGGCCCAGGCGCCGCTACGGAGGTCTCATGGATGCTCACGCTCCCTCGATCGAAGGCTATTTCCCCGTTCCTCCGGCGCCCTTCGTGCCGGACGCGACGAGCGCACCGACTGAGTCCGAAGCGAAGGAGTCAACGCCTTCGCTCCTGGGACAGCCCCCTGCGGTCCCGAGCTTGACGGCCAGCCTCCTCGCCGAGGAAGAGGTCTTTTCGCCGCGTCGTGAGGCCTCGCGCTTCGGCGTTGGGCTCGGCCTCGCGGCGCTCTATGGCGTCTCGCTCGGTACTCGGCAGGGCGGCAAAGCCTTCTTCACCCACGCGGCCTTCGTGCCCGCCGCGCTCGCCGCGGTCGTCGCCCTCGGCGTCCCGGCGCTCTACATCTCCCTCGCCCTCTTCGACGCGCCGATCGAGCCGCCGCGCGCGATCGCCGTGGCCGCTCGCGCCACCGCGCGCACCGGGCTTGTCCTCGCGGGGCTCGCGCCCGCCGCGGCGCTCTTCGTGGTCTCCAGCGATGCGCCGAGCTCGGCGGCCGGCGCGGCGATCGTGGGCCTGGTGATCGCCGGCGCGATCGGCCTCACGCGGATGATTGGTGATCTGCACAAGGCGATCAGCGATGCCCCCGCCAGCACCCGCGCCAAGGCGGACTTTGCCTTCTTCGGCTTCGCCATCTTCGCTGTCGCGCTCAGCGCGCGCATCTGGTGGGCGGCGCTCCCGCTCCTGGGAGGTGCGCGATGAGCGCCGGGGTCCTGCGCCGTCTCCTCCGCTCACCGGCGGATATCGCCGCCTGTTGCCGCGAAGATCGCGATACGCGCGCCATCGCCGTCACCTCGCTCATCGCTGTCGTCCTCGGCGCCGCGGCCTTCGGCGGCGTGATTGGCAGCTTCCGCGGCGGCGCGCAGATCGCCTATGCCGCGGTGAAGATCCCGCTCGCCCTCGTCGCCACGCTCGCGGTGTGCGCGCCGGCGTTCCACGCGCTCGCCGCGGGCCTCGGGCGCGCCTGGCCGATGCGATCGATCATCGCGCTGGTGCTGGCCGCGGCGGGGCGATCCTCGCTCGTCCTCCTCGCCCTCTCCCCGGCGCTGTGGCTCCTCTTCGACCTCGGCCTCGACTACCATGCTGCGGCGCTCGCCGCGGCGCTGGCCTACGGGATCGCCGGGCTCGCCGCGATTGGCATTCTCATCCGCGGCCTCGGAGCGGGCTCGGGGCGCGCGCTCACCGCCGTCGCGTTCATCGGCGTCTTCTTCGCGGTCGGCGGACAGTCTTCCTGGATCCTCCGTCCCTACCTGGTAAGGCCGAAGACCACGCAGGTGCCTTTCCTCCGCGCGCGCGAGGGCGGCTTCGCGGACGCGCTGCGAAAGAGCGGCCGATCATCGGCGGGCATTTACGACAGAGCGTCTGTCCGCTCCATCGGAGAGAGCGATAGGATGAATTCCACCCCCGATCAGGTCCGGGCGTTCGAGGGGTCAGAATGAGCCTCCGTGATCTGCTCCTGATCTACGCTGTGCTCGGCGTCGCCTGCGCCGTGGCGATTTACCGGAGCTCGACCGAGAGCCGACCGAGAGCCGCTGTCGCCGCCGCGCTGGCTCTGCCGCTCTGGCCTCTCTGGGCGCCGATCGCGCTCACGTCGTCGCGCTCGCGGCCCGCCGCGACGTGGGCGAGCGCGATTGATCCGCGCGCCCGCGCCGCGCGGTCACCGGTCTCCGAGGCCGCAGCGCGCGTCGAGGCCGCGCTGCGCGAAGGCGTCGAGGCCTGCGCGGGGACGTCGCTCGAATCGCTGCTCCCCCGCGACGCCGCCGCGCGCATCGCCGCCGAGGTGAAGCGCGCCGCCGAGCGCCACGCCGAGCTCACCGCGGTGCTCGGCCGCGAGGGCTTCGATCTCGACGCCGCCGAGCGACGCGTCGCCGAGCTCGAGAAATCCAGGGCCTCGGCGCGATCGCTCGCCACCGCGCGCCTCCACCTCGAGAACGTGAAGCGCCTCGCCGCCCTCCGCGATCGCGACGCCCGCGCGCTCGAAGAGCTCTCCGATCTCGTGCTGGCGCTCCGGACTCAGCTCACCCTCGCGCGCTTCGCGGGCTCGTCGGTCGAGGGCGTGGGTGGGATCGTCTCCGAGGTGTGGGCGCGCGTCGAAGGCCTCGGCGCCGCGCTGGGCGGCGACGACGACGGCGCGCTCGACAGCGACGAAGCATGAGCCGATAGTGAACGCGTGCTCGGCGCCTCCATCAAGCCGTGGATCAAGGCCCAACGCTGGGGCCTTGGCGTCACCCTCGTGATGCTCGTCTCCTCGCTCTGGCTTTACGCGTGCACGCCCATCTCCTGGACTCCTGGATCCGACGGCTTCTACTCCTGGATCTACGCCCGCTCCCTCGCCTTTGACGGGGACATCGATTTCAAGAACGACTATGCCCTGTGCGGCGATCCTTTCCGCATCGGCGTTGATCGTGGCACCGGGCATCCGGACAATATTTTCTACTCCGGACCAGCCCTCGTCTGGACGCCGTTGTTGGTGGTCCTGCGCCTCGTGCTCCGCGGCCTGCCGCCGGCTGCCAGCTGCGGCCCGCCCTTCTCCACCATCGTCCTCGGCTTCTCTCCTTTGCTGGGCGCGCTCACGGCGTGGCTCTGTTATCGGCTCGCGAGGCGCCACTTCTCGGACGGCGTCGCCGCGCTCGCTGTGGCGCTGCTCGTGCTCGCTGGACCAGCTCTGAAGATTGCCACTTGTTTACCCAGCTACTCGCACACCTGTGACGCGCTCTTCGTCTCCGCGCTCCTCGTGCTCACGGCGCGCGCCGCGGAGCGCCCTTTGCAGAGGCTGCGCTGGGCGTGGGTCGCCCTGGCGCTGACTGCCTGCATCGTGCAACGCCTGTCGAACGTGACCTTCGCGGCCGTCCCCCTCGTCGCGGCGGCGGCGACCCTCTCTTCGCGACGGAGGGAGAGCCTCATCGTCGCCGCCACGATCGGCGCCGGCATGCTCGCGGGGCTCGGCGCTTGTGGAGCTATTTACCGGTATCTCTACGGTAGCCCCTTCGTGTTCACGCACGGCCCCTATTTCGTTCACCTCGCGCACGCCCACCCGTTCTTGCTGTTGTTCGACGAGGTGCAAGGCGTCTTCTTCTGCACGCCTGCGCTCTGGCTGTCGGTCCTTGGCCTCGTGCCCGCGCTGCGCGACCGACCCTTACGGCGGCTCTTGCTCCCTCTCTGCGCGATCGCGTTCATCGAAGTCTATTTGTCCTCGGCAGCCCTCGATTGGGCACCTTCGCGTCGGCTCACCAACCTCAGCCCGCTCGGGGTGCTGCTCGCCTGCTATCCCCTGCGCAGCCTCGCCGCATGGTCTCGGCTCCGTCCGCGCGGCCTCGCCACAGCGGGGCTGCTCCTCGCCTCGCCTTTCTGCGTCGCTTCTCTCGGCTATGCCTGGGGCGCGCCAAGGGGCCTGGTCCCCGGGAGCACGCGCTTCTTCTCTGTGTTGAACGAGACGCTGGGCAGGATGGCTGCGCTCCCCGCGGAGATCGTCTTCAGCCTGCGCTATCACCTCCCTCGCGATCGCTTTGGCGAGGCGATCACCCCCTCGTGGTACACCCGAGATTTCCGCTCGCTCGCCTGGATCCGGCGCGATCTGGTCTTCACCAACCCGCGGCTCGCGCGCCTCATGGCTGGGTTCTCAGGCTCCACGGGAGGAGCAAAGCTCATTGGCCCCCGGGCGCACCTCGTCTTCGCCACGCAATGGCCGTTCGCCACGCACGCTATAGTCCGCGCTGCGGGCCCCACGGGCGCCCGCCTGAGGCTCGGGGAGAGCCGCGTCCTGGGCGAGCCTCGATGGTTCGGAGAGTCGAAGTCACTCCCGGCGACCTCGGGCGTTATCGAGTTTGCCATCCCTCCCGGCGAATTCTCTTCAGGGATCCACGATCTTGTCTTCGAGGTCTCCGGCGATGATCTCCGGGAGACCCTCATCGTCAGTCTCTCTCTGGACGATCGCACCCAGCGGCCTCCGGCGTTCCAGCGCTGAGAGCACGTGAGCGGTGCGCACGCGCACGCGCACGTCAGACGCGCACGAGGACGGGAGACGGGAGGCGTGTACCAGGCCTTCCGTCGCCGTCCGGGTTGTTCAGCGCTCTTACTGCGCGATCGTCGCGCAGCCGAGGACGATGTCGATCTGCCCCTTGGAGTCGGCCGACAGCTTGCTGCACGCGTCGTTGCAGAGGAGGATCTGCGTCGGCTTGGCGTTGTTGTCGTAGAACCAGGCGTCCCCGCCCGAGACTGGGCAGCTCGCCTTGTCGTGGACCTTGGGGATGACCACCTTCGGGCCGCCGCCGCCGGGCGTGTAGGCCACGTTGACGGTGTCGAAGTTCGGCATCCCCACCTTCGGTGTGGGGATGAGGTACGAGCAGGAGAGCGCCGCGCCGCGGATCTTGTTGAGCGCCTCGAGGAACTGCTGGTTCACGTTCTGGTTGGTGTCGACGATGAACGCCTGCCCGGTGCCGCCCGCCGCCGCGGTGCCATTGAGCGCGGAGAGCGCGGAGCCGACGCCGATGACGAAGGTGAGGATCTTGGGCGTGCCGCTCAAGCCGTCCGCGGCGATGGCGTCGATGTGGCTTTGATCGGTGTCGCAGTCGGCCGGGTCGCCGTCGGTCGCGAGGACATCAATGACCACGTGATCGGGGTGCTTCGTCGCCCAGTCCTTGGCGTGATTGATCGCGCCCTGGAGCGCCGCCGAGGTGGGGGTGCCACCGGTCGGACCGTGCTTGTTGATCGACGTGATCAGCGCGCTGGCGGAGCCGGGGAGCGGGGCGATCTCCACGTCGGGCTTGGCGTAGTCCGGGATGTTGCACGAGTCGCCGGCGGAGGAGATGGCGCAGCCGAAGCAGAGGCCAGGGAAGATGCAGGGGCCGAAGCCGGCGCAGTCGGCTTCGGCGGCGCAAAAGGGCGCGCACGTGGGGCCGCCGACGTCGACCGGGAAGTACTGAATCCCGACCCCGATCCCTGCGGCGGCGGGCTGGTTTACGAAGGTCTTCAACGCGCCGGCGACCGCGCCCCACCTCGAACCGCCGCCCGGGACCGCGCCGTCCATCGAGCCGGATTGATCGATCATGAAGTACATGTCGAGCGGGAGCAGCTCCGCCTTCCTCGACTCCCCGGCGCAAGCGCCGCCATCGTCGTCGGAGCCGTCGGGCGGGAGGCCGGCGTCGAAGCCGATCTCGCCGCCCGAGCCCGGGCCATTGCCCGCGGTGCCCGCGTTGTTCCCCCCTGCGCCGGTGAATTGATTGCTGGGGCTCGTGGCCGAGCAAGCGGCGGACGTGATCAGCGCGAGCCCGCCGATGAGGCAGAGCGTGGAAGCAAGCGAAAGGGTGCGCATCGGTTCTTCTCCGTCGAGCAGAGGCGGGAACCACGACTCTACAGGAAGTACGCCGCGAAAAAGAGCCCCCGGTGCAGCGGCGAGGCGACTCCGCTCTGGCTGTGATTTACCGCAAGGACGCGCGTGAGGCGGGCGCATCCCTCGTCCGTGCAGCAGCGCGGCATTTGTGAGCGACGCCGCGCAGAGCTCGCCTACTGCGTCGCGACCCGCGAGGGCTGCGTCCACGCGCGCTTGCCGTCAGCCGCGGTGATCCGCGCGCGCACGTAGACCTCGGTCCCGACGAGGCGGTACGTCGCCGTGCCGTCCTCCGCGGGCTTGCCCGATTGCAAGATCACCCCGTCTTTGCCGACGAATTCGACGTTGACGTCGGCCCGCCCGAGGGCGACCGCGTAGGTGTCGTCCTTGACGGTGAGGCGAAGGATCGTGACGCCGGTGGAGGCGTAGAGGCTCCCCTTCGCGAGCGCGGCGCAGATCAGATCGCGATCGGGCGCGTCGGCGAAGACCTGGATCCAGGCGCGGCCGGGGAGCGCGCGGTGCGCGGGATCGAGGCCGGGCCCGCGGAAGTGGTGCGAGTCGTCGACCGCGACGCCCGCGAACGTCTCGCCCTGCGAGAGCATCGTGTCCCAGATCGCCTCGTGCGAGAGGTGCGTCGCGTCCCCGTCGGTGTGAACCCAGGGGTGGCCGCTGCCGATCTCGAGGAGCTGCGCCCCGCGCGCCTGCGCGACGTCGGCGGCGGTGAGCGACCAGTCGAAGTTCGGATGGTTGACGAGCGCGACGTCGCCCTGCTCGCGGATCTTCTGCACGCCCCACGCGAGCGACTCGCCCTGATGCTCGGCGTGGTGGCCGCCGATCGTGGCCTTCGTGCAGAGCGCGTTGACGTGAACCTGACGCCCGGCGCCCATCATCGTCACCTCTTCGCCCGCGATGATCACGAAGGACTTCTTGCGCTCGATCGCCTTGAAAAGAAGCGGATTAGTGCGCGTGTTGTGATCGGTGACGGCGACGAAGCTGTACCCGTGATCGCGATACCAGCGGTAGACAACGTCCGGCAGGCTGTCGCCGTCGCTCCAGCTCGTGTGGGTGTGGATGTTCCCCTTCTGAAAGATCGCGACGTCGATCGTCTCGGCGAACCGGAGCGGCAGCGACGGCACCGGCGCCGGGGGCGCGACGGGAGCGGCGCTGCTCGGGATCGCGGCCGAGGCGACGCTGGCAGAAGGCGCGCTCGCTGCCGGCGCAGGCGTAACGACCGCGCGCGGGGCGTGAAGGCGGAGCGCGACGAAGGTGGCGACGGCGCTGACGGCGCTGACGGCGGCGAGGACGAGGATCTTCGGTTGCATGAGCGCCGCCGCGAGGGAGGCCGCGCCATTGTCATCCATGGACGGCGGCAGCGCACCCGCGACGAAATCTCGAGCGGCGGAGCGCCCTGGTCGCGCGTCGTGGTAGAGGACCGGGGGCGTCGCATAGGCGTTAACCAGGCTCTTCCCGTGGCCGTGGCCGTGGCCGTGGCCGTGGACGACCTGCCCGTGTCCCGATCCGGATCGATGCACGGGGGGAACGGCCACGGCCACGGCCACGGCCACGGGACGCTGGTTAACGCCTATGGGGGGGGCGTCGCTGGTGCCCGTGGGCTGGGTGCTGCACTTTGGAAGTGGTGGACCTGCTGCTCTTTGCAGGGGTGCTGCTGTACCGGAAGCACTACCTCCTGGGAGGTGGTGGGGTCAGTGATCGAATAGTGGGGTCAGTGCGATCCGGGGCCTATTTCGAGGCTAAGGTTGGCCCCGTTGCGGACCTCGATCTCACCTTCAAGGACGGAGCGCCACGACGGGCGCGAGGTGCCAGAGATCGGTTCTAGTAAGAAAACTTGTCTCCGGCTTCGACCGAGACAATCTGCGCGTCCAACTGCCGGCCAGCATACTGGCCGTGCTTATCCAAGTTGGCGTTCTGCCAGCCTTTATCTGTTTGATACATCTTCGGCTTAAACTTCCATATACGGACCTTGTGATTGAGTAAGTTAGCTCGGTCGCCATCTTTCCCAGTCGACTCAAACCAGTGAAAAACTTGTGAGCCGCGATCCGATGCATCTATCGCCCGAAGACGATCGTATATGTGCTGAGAAAGCTCTTCACGCGCCTTCTGCTTTGGCGTCATCCCACGCTTCTGAGGGGCACGCAGAAGGTTCATATTGTTGCCCCTAGAACCAGCGGCACCAATGATCAAATCACACGCTTGAATCCGCGGAACCTTGTCGCTTTGGTGATATGTCACGCTCAGCTTCAAATTCTTGTGACCGAATACCTGTGGTATTTCGCGCGAGAACAACGCCAGATTTTTCTTATGCTTCTGACTGGAATGCCCATCCAGCCGCACAAGAACCTCTTGCGCAACAGAAGGATCAAGATACTCAAGGCCAAAAGAGTGCTTAAGGAACTGATAGCAGAGCTTAAACTGTGTATCTAGGCCCCGATCTAGCACTACCTCGGGTTGCATTTTCGGGAATTTCGCGAAACTTCCGGCTGTTGCGTGGGTTCTCAACCTTCACACCCAGCAACCGGGAGACCTTTTCAGGTGAAACAGA
>Ga0105048_10005162_pt1 | contig 21179 bp, 19 predicted proteins | sample MAT05_FD_78382 | JGI IMG/M metagenome (GOLD analysis project Ga0105048, IMG submission 78382) | Freshwater microbial communities from Lake Fryxell liftoff mats and glacier meltwater in Antarctica - MAT-05 | ecosystem: Environmental > Aquatic > Freshwater > Ice > Liftoff microbial mat | place...
ACACGCGCGAGTTTTCGCAGCCGGCCACGCGCATCGCATACCCCGATCTGCAACTTTGTCCCGCCGATTTCAACGCCCAGAATCATGCGCTTACGACAATGTGGCGTGCCACCGCGCGAGTTGTGCGCGCACGTTTTTCGGCGACGGAGCACCGACCGCCGTTCGCGCCGCCAACGCACGGCGCACATCAAATACCCGCGCCGCTGCCGGGCCGTATTTCCGGCCGGCCACCTGCGGTAAGGGTTGGCCGGTCTTTTCCGACTCCGCCACCAACGCCCCGATGGCGTGATGCGCTTGCCGGAACGGCATCCCCTGCTTCACCAGGAAATCCACCAAGTCAGTCGCCAACAACATCGGATCGCCCGCCGCCGCCTCGCAGCGGGCTTGATTCACCTGCACGTTCCGCAACATGTCGGCCATCACCCGGAGCGTCGCGAGCAACGTATCGGCGGAATCGAACAACGGTTCCTTGTCCTCCTGCATGTCCCGGTTGTACGTCAGCGGCAAACCTTTCATCACGGTGAGCACTGCAATGAGATTGCCGTACAGCCGGCCCGTCTTGCCCCGCGTCAATTCCGCCACGTCCGGGTTTTTCTTCTGCGGCATCAACGACGACCCCGTCGTGTACGCATCACCGATCCGGATAAACCCGAACTCGGCGGTCGACCACAAAATCAAATCCTCCGCGAGCCGGGACAAATGCATCCCCGTCACCGCGGCCGTGAAGAGAAAATCCAACACAAAATCCCGGTCGGCCACCGCATCCATCGAATTCTGGGTGGGGCCGGCGAAAAACAACTCGCGCGCGACAAATTCCCGGTCGAGCTTGAGCGTACTGCCGGCAATCGCGCCGGAACCGAGCGGCGATTCCACATTGGTGTTGATGATGAACCGCTGACAGTCCCGGTGGAACATTTCCACATACGCGAGGAGATGATGCGCCAGCAAAACCGGCTGCGCCCGCTGCAAGTGGGTGTAGCCGGGGATGACCACGGTCACATTCTTTTCTGCCAGCCAGACCAGCGACCGCAGCAACTGCCGCAACGCGTGAACGGCTTGCACCCGGGCATCCCGGACCCACAACCGCAAGTCCGTGGCCACTTGATCATTCCGGCTCCGGGCGGTGTGCAGTTTGCGGCCCACCGGCCCGAGCGCGGCCTCGATGTTCATGTGAACGTCTTCGAGCGCGGGATCCCAAACAAACTTACCGGCCGCAATCCGCTTTTCGATGGCGCGCAAACCCCGCACGATCTTCCCGGCTTCCGCCTTCGTGAGGATGCCAACCTTCGCCAAACCTTTGGCGTGGGCGACGGAGCCGGCAATGTCGTGCTGGTAAAGCCGCCAGTCGAAACTGACGCTTTCACTGAACTGCTTCACAGCAGCCGTCGGCCCGTCCGCAAATCGTCCGCCCCACGTGCGTTGAGATGAATTCTTCATGCGCGGGCGTGATTTTGTCGGAATACCTCGCGGAATCAAGCTAATCCACGGGCCGACAATCGTGCCCGCTAGAATTTATAAACCAGCGAGCTAATCACCGCCATGTCATTGTGCTTCTTGCCGGCCGCCGGTTGGTTGTCATACTTGTCTTGGAAGACAACGCGCAGGCTAAGTTTGTTGTTCAGGGCGGCCTCGATGCCCACCTCGAAATTGGCGAGGTAGTTATCAAAGTCATCAATTTGGGGCAGGACTTCGAGGGTCTGCCACACTTTGGCGGTAGCACTCAGTTTGCGATCAAACCGCTCGCCCAACCGCAGCGCGCAGTAGCTGCTGTTCTCGCCACCGATGCGTTCCGCGACGAACGACGGACCGATTTCCCCGCTCAGCCGGGTGAGGTCGGTTTTGATGAAGTAATAACCCACCGACGGACCAACGGTGAACCGGTACGACAGATCCGCCGTGCCGTCATGCAACGCATCCGCGCGCAAACCGCCGTACACCCGTTCGGTGAACAAATGTTGATATTCCGCGCCGGCATCGGCGCGCTCGGTCGTGGTGTCGCCTTCGGATTTACCGAGCGCCGCACCGGCACCGAGTCGCCAAATATCTTTTTCCCACTCCCGTTCGGTGTTGATCCGCACCGTCGCCAGCAACGTGTCGCTGTTGCCCGAGGTGAGGTTAAAGCCCACGGCCAAACTGGTGTCCCAGCCTTCCTTCTTGTCCACCGCCTGCGTCGTATTCGCCATCAACGTCAAAACGGCGAAAGACGCCGCCACCCATCGTTTAGAAAATTTCAGATTCATAGTGCGCGAAAAGTGCCCGAAACTGCCCCACGCGTCAAGTACTCTGCGCGAGCGATAACGCGCCCCGCACCGATTCACCGCGCAACACGCGCGTTGTCGCTCCCGGCAACATCGTCACGACCCGGTTGTGGACAAGTATCGCCAATTTCCGGTGGTGCCGGAGGATGCCGCCGGCCAACGCGACACGCGGCGCCGTGTAATCGAGCCGGGTGGCCACCGCGTGACAGTCTTGCGCCAAAAAAGACGCCGCTTGCAGCAACAAGCCGGCATCGTGCTCAATGAAAAGATCCGCCAGTGCCGCCACTTCATCTTTGCCGGCGGACTGAATCCACTCCACGAGTCCGTCGTACGACTGCAGCTGGAGCCGGCGGAGCAGGCGTTCGTTGGTCCGGCCGTGCCGATCATATTCCCTGATGGCGTGACGCAAGCCGGTGATGGCGATCCAATAACCGCTGCCATGATCTCCCAAGAGATGTCCCCAACCACCCACCCGGGCGACTTGCCCATCTCGGCGACCGATCACACACGAGCCGGTACCACTGATGATGAGAATCCCGTCACCGGCCACGCCAAAGGCTGCTGCCAAACCGGAATCAAGGTCGTTCCCCACAAAACAGGGCACGCCACCAAACACCCGCTGCACCAACCGACGCAGCCGCTGCCGGTCGGCTTCCGTCCGGCAGCCGGCGACACAGAGACTCACCGCGGCGAGTTGCGGCGACCGCAGGGGGCGCAGGAGCCGGAGCGCTTGCGCGTCGGTGGTGAGTTTCAGATTGAACGGACCGAGCGTGGTTCGTTGCAGGATTTTTCCCGCCGCGCCCGCCCGCCACGCGACGGTGCGCGTCCCACCGCCTTCAATTCCCAAGAACTGTGTTGTCCCGGCCATGCGGCGGGATGGTAGCGGACTCAGAGGTTGAGGGGCAAGTAAACGCTGAAGGTGGTGCCGTGACCCACTTCGCTATGGACATCTATGGCGCCGCCGGACTGGCCGACGAGTTCGCAGACAATGGCGAGACCGAGGCCGGTGCCTTGTTGCTTGGTGGTGAAGTAGGGTTGGAAAATCTTCTGGATGTTCTCGGCCGAAATTCCACAACCACTGTCGCTGATATCAAACCGCACAAACGCTTGCGCCGGCTGGTAGCTGTCGCTGCGATAGGCGGGTCGGTCGGGGGCCGGTTCCACGCGGGCGGCGGACAGGCGGAGCGTGCCTTTGCCTTCCATCGCTTGCAGGGCGTTGACGGCGAGATTGAGGACGACTTGCAAGACTTCGGCCGGGTAGCCGCGAAATTTGAGGATCGCTTCGTCGCATTCGCGGAACAATTCGACGCCCCGATTGGAGGGGTGGGCTTTGACGAGGGAGAGCGCGTCTTCGAGAGTTTTTGCGGCATCCATTAATTCGGGCGCGGCCTGCCGGGTACGGGAGAAATTGAGGAAGCGTTTGGCGATGTCTTTGCAGCGTTCGATCTCACGTTGAATGCAAGCGAGTCGCTGTTGGACGTTTTGCGCGGCGTTGGCTTTGCCGGTTTCGAGCTGGCTGAGATCGCGGGCGAGCATTTGCGTGTAGCCGGCGATGATGGACAAGGGATTGTTGAGTTCGTGAACGACGCCGGCGGAGATGACACCGGCGGTGACGGCGCGGTTGCTTTGCGCCAATTCGTGCGCCAACTCGCCATTCATGGTCTTCAACGACTCGAATGTGGCCTGGCTCTGGCGTTTCTGCTGGCGCCGGGTGAGGCACTTTTCGAGCAGCTCGCGCATCGCGAACACGTCGAATGGTTTGTTGAGGTAATCCGAGGCGCCGTGGCGGAGCGCGGCGCGGGCGGTTTCGAGTGTCTCGTAGCCGGTCAGCATGATGCACTCGGTGTCGGGGTCGAGTTGCTTGATCTCACGCAGGACATCCACGCCACTACAGTCCGGCATCTTGATGTCGAGGATCGCGGCATCCACCGAGTGGGTGCGGGCGTATTCAATGCCTTCCCGTCCACAGGTGGCGACGGCGCATTGGTAGCGATCTTTGAAGATGATGCGGAGCGACTCGCGCGGCCCCGCTTCATCATCCACAATCAACAACGTTGGTTTGGCAATCGGCGGCGTGGCTGGCTCGGTGGTTCCCATGGCATCGTAAATTCCCATGACTATCCCTGACCTGATATTGTTAGAAGCGGAATGAGGTGGTGATCATAACGGCGTGCGCTTCCGTTTTCCACAGGCCATCGGCATCACCGATGCCATCCAGGCTGTTGTCGGGCGAGCCGGTGACGGTGCGGTCATCCGACAGGCTGTATTGATAGACCAAATCCACCGTGAACTTCTTGGATTCAAATCCGACGCCGACACTGAAGATGTGCCGGTCGGAATCGGGAATCGTGGCCGAGAACGTCTTCGAGGGCACCGAATTCTCCGAGTAGATGTACCCCGTACGGAGCACCCAGTTGGTGGTCACGTTGTATTGCGCGCCGAATTCGTAGAAGAAACTGTTTTCCCAGTGAAACGGAATGATCGAGGTGGGATTCGTCTTGTAGTCAAACCCCGGGTTAGGTGAGCGCAGGCGAACGTCGTTGAGCGTATCCCAGTTCGTCCACTCAATATCCACTTCCAACTTGAGCGCAGGGGTGGGCCGAAACGCATACCCTACCGCGATGGATTGCGGATACTCAATCTCCGCCGTCGCACGGCTGCGACCGAAGCTACCGGTCAGGTCGTTCTTGATGACGGCATGGCCTTCGTACTCGATGCTGAACGGCGCCCGGTACACGAAGCCGAGGGCGTGTTGCTCGTTGATTTTCCAGAGCACGCCCAACGTCGCGCCGACGCTCGCGCCGTCACCATCGAAACGGAACGGAGCATCCGGCAGCGGCAAGCTGAGCAAAGTCCCTAGGGGCGCGATGCGGTTGATCTCCGTGGTGCCGTAATACACATTCAGCGCCACGCCGACCGAAAGGTTTTCGTTGATTTGATACGCCACGGTCGGAGCGATGTTATACACAATCATCTCGCTCTTCGTGGTCGTGTAGCGCACCACGCTGGTGTTGGAATACTCCGCGCTGTTGCCAAACGGGATGTTCAACCCAATCCCAAACCGCCACCGCTCCAATCCAAAATCACTCGCGCCGTACAAATGCGGCAGCATGTAGGGCGTATTCATTTCCGCCGACCCGCCCGCACCGCTGTAGCGCCACGAAGGAAAGCCCAGTAACCCGCCGGACGTAAATTGCGTCCCCGGCACCTGCGTCAACCCTGCCGGGTTGTAGTAGATTGCCGAAGCATCGTCAGCCTGCGCCACAAACGCTTCGCCTTGGCCAGTCGCCCGCGCGCTCTGGTCTGGGTTTCGGAAGCCAAGCGCCAGCCCCACCGGCGCACTGCCGATCACTGCCGCGCTCGCCAGCGCAGCCCAACCCAGATATCGCACGTGATGTTTCATCGTTCTAAATCCTCCGTTAAGTGTGGTTTAGCACTGGGTGTGCCATGGGGTAAAACGTTCCGACCGCGCTTGAGTGCGCAGTCGGAACTCTGACAAAAACGGACACGGACGCTTTTGGTGAGCTAGTTTTGCTCGCGGCTGACGGCGATCTCAGCAGCCTCTTCCGCCAATTCTTCCTGCGTCAGTTGCCGGCCCGTGGTGACGCCGAGTTTGTCCATCTTGTACCGCAGCATCCGCCGGGTGATGTTCAATGCCTTCGCGGCATCGGTCATCACGCCGTCGCTGCGGCGCAACGCTTCTTCGATGGCGCGACGCTCAATGTTATCCGTCAACTTGGGCAGGTCGAGATGGCCTCGCTCATCAAACTCGAGCCGCTCGCCCACTTCCACGGCGCGCGGGATGCCGGTCGGGATCCGGGTCATCGCGCCGTCCGCCGGCACTTCGGCATTGGCGATCACAAACGGCAGATTGTCCGTGCCAATCGGATTTGAATCGCAAATGACGAGCACGCGTTCAATCGCGTGTTCGAGTTCGCGGATGTTGCCCGGCCAAGGATAATTGACCAGCAGATCCAGCGCCTCGGGCGTATAGTCCGGCACCGTACGATTCAGATCTTTCGCAAATCGCTGGGTGAAATGGTTGATCAACACCCGGACGTCATCTTTACGCTCGCGCAACGGCGGCAAATCAATCGGCACCACGTTGACCCGGTAGAACAAGTCTTCGCGGAACGTACCCTTCTTCACTTCCATTTCCAGATTCCGGTTGGTCGCGCAAACGAGCCGGACGTTGATCTTGATCGTCTCCTGGCCGCCGACGCGCCGAATCTCCCGCTCTTGAATCGCCCGCAACAACTTGCTCTGCGTGGCAATGGGCATCTCCCCGATTTCATCGAGGAACAACGTGCCGCCCGTTGCCGCCTCAAACATCCCGATCCGCCGCTGCACCGCGCCGGTGAACGAACCTTTCTCATGACCAAACAATTCGCTCTCCAACAACTCGCTCGGAATCGCCGCGCAATGCACCGCGATGAACGGATTGGCTTTGCGGCAACTGCTGAAATGCAACGCGCGCGCAATCAGCTCTTTGCCCGTGCCGGTCTCACCCAACACCAACACGGTGCTGTCGTTGTCGCACAACCGATCCACCAGGTTGTACACTTTCCGCATCGGCAAGCTGTCGCCCACGATGTTGTCGAAACGGGCCGGGTTCACCACCTCCGGACGCCACTGTGCCGCTTCCTTGTTCTCCGTCTTTTCGCGCAAGATCCGCTCGACCACGTGCCGAATTTCCGCCACGTCGAACGGCTTGTTCAAATAATCCGACGCTCCCAACTTCATCGCCTGCACCGCCGGTTTGGCGTCCGTGATCGCCGTGGCCATGACCACCGCTGTACCCGGCGCGATCTGCATGATCTGTTCGAGCACCTGCAGCCCATTCAAATCCGGCATCTTCATATCGAGCAACACCACGTCGAACGGGCCGTTGTCGCGAACCGCGGCGAGGCCGGCGGTGCCGTTCTCGCGCGTCTCCACCTCGTACCGGTCTTTCAAAATGTACCGCAACGACTCGCGCGGACTTTCCTCATCATCCACAATTAAAATACGGGCCTTGGCCATAATACGTTCCTCCTGGATTCCATTTCACATCAGACGCCGCTGACCGGCGGACGGCGACGGCGCTGATCTTCCAGCACCTGGGCCAACCGGTTCTGCTGCTCGTCGCTTGTCTCCCCACTGAAAAACTCCGACACGCTCCCACTGCGAGCGAGTTGCGCCAACAACTTGTCTTCCGGGTGTGGCTGCATCGTCACCGGCAACCAAAACCGCACCGTTGTCCCCCGCCCCAACATGCTATCCAACTCCAACCGCCCACTGTGCCGGTCTAAAATCTTTTTCACGATCGTCAACCCCAACCCCACCCCGACATTCCGCGTGGTCACAAACGGCTCGGTCACGCGCCGCAAATCATCCAACGCAATCCCCTCGCCCGTGTCCACAAACTCCACCCGCACCAATCCGCCCGCGGGCAACTTCCCATCGGGCACTTCGGTCGCCGCGACATCCACCGTGTTGATGGAAAGCCGGCCGCCGTTCGGCATGGCTTGCACGGCGTTGCGCATCACATTCTCGATCGCCTGCATCAGCCGGATCCGGTCCCCTTGCACCTTGGCGACTTTGTGACTGAAATTCCGTTTCACCGTCACCACGGGCGGCCCGCCCTCTTCCGCCGAGCGATCGCCCATCGCGATGACTTGCGCCAGTTTCTTGCGCGCAAATTCCGGTCCCAGATTCTTGAGGCACGCCTCGATCAACTCGCTGAGCACCAACTCCTCGTACACCAGCCCCAATGGCTGCGCGAAAAACGTCAGATTGTTCACCAACACATCCACGCGGTTCACTTCGTTCACCACCACGTTGCTGAACTGCTCACGAAACTCCTTGTCCCCGTGTCGCTCCGGCAACAACTGCCCAAAAATCTTGATCGAGACCAGCGAGTTCTTCAACTCATGCGACAGCCGGTAGGAAATGCGCGTGAACAACTCGCGCTCCTCCAATTCCCGCGCCGCCGCCTGCTGCAACTTCACCTGCGATAAATCCTCAATCAACGCCACCGCTACATCGCCGGCGGCGGAAGCGATCCGCGCCGCGCTGATGCCCACCAACCGTTTCGCGCGCGCCGTGGTCACTTCCCGCTGCGGGATCCGTTGCCCGGTCTGCAACGCCTCAAACAACACCGCGGCCACCCGGCTCGGCAGCCGGCTGGCCGCCTGGCCGACCTGCTCCGTCTCGTCGAGTTCCAACAATTCGCGCGCCAGCCGGTTCACATGCATAATGCGCTGATCCGCGCTCACGATCACCACCCCGGTGTGCAAATTGCCCAACACATCGCGCAGGAATAACTCCTGCCCCGCCGCCTGCTCCTGCAATTGTTGATTGCGCAACGTCAGCGCCAGATGGCCGAGCAGATGGTAAATCAATTCCAACTCATCATTCGCCAACGACTCGCCCGTGAGCTTCTGCCCCGCCGTGAGCACGCCCACCAACTGATCGTCATCCAACATCGGCACGGCGACCTCCGTGCCCAAGATGCCAAATTCCCGCAGCGCCTCCGCTTCCGCCATACTGGAACGCAAAATCACACCCGACCCGGCCAACACCGCGCCAATCCCTTCCGTCAACGTCAACCGCACCCGGGCCGCCAGGTCTTGCCGCACGCCCACACTCGTCGTCAACACCAACTCATCCCCCCGGCGGGTGAACAACGAGACGCGACCAATGCCCAACAACTCCCGCACCACCCGCAAAAATTCCTTCAGCAACTCCTCCCGGGTCGGCCGCTGCCCCAGCGTGCCGGCCAACGCCTTCAACGCTTCGCGATACCGATGCGAATCAGCCACGGTCGGCCCAGCCACCACCGGCACCTGCAACGGCCGCGCCGGCAACGGACTTTCGATCCGTTGCAGTTTGGTTTGGGCCTCGCGCAATTCAAGCGCACTCCGCAACGTCCGCTCCACTTGTTCGACTGAGTCGGTATCGGTAAACACGAGCCAATGACTGGGCAGCGCATACACGTTACGTTGCATCGGGGTAACCCGGACGCAGACGGACGCCGGCGCCGCACCACTCGTCAGCGACTCAATCGCCCACCGGGCCGATTCACCCAGCGAGACCGCATCCAGGATGACGGCATCCGCCAGCGGCCGCCAGGTCGCAAACAACTTGTCGAATGCCGCGCGCGTCTGCTCGGCCGGCGGCGACAACGGCACGACACTGGCATATTGGCCCAACGCTTCCACAAAAGCACTTTGCAGCTCCCCGGCCTGGGTGAGCAATAGGATCGTTTTCATACGGCGCGGTTCCCCTCGGTTTCGCCATGATACCGGCGCAACACCACGGCTGTGTTGCGTCCGCCAAAACTAAAAGAATTGCTGACCGCCACTTCCACCGGGTGATGGCGCGATTTGTTCGGGACGTAATCGAGATCGCATTCCGGGTCGGGATATTCGTAATTCAACGTGGGCGGCAGCCGGTTATCACGAATGCTCAAGCAGCACGCCGCGACTTCACTGGAGCCGCAGCCACCCTGCATGTGACCCACCGCCGACTTGATGGAACTCACCGGCAAGTTGTACGCGTAGTCACCAAACACCTTCTTGATCACAAACGTCTCCGCCCGATCACCCCGGGGCGTCGAAGTGCCGTGCGCGTTCACATAATCCACCTGATCCGGCCGGACACCGGCGCGGGTTAAGGCCAACCGAATCGCGCGCGCGCCCTGTTCCCCTTCGGGAGCCGGCTCACACATATGATAGGCGTCGCACGTGGATCCCCAGCCGGCCAGTTCCGCGTAAATCCGGGCGCCCCGTTTGAGCGCATGGTTCAATTCTTCAATCACCACCACCGTCCCGCCTTCGGCCATGATGAACCCGTCACGTTTCGCGTCGAATGGCCGCGAAGCTTTCTGCGGTTCGCCATTCCGCCACGTCATGGCGTAACTGGCATCCAGCGCGGCAATAATCGGCGGATGCACCGGCGCTTCCGCGCCACCCGCAAACATCACATCCGCTTCATTCTTCAAAATCAAATCCGCCGCATGCGCAATCGCCGCGGTCGAACAATCACAGCCGGTCGAAATGGTAATGCTCGGTGCCCGCAACCCGAGATGCAAAGCAATCTGCCCGCCGCACGACCCGGTAAACACCGCCGTGCCGGTATACGGGCTGATGGCTTCCGCGCCGCGTTCGACGAACACCCCATATTCCTGCGTCGCAAAGAGCCACCCGGCATAAGCGGTGCCCATGGAAATGCCCATCCGCTCGGGAAATTCTTGTTCCATCACCAAGCCGGCGTCCTGTGCGGCTAGGATGGCGGCAACCAAACCGATTTGGGTGAAGCGATCGGTCCGTTTGCAATCTTTGCGGGAGAGCCACTGTTCGGGATGGAAGTCTTTGACCTCGCCGGCGATTTTGCACCGGCAATCCGATTTCACCAGCGCCGGCGACCGATCCACGCCAGACACACCATCAATGAGGTTTTTCCAGAATTCCGCCGCACCAATTCCGACTGGTGTGACAACCCCCAACCCTGTGATGACCACACGTCGATCGCTCATAAGCCTCCGTCAACGGCGCGGGGAAACTGCGAATTGCCTACTGCATTTCACCGCTCAGCTCCTTGCTCTGACCGGCTTTCAGAAGATTCCCCGAAGCGGACTATACAAAATTGCTTGGATGAGTAAAGATTTTCTTCGAACAGTTTTGTGCGCACCCGGTCGGTACGTGCATCAGGCGGCCTTTTCTTGTGTCGAAACCTGCCGTTCGATGATAGGGATGCAAACTTGAAAGGTGCTCCCTTTACCCTCGATGCTGCTGACGGTGATAATGCCACCGTGGTCGCGGACAATCTTCTGGGAGATGGATAAACCGAGACCGGTGCCTTCTTTTTTGGTGGTGAAGAAGGGGTCAAACAGCCGGCCACGAATCGCCGCGGGGATCCCGAGACCGTTGTCAGTGACTTCAATCACGCCACATTGCCGCCGCTTTTCGCCTCGCTCACTGGGTTCCATCCATCGCACACCGGTCGCGATCCGAATTTTTCCTTGCTCCGGCAAGGCATCAGCCGCGTTGTTGATCAGGTTGATCAGCACTTGGAGGATTTGTTGCTTGTTGGCGAGGACGGTCGGCTGCTCGTGGAATTGTTTGGATAACTCGATCCGTTTCGCTTTCACCCGGGGCTGCGCAAGCAAGACGGCCTCGTCCACCAAATCCGTCACTCCAATGGCCGCCGCCATCACCTGCGAGGGACGGGCAAAGGCCAGCATGCTCTCAATCACCTTCGTGATGCGATCCACGTCCTTCAAGACCAGCTTGCTGAATTCGTTTTTAAATTCCGGATCATCCATTTTTTCCGGCAGCAGTTGCGCGAAGGTGCGAATCGAAGCCAGCGGGTTGCGAATCTCGTGCGCCACGCCGGCCGCGATGGTGCCCAGTTCGATGAGCTTGTTCTTGCGGAAAATTTCTTCTTCCATCTTGCGGTACTTCACCGCCAGCGCAACCTCCGTGACAAGCGTTTGCAGCACGCGCAGGTCACTGATAAAAAACATCGCCCGGGTCGCCTTGTCCCCCAACCCCAGCACACCCGTCACTTTGCCATCCAAAATCATGGGCACACAGACCGCCACTTGAAACTGCGCCAACTCAGCCACCAACGCCTGCCGGGTCGCCTCATCCTCGCGCCGCTGTAGCTCCTCCCGGACGAGAACGTCACGTCGCGTCCTCAACCACTCAATGACGCGCGAGGTTTCCGCCCACTCCGGCGCGGCTTCCACTTCAGCAGCCGGCAGCCCGCTCTGCGCGCGCAAACGATAACGACCCGACAACGGGTCCTGCAACAAAATGACCGCGCGCGAAACCTGCATCTGGCCGTGCAACGTATTCACGACAATGTCCAACACCTCATCCACGGTTCCCAAGTGGCTCAACTGCTGCACCAAACCGGTGAGTGCGGCTTGATAACCCGAACGTTTGGTGAACAACCGCTCTTGCACGAGTCGTTCCGCCCGCGGCAACCAGCGTGGCAACAGAAACGCGAGCGCCAGCCCCACGACCACCACCAGCAGGATGGTAAACAAAATCTGTTGTTGGTTCATGAATCCAGGCGCCACCAACGTCATCGCGCCGATGAACAACAGACTGACCGCCACCACCACGACCAGCGTCACCGAATGCAGCAGCACCCGCATGATGACCACGTTGTAGTCCGCCAACCGTGCCTTCGCCATGACGTAGGCGAGAAAGAGCAGATTGAGCGGCAGCACGAAAAAACCAAACGGGGGAATGTTCACATCGTACCCCAACGGAATGATGATGGAACTCGTTGTCAGAAAGATGATGAACCACGCCGCGAGAAAATACGTCAATTGGGAGCGCCGATAACCAATTTGCTGGCGGACCGCATTGAACACCAATCCCACCCCCAAGAACTGCCAAGTCAGCATATACACCATCAGCCAGGGATATAAATGGCGATCGTACCGGACGTAATGCTCCATGTACGGCACACTGCGCAATCCCGTGATCAACCGGTCATTCCACAACAAAATCACGAACAACAACCCCGTGACGTACGACCCGATCAGCCACCATCGCATCCGCCGTTGTTTTTCTGCCAACGCGCACAGGGTGTGAAACCAAGCGGCGTGCACCGCGATGGAAAAGGTCAACGTCCAGTAGGCCGCCAGCAACGCCCGCGCCCCCATGAGTGGATAGTAGTAATGCGCAAATCCCACCGTCCACGCGCCCATCAATGACAAGGTGACCCCAAACAAAGGCCCGAGAATCTGGTAGCGATTCCGCCACCACACCGCCCCGGCCGCAGCGAAGCTGACCACCGCGTTGATCAGCACTAGAAAATATAGCAACCTCGTCATACGCGCCGGTCAGTGCCTACGACTGGGCAGCCTCCGACCGGCGCCACGGAAAAAATGCCCACACCTGCTCGCGATAGTTGACGTACTGCTCTCCAAATTTCGCGATCATCTCCACTTCCTCCCGTTGCCACCGCGCCAGCAAAAGCGGAATGTACAACCCCAGCGGCAACAGCATCGTGAGATACGCATTCGCCACCAACGGAATCGCCACCACCTCCAACATGATTGCCGCGTAGGCCGGGTGCCGCATCCATCGGTAAATCCCCAGCGTCACCAACTGGTGCCCCTCACGGATTTCCAAGTTCAAGCTCCACATCTGGCCCAACGTCCGAATCGCCAGCAACCGCACCACCAGCGAAATGCCAAACAACACCAATCCCACCACCGCAATCACCCAACTGAAATCCGCGCCGCGCCGCCAATAAAAAAACTCCACCCCAGCCACCACATAAATTAACGCGTGCAGAATGTGAAAAACCGTGTAGGACCAACTCATCTTCACACTGCCACGAGACGCCTGACTGCTAAACCGGCGTTCGTACAGCCGTTCGATGATCGCCACCAACAGAAATCCCCATACCACCCACTCTTGGGTTCTCATACCGGCACTATAAATACTGGCCAACGCGAAAAGAAAACACTAATTTTCGTCACCCCACCTATGCTTCACCAACCCCATCATCCGCGGCGCTACATCCTTTGGCTCCCGCCGGTGCTCTGGGCAGTGGTGATTTTTTTCCTCTCCGCCACCTCCGCGCCGCCGGTCCCCCCATTGGACATCCCGGCCTACGACAAAATTGGGCACATGGCCGTGTACGGGTTTCTCGGTTTCCTGATCACCCACGCCCTGCGCCGTGCGCACCACCTATCGGTCCCCCGGGCCGCGCTGATCGCCATCCTCCTCGTCGCAGCGTATGGCGCTTCCGACGAATGGCATCAATCCTTCGTTCCCGATCGCGACGCGAGCCTCGCCGATTGGTTCGCCGACATCCTCGGCGGCTCCCTCGCCCAACTCATTCACTGGTATGACGCACGCCCAAGCCGAAAAACAACTCGCTAAACTCCGCGACGAAATCCGCCGCCACGACCACCGCTACTACGTCGCGGCCGCGCCGGCCATTTCGGATTACGACTACGACCAGCTTTTTGGCGAACTCCAAAAACTCGAAACCGAATTCCCGGACCTCGTCACCCCCGACTCCCCCACCCAACGCGTCGGCGGCGCGCCACTCAAAGAATTCCAGCACGTCCACCACGCCGTCCCCATGCTCTCCCTCGAAAAGACCGACACCCTCGCCGGCCTGAAAAAATTCGCCACCGACATCCAAAAAAAACTACCGGGCGAAACGATCGAGTACATCCTCGAACCCAAAGTGGACGGCGTCTCCATCAGCGTCCGCTACGAAAAAGGCGTACTCATCCAAGCCGCCACCCGCGGTGACGGCCAAACCGGCGACGACATCACCGCCAACATCAAAACCATCAAAGCCATCCCGCTCAAACTCCCCCAGCCGGTCACCCTCGAAATCCGCGGCGAAGCCTACATGGCTGTCACCGAATTCGAGAAGCACAACGCCAACCTCCACGCCGCCGGTGAGAAAACGTTACCCAACCCCCGCAACGCCACCGCCGGCTCCCTCAAACAACTCGACCCGCGCGAAGTCGCCAAACGCCCGCTCAACGCCGTCTTCTACGCCGTGGTGGGCGGAGACTTCCCCACCCACGCCCAAGCGTTGGCGACCCTGCAACAGCTCGGCTTCCCCACCCCACCCCATTGGGTCTGCGCCTCGATGGACGACATCATCACCCGCTACGAGTCCAACGATCTCCGCACCCAAGTCCCCTACGAACTCGACGGCATCGTCGTCAAAGTCAACAACCTCGAACAACAACGCCGCCTCCCCGCCAAATCCCGCACCCCCGGCTACGCCATCGTCTTCAAACCCGAACACTGGATCAAACCCGCCGAAACCAAACTCCACGCCATCACCATCCAAGTCGGCCGCACCGGCGTCCTCACCCCCGTCGCCGAACTCGAACCCGTCTTCGTCCAAGGCAGCACCGTCAGCCGCGCCACCCTCCACAACGAAGCAGAAATCAAACGCAAAGACATCCGCCTCGGCGACACCGTCATCATCCGCAAAGCCGGCATGGTCATCCCCGAAGTCGTCGCAGTCGTCACCGCCAAACGCACCGGCCACGAAAAGATTTTTCACATGCCGGAAAAGTGTCCCGTCTGCGGCGGCCCCGTCACCCGCGACCCCGAGTTCGTCGCCCTCCGCTGCGAAAACATCTCCTGCCCGGCCCAACTCAAACGCACCATCGAACACTTCGCCATGCGCAAAGCGATGGACATCGAAGGCGTCGGCGAAGTCCTCGCCAACCAACTCGTGGACACCGGCCTCGTCAAAGACGTGGCCGACCTCTACACCCTCACCATCGCCCAACTCGCCGCCCTCGAACGCATGGCCGACAAATCCGCCGCCAACGTCATCACCGCCATCGCCGCCAGCAAAACCCGCGACCTCTGGCGTCTGCTCCACGGCCTCGGCATCACCCACGTCGGCGAAGAAGCCGCCCGCAAACTCGCCGCCCACTTCGGCAGCCTCGACCAACTCGCCGCCGCCACCGTCGCACAACTCCTCACCGTCCCCGACATCGGCGAAATCATGGCCGCCAGCATCCAAGACTTCTTCCGCAACGACCGCAACCAAGCCGTCCTCAAAAAACTCAAAGCCACCGGCCTCAATCCGCACTCCGCAATCCGCAATCCGCAATCGAATGGCCCCTTCACTGGCAAGACCGTCGTTGTCACCGGCACCCTCACCGGCCTGTCCCGCGAAGAAGCCCAAGAAAAACTCCGCCAAGCCGGTGCCACCGTCACCAACAGCGTCAGCCAAAAAACCGACTACCTCATCGTCGGCACCGCCGCCGGCAGCAAGTTCGAAAAAGCCCAGAAGTTGGGAGTCAAGACGCTGACGGAAACCGAATTAATGAAGCTGCTCAGTAACAGCCATGATTGACCTGATTCAACTCACCAGCGGCGAACGCTTACTCCGAATCAGCGACGCTTCGTCAGGCCTCAGTCTGGAGAAGAAGCTCGACCCCCACCAACCCGTCGCCCGTCAGCAGGAACGATTGCTCGCCGCTTTCGAGGCCGCGCGGATCCGTGAACTGGCTTCGACTCCCTGACAAAGCCACCCACCGCCACCCGGTACCACCATCACCGGCAGCGTCAGCAAAAAACGGCATACGGTGTGTGCGGCTACTATTTCCGCGCTCAGCCTCCTGTTGCGGAACACCCATCCCAAACTGAACTCCGGCTCCCCCGTTTGGAGTTCAGCCTTTAGGCCGTCCGGGTGTGATCCCCAACCTGCCATTCACAAGTTGCCTGGTGACTTTGTTGCATTGCTGAACGAATGACTCACGGGCATAATCCAGCGCGGTGACGAAGCCGCAACGCAATAGGAGAATTACCCATGTCTGATTGGCGATTGACCCCGCAGAATACCACCCTCGTTATCGTGGATGTGCAGGAGAAATTGATGGCGGCCATGCCGCGGCGCGACGACACCATTGCCGGCGTGAAGAAGCTGCTCGGCGCGGCGCAGGTGTTGCAGGTGCCGGTGGTGGTGACGGCGCAATATGTGAAGGGACTCGGGCCGGTCTGCGCGGAAATCGCCGGGCCACCGGCCATCGAGAAACTGGCGTTCTCGTGTTGCGGGAGCGAGGAGTTCACGCGGACGCTGAAAGATCTGCGCCGGCAACGGATCATTGTCTGTGGCGTGGAGGCGCATGTGTGCGTGCAGCAGACGGTCATTGATCTGATGAAAGATTATTTCGTGTACGTCTGCGCGGACGCGGTGTGTTCGCGGCGTGATCTGGATCGGGACGTGGCGCTGGAGCGGATCCGCGATTGCGGGGCCGTCATCACCACGGTCGAAAGCGTGATCTTCGAAATGCTGCGCGCGGCCGGGACGCCGGCGTTCAAAGCCTGTTTGCCGCTGTTCAAGTAGCGGCGGTCGCGATTACGAAAAAGTCTGTTCCGAGCCGGGAAACTCGCCGCGTTCGACTTCTTGTTTGTATTGAGCGAAAGCCCGGCGCATTTCCTCGGAGAGATTGGCGTAGCGTTTGACGTGTTTGGGCGTGAACGACGTGAACAACCCCAGCATGTCGTTGCTGACGAGAATCTGCCCGTCACAACCGGCTCCGGCCCCGATGCCAATCGTCGGCACCGCCACGGAAGTCGTGACTTGCCGGGCGACACCGGCCGTCGTGCCTTCGATGACGATGGCGAACACGCCGGCCCGTTCGAGCGCTTGAGCGTCACACAACACGGCGTCGGCGGATTCGGTGGTGCGGCCTTGAATTTTGTAGCCGCCGGTTTCGAGGATGGATTGCGGCAGCAAGCCGACATGCCCCAGCACCGGCACACCGTTCGCGACCAAAGCGCGCACCTGTTCGGCCACGGCCACCCCACCCTCCAATTTCACCGCCTCCGCCCCGGCTTGAATGAGCCGCCCGGCATTTTCCAGCGCCGCCGGGACCGTCGAGTAACTGAGAAACGGCAGATCCGCCACCACCAACGCTTGCGGCTTCGCGCGCGCCACGGCTTTGGTGTGGTGGATCATTTCCTCCATCGTGACCGGCAGCGTGTTCTCGTAACCGAGCACCGCCATCCCCAGCGAATCGCCCACCAAAATCAACGGCACACCGGCTTCGTCCATGATTTTGGTGGTGAAAAAGTCATAAGCTGTCAGCGCGGCAATTTTCTCGCCGCTTTGTTTCATCGCACGCAGGGTTTGGACGGTCACTTTGTGTTCGTTCATGGCGTCACCAATCAGCCTGCCAAAGTGTAACCGCGCCGCCCCCCGCCGGCAACTCCCGCAGGCGTGCGGCAACGGATTGGCCGGTGCCCGCCAGAATCAAGTCCGGTTCGATACTCGCGAGCGGCAACAAGACAAACCGCCGTTGCGTGAGCCGGGGATGCGGGATGATCAAGTCCGGCTCCGCAAGTTGCTGGTCGCCGAAATACAGGATGTCCAGATCCACGGGGCGCGGTGCGTTCACTCCGCCCGACCGGTCACGGCCATGCGCCAATTCGTATGCGAGGATTGCGGCCAGTAGTTGGCGCGGGGTTTGGTCATACTCGATTTCCACCACCGCGTTGAGAAACGGCCCTGCGCCGGGCGGACAATCCACCGGCTCCGTCTCAAACACCGGCGAGGCGCGCAGCCAACGCTGCGCAGAAAGCGACTGCAAGAAATCTCGTGCTTGCTGAAGATGCCGCAGCCGGTCGCCCACATTCGAGCCGAGACCGAGGCCGGCTTTCACCGCAATCCCAGCACGTCCTGCATGTCGTACAGGCCGGGCTTTTGGCGGACGACCCATTTGGCGGCGCGCAACGCGCCGCGGGCGAACGTCTCGCGGCTGCTGGCGCGATGACTGAGTTCGATGCGCTCGCCGGCGGTGCCGAAGGTGACGGTGTGATCCCCCACCACATCGCCAATGCGCAACGCGTGAGCGGGCGCCGGCTTGCCGCGCGTTTGTTGGAGGATTTCCTGCAACCGTTTGGCGGTGCCGCTGGGGGCATCTTTCTTGGCAGTATGATGGGTTTCGACGATCTCCGCTTCCCAGTTGTTGCCGACGATCTCCGCGACCTTCTGAGTCACCCAAAACAAGGTGTTCACGCCCGTGCTGTAATTCGCCGACCAGACCACCGGCACCGGCGCCAGCGTTTGGCGAATCGCCTGCTTCGCGCTGTCAGCATGGCCGGTGGTGCCGACGACCAGCGCTTTTTTATGCTGCGCGACAAGCTGCGCCACCTGCGCCGTGGCTTCCGCCAACGCGAATTCCACGACGACATCCGCTTGTGGCAACACCTTGCCCAAATCGTCACCCACATCCACGCCGGCAACGAACTGCAATTCCGGATCGTTCTTCGCGCAGGCAATCAACGCCTGCCCCATCCGGCCTTTCGCGCCGCAGATGATGACCTTGACCGGGTTCATGACATCAACCCGACGAGTTGGAGGGTTTTCCGCAATTGCGCGCGGTTGGCGTCGCTCATGGGCACGAGCGGCAAACGGTAGGTTTCCTCGATTTGACCCAGCATCGCGAGCGCGGCTTTCACCGGCACCGGGTTGGTCTCGATGAACAAGTCTTTGAACAGCGGATACCATTTCGCGTGAATCTGCCCGGCACGTACGAAGTCGCCTTGTAACGCGGCTTGCACCAGTTCCGTGACTTCGCGCGGAATCACGTTGGACGCGACGCTGATCACGCCTTGGCCGCCGATGGCTTGCATCGGCAGTGTCAACGAATCGTCACCGGAGAGAATCGAAAACTCACGATCCACCAACGCTCGCAATTGACTGACGCGATCCACATTGCCGGTCGCTTCTTTCAATCCCACCACCTGCCGCGGACAATCCCGTCGCAGCCGGGCCATCGTGTCGTTGGCGATATCCACACCGCAGCGGCCGGGGACGTTGTAGAGGATCATCGGCAAATCCACCGCCTCGGCAATCGCGCGGAAATGCGCGTACAAGCCGGCTTGGGTGGGTTTGTTGTAATACGGGGCGACTTGCAGCGAGGCATCCGCGCCGGCTTGCTTGGCGTGGCGGGTGAGGACGATGGCTTCATCGGTCGAATTGGAGCCGGTGCCGGCGATGATTTTGCAGCGTTTCGCGGCGTACTGAATCACCAAGGCGATGACACGATCGTGTTCTTCGTGGTTGAGCGTGGGCGATTCGCCCGTGGTGCCGCACGGGACAATACCAGCCACGCCGCCCTTGATCTGGAGTTCCACCAAATCGCGCAACCGCTGTTCATCCACTGCCCCACTTTTCGTGAAGGGTGTAACCAAAGCTGTATAGACGCCTGTAAACATTGCGGCGGGCATCATAGGTTCCGCCCACTCATTTGCAAGCCCGCAACCGTTGATACGCCCGGGTCAAGCCGGCCTCGCTCCCGCTCAAGAGGAGCGACCGGCCGATGATCCGATACACCTCGCGCCGGGTGATCTTGATGCGTTGCGCCGGGTCCAGCGGATTGGCGGTGCGCAAGCGCGCAATCGTCTGCACACCAATCCAGATCGGCCACACACAAGCCAGCCGTAGCCGGCGTTGCGACTTGGGAATGTGCCGGGTGTACTCCCACCCCGCGTCCAAGTGCCCCAACGCCACATCGAGCCAATGTTGATAGAGGTCGCGGATGGACGGGTAGCTGGCCGGTTCGAGCAGGCGTTCAGGTTCCGCGACCGGCAGATAACACCGACCGATGCGCAAATCTTTCGGGAGATCGCGAAGGATGTTCACCAACTGTAATCCTTTCCCGAGGCGCACGCCCCATTCGGCCATGCCGGTCTGCGGCCAGTCTGGCAAGTGCGCGGCGCATATCTGCGTCCAAAATTCCCCCACGCACCCGGCCACCATGTACGTGTACTGGTCCAATTCGTCCGCAGTCAGCGCAGTGAGCTGGCCTTCGGGAAACCGTTGCAAGTCGAAGATTTGGCCGCGCACGATGATGGTGAGCAATTCCTGGATGCGCCGGCAATCGGTTTCCGCAAAACCGTCGAGCGCGCCCAACACGTCGGCCAGTTGTTCGAGTAACTGGCGCTCCGCCGGGGAGGCTTGCAGGCCGGCCACGGGGCCGAGATCAGGCACGCGCGTGAGACTTTTATATTGCTGCAACAACATCACCCGCTTCGCACGGGGGACAGCGTCGGTGTCCGCAATCGTGTCGCTGGCGCGCGCCAGCAAGTAGGCGACGGAGATTTGCGATCGGATGGCCGGCGGCAACACGCGCAACGTCAGGTAGAACGAGCGCGAGACATCGCGCAGCAAGGGGCCGATCAGTTCTTTCGGGGCAACGCTCATCCGCAGTGGGCGCGACTCTAAGGTAATCCCCCCGATTTGGCAAAGCCTGCGTAGCCGGCAGGGGGACAGTTCAACCCGCTGGGCACCGTGAGCGATCAGCAATCAAAGCGTGATCGTTGGAGAAGTTGCTGGCAATCACGCTTCACACACCCGGCGCAACGGCGCGCGCATCTCCGCTCCTGATCATCAAGCACGCCGACGCCCCCT
>Ga0105048_10005164_pt1 | contig 21174 bp, 20 predicted proteins | sample MAT05_FD_78382 | JGI IMG/M metagenome (GOLD analysis project Ga0105048, IMG submission 78382) | Freshwater microbial communities from Lake Fryxell liftoff mats and glacier meltwater in Antarctica - MAT-05 | ecosystem: Environmental > Aquatic > Freshwater > Ice > Liftoff microbial mat | place...
GCCACGCAAGAGCGCACTCTGGCGGTGATGCAGCAGGTGGAAGGCTTTGTGCTCAAGCAACCCGAAGTGCAAGGCATGGTCAGTGTGCTGGGCTTCAGTTTCTCGGGTCAGGGGCAAAACGCTGCGCTGGCGTTCGTCACGCTGAAAGACTGGAAAGAGCGTAAGGGCGAAGGCAGTTCGGCGCAAGCCCTGGCGGGGCGCGCTTTTGGCGCCTTGTCCGGAATTCGCGATGCCTTCATCTTCCCCTTGAGCCCGCCTCCCATTCCCGAGCTGGGTTCTTCCAGCGGCTTCAGCTTCCGGCTGCAAGACCGTGCCGGGCTGGGTCATGAGGCCTTGCTGGCGGCGCGCAACCAGATGCTGGGCATGGCGTCTCAGAGCAAGGTGATCACGCAGATGCGACCCGATGGTCTGGAAGATGCGCCACAACTGCAAGTGGACATTGACCGCGACAAAGCCAGCGCCATGGGCGTGAGTTTTGACGCCATCAACAGCGTGATCTCCACCGCCCTGGGTTCGGCTTACGTCAACGACTTTCCCAACGCGGGCCGTTTGCAGCGCGTGGTGGTGCAGGCCGATGCGCCAGCGCGCATGCAGCCCGATGACCTGTTAATGCTCAACGTGGCCAACAGCCGGGGCCAGATGGTGCCGCTGTCCGCCTTTGCCAGCACCCGCTGGGTCACCGGTGCGATGCAAACCGTGCGCTACAACGGCTACCCTGCCATGCGGCTGAGCGGCAGCGCCGCCCCCGGTTACAGCACCGGCGCGGCACTGGCCGAGATGGAGCAACTTGCGTCCAAACTGCCGCCAGGCTTTGGCTATGAGTGGAGCGGTACTTCCCGCGAGGAAAAGCTGGCGGGCTCACAGGCCATGATCCTCTACGGTTTTGCGATTTTGGCGGTGTTTTTGTGTCTGGCTGCGCTGTATGAAAGCTGGAGCATTCCGATGGCGGTGATTCTGGTGGTGCCACTGGGGGTGTTGGGCGTGATCGTGGCCACCCTGCTGCGCGGCTACGCCAACGACGTTTACTTCCAGGTGGGGCTGATCACCATCATCGGCTTGTCGGCCAAAAACGCTATTCTGATCATTGAGTTTGCCAAAGACCTGCAGGCGCAAGGCAAGAGTGTGATTGCTGCGGCATTGGCTGCAGCGCACCTGCGGTTTCGCCCGATTGTGATGACCTCTATGGCCTTCACATTGGGCGTGCTGCCGTTGGCCCTGTCATCCGGCGCAGGTTCGGCCAGCCAGCGGGCGATTGGTACCGGGGTGATTGGCGGCATCCTGACCGGCACCGCATTGGCGGTGTTGTTTGTGCCGATCTTTTTTGTGGTGGTGCGCGGTCTGTTCAAAGACAGCGAACGCCAGCAGCAAGTGCACGCCGAACAGGCCGCGCACATGGGAGTGCATTCAGATGATTAAGTTGTCCATCTTGACGCTGGCCTGCGCCAGCGCGCTGTCAGCGTGTTCGCTGATGCCCACCTATGAGCGCCCAAGCGCCCCTATCGACAGCCAATGGTCGGCCGGTACGGCTGCAGATAGCTCTGATAACGATAGCTATCAGCGCTTATCCGATAAGGGCTGGTGGCACTTTTATACCGATAAAACAGTACAAGAGTTGATCACGATCGCCCTGGCCAACAACCGCGATTTGCGGGTTGCAGTGCTCAATATCGAGCAGGCGCGGGCACAACTGGGCCTGCGTCGCGCTGATCAGTTCCCGTCAGTCAATGCCGGTGTCACAGGCTCGCGCGTGCCCGCCAGCAGCGGCGGCATCAGCAGCACCTACACCGGCGGGCTGACGTTCACCGCTTACGAACTGGACTTTTTTGGGCGCGTTGCCAGCCTCAAGGAACAGGCGCTGGCGCAATACCTGGCCACCGCCGAGGCCAGCCAGACGGCGCGCATCGCCCTGATGTCTGCGGTGGCACAAAGCTGGCTGAGCCTGCTGGCTGACGAAGAACTGCTGCGCGCCTCGCGCCAGACACTTGCCACCCGCGAGGATTCGCTGAAGCTGGTGAACCTCAAGCGCGAAAACGGTGCGGCCTCAGACCTAGACTGGCGCCTGTCTCAGACCCTGCTGGAGAGCGCCCGCGTCACGCTGGCGCAACAAACGCAGAAGCGCGCGCTGGACGAAAACGCGCTGGCCTTGCTGCTGGGCCAAAGCCTGCCCGCATCGGCCCGTACGCAACTCGCCAGGGGTCAACTGGAAACCTTGCAATTCACCCGCATCGCGGCGGGGCTGCCCTCAGATTTGCTGACAGATCGGCCGGATATCCGTCAAGCCGAGCAGTTGCTGCTGGCCAGCAATGCCAATATCGGTGCGGCTCGGGCGGCGTTTTTTCCGCGCATCAGCCTGACGGCCGGTGCCGGATCGGCCAGCAGCGAACTGTCGGGCTTGTTCAAGAGCGGTTCCTGGGGCTGGACGATGGCACCGCAGCTGATTCTGCCGATTTTTGATGCGGGTCGAAACCAGGCCAATCTGGATGCAGCGCAAACCGGGCGCGCGATTGCCGTGGCGCAGTACGAAAAGGCGATCCAGAGCGCCTTTCGCGAGGTGGCCGACGCTTTGGCAAGCCAAAGCACCCTCGACCAGCAACTCCAAGCCAGCCAGGCCTTGCTGGAGGCCGAGAGCGAACGCGCCCATCTGACCCAAATGCGTTTTGACCACGGAGCCGCCAGCCAGCTCGACTGGCTTGACGCGCAGCGCTCGCTGTTTGTGGCGCAGCAAGCGCTGGTGCAGACGCGCTTGTCTTTTTTACAAAATCAAATCTCCCTGTTCAAAAGCCTAGGCGGCGGGGCCAACCCGCTCGACATCGCGAACGTTCGCCAGCGCTAAGCCCGAAACAGCGCCACAACCTCTGGCAAGGCTGGCGTCATTCGGTCACCTTGACGCCTTTCCAGAACGCCACACGGTCACGCACTGCCTCGGCCCCTGGTTTGGGATCAGGGTAATACCAGACAGCATCGGTATTGACGTCGCCGTTGACCATCAGCGAGTAATAACTCGCCTGGCCTTTCCAGGCGCATGACGTTTTATGGTTGCTAAAGCGCACCAGATCGCGGTCAAGCGAAGCGGCCGGGAAATAGTGGTTACCCTCAACCAGCACCGTGTCGTCGCTCTGCGCAATCACTGCGCCGTTCCAAACTGCTTTCATGACGAACTCCTTGGATTTCAGAGCCTGCATTGCACCACGGCGCACCATGCAACCGGGGTCGTCAGGGCAATCGGTTTTGGCTTATCCTTTGACCCCTTTGACGCGATCCTGGCGCCGGTGGTGTGTGTTGGTCTCTTTTTTGAAAGGTTACATGATGTTTTTGATTCAGCGACGTTCCCTGCTGTTGGCTGCCGGCCTGAGTGCCCTGCTGGCCGCACCCCTGATGGCACAGGCGCAGTCTGACACTCTGCGTGTGGGCTCCAAGATCGATACCGAAGGCAAATTGCTGGGCAACATCATTGTTCTGGCACTGCAAGCTCAAGGCGTGAAGGTGGACAACCGGGTCGCCTTGGGTAACACCAAGGTCGTGCGAACTGCCCTGGTTGCGGGCGAAATTGACATCTACCCAGAATACACCGGCAACGGCGCCTTCATGCTGGGCGACGAGAGCAACAAGGCCTGGAAAGATTTGCGCGCCGGCTACGAGCTGGTCAAAAAGATGGATTTTGAGCGCAACAAAATTGTCTGGCTTGAGCCAGCCAACGCCAACAACACCTGGGCGATTGCGGTGCGCAAAGACGTCGCTACTGCCAACCAGCTGCGCACGCTCGATGACCTGGCCAAGTTCGCCGCTGGCCCTGGCCCTTTGAAGCTTGCAGCGTCTGCCGAATTCATGGAACGCCCAGACGGCATGCCAGCGTTCACTGCTGCCTACAACCTGAAGCTGCGGGCAGACCAAACCCTGGTCCTGGCGGGTGGCGACACCGCGGCCACCATCCGCGCTGCTGCCGAGAAAACCTCGGGGGTCAATGCGGCCATGGCTTACGGCACGGACGGCCCGGTGGCTGCGTTGGGTCTGGTGATCATGCAAGACCCCAAAGGCGCCCAGCCGGTATACGCCCCCGCGCCGGTGATCCGCGAAGAAGCGCTGAAACGCTTCCCGGTGGTTGCATCCACGTTGGCGCCTATTTTCAAGTCACTGGATGCCGAAACGCTGCAGCAGCTCAACGCCCGCATCCAGCTTGAAGGGGTAGACGCACGCAAAGTGGCCGGTGACTATTTGCGCAGCAAAGGTTTCCTCAAGTAGTCTGACGTGCGGCTGAAAGTCCATCCGGTTCTGGCAGTCTGCGCTTTGCTGGGGTTGGGTGCGGCTTGGCTGCTGCCCCTATTGCGCGTCGCGCCGAATCGGCTGATGTCGGGCGAGCCGGTTTACCTTGCCAGTGTCTTGCCTGGTTGGGGCTGGTCGCTGGTTTTGCCGGTGTTTGCCCTGCTTATTCAGCCGTCTTCGACAGGCGGGACTTTTAACAAGCAGCCGCCAAATGCGATTTCCTCCCAGCTCAGGGTGGCGGCCCTGCCCTTATTGATCGCACTTGGTCTGGCAAGCCTGTTCTGGCTGGCGGCGACGCACGCACAGCAGGTGGCACAAACCCAATCCAGCCTGACACGAACTTCTTTGGGTGCTGGATTCTGGTGCCTGGTCGCCCTGGCCTGGCTGATGAGCCTGGACGCTGTACAGCGCCTGAGCGCCTCCAGCGCTGCGCGCAGCGGCGTTCTGGCGCTGGTGGCTGCGCCCACCCTGCTGCTGCTGGCGATCGGTGTGGGCAAGGATCTGTCGCTTCTCAAAGAGTACGTCAATCGCGAGGAAGTTTTCTGGCTGGCACTGTGGCGCCATTTGCAAATTGTCGCAACGGCCATCGTGCCCTCAATCCTGCTTGGCCTGCCGCTGGCTTGGGCGTGCACCCGGCGCTCAGGCTTGCACCAATGGCTTTTCCCGCTGCTCAACATTGTGCAGACGGTGCCCTCGATCGCACTTTTTGGCCTGCTCATGGCACCACTGGCCTGGCTGGCGCTGCAGTTTCCAAGGCTGTCGCAAGCCGGTTTCAGCGGCGTTGGGCTGGCACCCGCTGTGCTGGCGCTGGTGCTGTACAGCCTGCTACCCATCGTCCGCTCAGGACTCGCTGGCCTGGAGCAAGTGCCTGTTGCCGCCAAAACGGCAGCGCTGGCCATGGGCATGTCAGAGCGCCAGATCTTTTGGCAGGTTCAACTGCCGCTGGCGCTGCCGGTGCTGCTGCCAGGCCTGCGCGCAGCCGTGGTGCAAACCATTGGTTTGACGGCAGTAACGGCTTTGGTCGGCGCCGGTGGGCTGGGCTCCCTGATGTTTGACGGGCTGTTCAGTGCCGCCAACGACCTGGTTCTGCTGGGCGTGCTGCCTATCGTGCTGCTGGCGATGCTGGCTGACGCACTTTTCAAGGCCATGATCGCCTGGGTACAGCCAATCGGATTTTCTGATGCTGATGCAAGCGCCACCCCGTTAGCGCAGGTTTCAGGGCGTATCAGATGATCGAGTTTCAAAACATTGGCAAGTCGTACGGTGGGGTCAGGGCTGTCGAGGGCCTGAATTTACACATTGAGCTTGGTGAACTCGTTGTATTGATCGGCCCTTCAGGCTCGGGAAAAAGCACCGCGCTGAAGATGATCAACCGTATGGTTGACCATGATCAGGGTCGCATCCTGTTCGAAGGGCGGGAGATTTACAGCTTTGATGTGCGTGACCTGCGCCGGCGCATGGGTTATGCCATTCAGTCGGTCGGTCTGTTTCCGCATTGGACGGTCGAGCGAAACATTGCCACCGTGCCGCACTTGCTGGGCTGGAGCAAGGAGAGCATCAGCCAGCGGGTGACCGAATTGCTAACCCTGTTTGACATGGCACCCGAGCTGTTTCGCCAGCGCTACCCACATCAGCTCTCGGGTGGCCAGCAGCAACGTGTGGGGGTGGCACGCGCATTGGCGGCCGACCCAGCCGTGCTGCTGATGGACGAGCCCTTTGGCGCGCTTGACCCGGTGACACGCACGGCGTTGCAACTGGAGTTGAAGCGCGTGCATCAGACCTCTGGCAAAACCATCGTGCTGGTCACCCACGACATCGACGAAGCCCTGCTGCTGGCCGACAGGATCGTCCTCATGAACCAGGGCCAGATCGTGCAGGTGGCCACGCCGTTGGAACTGCTGTCGAGTCCGGCGAGTGATTTTGTTCTCGACTTTGTGGGCCGATCCGACCTGGGTATCAAGCTGCTGTCACTCAAAGCGGTCGAGCCGCTGATCCGCCAGACGCCAGCGCCACCTGGGTCACCAACCCTTGCACAGACCGCCTCATTGCGCGAAGCGGTGGCCATCCTGGCAGCGCAGGGTTCGGGTGTGTTGTCAGTGCTGAACGCACAGCAACAACCGGTGGGCAGCCTGCACGCATCCGACATCCTTGCCAGCCATGCTCACGTCCGCGCCTGAGTCCCAAACCAAGCCAGTGGCTGCGGCCCGCTGGTTTCACGACCCTTTGCCTTGGGTGGTGATGGTGCTGCTGTGCCTTGCTTATGTGCTGCCGCATACCGGCGCAATATTTGGTGCCCTTTTCCCGCAACAGGATCGTCCTGTCTACTTGCAGGAGCCATTCTCTGAGCTGCTGTGGCGCCATGCGGGACTGGTCGTAGTGTCCAGTAGCATGGCCATCATGGTCGGCATCGGTATGGGCATTGGCGTCACCCGCCCCGCTGGACGGGCCTTCGAGCCGATGATGCAGACCCTGGCATCTGCCGGCCAGACCTTCCCGCCCATTGCCGTGCTGGCGCTGGCGGTTCCCGCGGTTGGATTTGGTGAGCTGCCCGCTTTGATTGCTCTGGCCCTTTACGGCTTATTGCCCGTGCTGCAGGCCACGCTGGCCGGACTGGCAGGCGTGCCGCAAGCAGCACTGGAATCGGCGCGCGCCATGGGCATGACGCCCTGGCAAGTGCTTCGCCAGATCGAAATACCTTTGGCCTGGCCCGTCTGGCTGGCGGGCGTGCGCACCTCGGTCATCATCAACATCGGGACCGCTGCCATTGCGTCAACAGTGGGCGCCAAAACACTGGGGTCTCCCATCATCGTCGGCTTGAGCGGCTTTAACACCGCTTATGTGTTGCAGGGTGCCCTGCTGGTGGGCTTGCTGGCCGTCGCGACAGACATGGCTTTCGAGCGGCTGGCCAGACGCGCTGCACTACCAAGCTAAACCTCACGCCCGATGACAGTCACACGATCTGGGCCGTCAGCCACCTAAAAAGCGCTGCCAAAGCGCACCCGCCCAGACCACGCCCGCAAAACACAGGCTCAGCAGCACCGCAGCGCTACCCAGGTCCTTGGCTTTTTTTGACAATGGATGCAACTCAAACCCGACCCGATCCACCGTGGCTTCCATGGCGGTGTTGAGCAGTTCCACCACCATCACCGCCACCACGGTTCCAGCCAGAACGGCGCGCTCCAGCCAGGTGTTGCCCAGCCACCAGGCCAAAGGCAGCAAAAAGAACGCCGCCATAGCCTCCTGTCTGAAGGCAGGCTCGGACCACCCTGAACGAAAACCGTGTACGGAATAACCAAAGGCCAGCATCAGGCGTTTGAGTCCGGTTTGCTTGACGTGTACTCTTTGTTTCTCCAAAACTCTGCTCCTGAATGTCAAAAATGCTGCCAACGGTGCAGAATCGCACCCAGACCGGCTGACGTGGGCCACCCAGCGAACAACATTTTCCCCCGTTCAGAACCAGCTTTTGCACAAAAGTCAATTCAATCGTTTTCTGCCATCTGTGGTTGAGCCATGTGATTACCCCGCCACACGCGCACGCAACGTCACTGGATAGGTCGTTATAATGTCCGGCTTTGCTGGCAAAACTCCGCTGCCTGATCAACTTTATAGCGGAGAAAATCGCAAGATCAAATTTTGGCCCGATCTTCCAATTTTTGAAGTCTGCACAATTTGGATAACTTCACCTTCATGACAACCATTCGTGTTAAAGAAAACGAGCCTTTTGACGTCGCTCTGCGTCGCTTCAAGCGCACTATTGAAAAATTGGGCCTGCTGACTGACTTGCGTGCACGTGAGTTCTACGAAAAGCCAACCGCCGAGCGCAAGCGCAAGAAGGCAGCTGCGGTCAAGCGCAACTACAAACGCATTCGCGCGATGCAGTTGCCCAAGAAGCTGTACTAAGCTATTCGCTTCGCCTGAACAGAGGGTTTTGCGCCAAGCGCACAATTTTGTTTCAAGCGGTGAAGGTTTAAACCTTAAAAAAGCTCGCCGGGAACGCTCAGGCGGGCTTTTTTATTGCTGTCAGATTTCTCTTGCATCACAATTTCCCAATTTTTTGCCCCCAGGAGTTCCACAATGTCACTCAAAGACCAAGTCACCGAAGACATGAAAAATGCCATGCGTGCCAGAGACAGCGTCCGCTTGGGCACGATTCGACTACTGCTGTCGGCGGTCAAGCAGAAAGAGGTGGACGAACGGGTGGTGGTTGACGATGTGATGCTGGTGGGCATCGTCGACAAGTTGATCAAGCAGCGTAAAGACTCGGTGGCAGCTTACCTGCAGGGGCAACGCCAAGACTTGGCGGATAAGGAAAGCGACGAGATCAGGGTGTTGGAGGCCTACTTGCCACAGCGCCTGGGCAGCGCTGAGATCACTGCCGCCGTCGCTGCCATTGTCAGCGCTGTTGGTGCCAAAGGCCCGGGCGACATGGGCAAGGTGATGGCTGCCGTCAAGTCACAGCTCGCGGGTAAGGCAGATATGGCTCTGGTGTCGCAGGCGGTTAAAGCCGCACTGGCGGGCTGAGCTCAGGACCTGCTGTCGATGCTGTTGCGCATGGCGGTGTGCACTACCGCGTCCAGCGCGCCGTCCAGCATTGACGCCTGATCGAACACCACCCGCAGTTTGCCCTCGGCGAGCATGCGCTCGAAAAAACGCAGCGTCATGGACTGCGTCTTGCCACGGGCGCTGGTGAATAAAAATAGGGTCTCGTGCGGGCTGATCCAAGACAACTGCATGCGCTGCCAGGTGTCTTTGAGCTGAATTTCAATCCAGGCACCGAGCTTCAGCGCCATCGGCATTGGCTCAGGTCTCACTTCGACAACTGAAGGCGGCAACGGGTCTTGCACTTGCTCATCGGGAAGCACCATGAAGCCCGATGCCTTGGCTTCAGATGGCGCCACCCAGTGGTCATGATTTCCCAGCAAACCCGCCTCCAAAGCGGCTGCCACTGGTGCCTCCTGCGCGGGAGCCCTGAAGGCCTGATGGTGCAGCTTCATCAGCGCATCGAAAAACACGCTGGTCTTGGTCGATGGGTAGCCAATCAGGCTTAAGCCCTCCCGCAGACCCGATAGCAGCCGGGGCACCAACTTGGTTAGGCGGCCTGCATCTTTTCGGGTCAGCCCAGGCTGGGCACTCCAGAGCAATTCATTGACCAGCAGTTTGTAGCCACCCGGATCGTCCAGCCCGGCGGTGCCTTTGAGTTCGGCCTGTGCCAACACCTGAGCCCAAGGGCCACATAAAAAGTCTGCCACCTCCACTGGCACCCGGCCCATGTCGGGAATGGCTTTCAGGCTATCTGTCATCTGGGCCGCGCGCAGGTTTCGCGCTTCGGCATAGCCCAATACCGCAGCGGCGCTGTCAATCTGGCTGCTCAGGTTCGCTCGGGCTTTCGGGTCGTCCCAATCTTGCAGAAGTTGTCTTAGCGCTGCCTCAAACGGTTGCGCACTGTCGATACTGAGTGCAGCCAACGGACTGACATGACGCTGCAAAGCGAGCAAAAAAGTCTGAAATTCAGCATCTTCCTCGGCCACAAACGCCAAGCCCCTTTGGGAAATCTCTTGCAACAAGCGACGCGCCGGGTGTGTTCGGTCGATGAAAAAACGCGGATCAATGATCACCAGTCGCAACAGCGCGGGCTCCAGTCGCTCAATGACTTTTCTCACCGGCACCAGCAAGCGCTTGTCTTGCACCAGGTTCTCCACCATCAGCGACACCACTTCCAGACTAAGCACCTGGCTCATCGAAGTGGCAGCTTTCGTCAACTCATCACGCAAAGCCTCTGCCGATGCGCGCGTGCCAGGGCGTCCACTGGGCGTGGCGGGCCGCTGCTGCATACGCTGCATGACAACGTCAACTTGTTGCATCTCCTGTAAAGCATCCAGGGCCGCAGGCAATGTGGGCTGAAAACTGGTATCTGCTGACGCTGCACCCGCAGCCGAGGCGGCTTGCGCACCAGATTCAAACTCCCGGCTGAACTGCTGTGCAAACGCCGCTTTGGGTTCGTCGGACGGAGCATCAAGCTCACCAGCCATCAAACGCCGCAACTTATCCAGGGTCAGTACGGTTTGTCGGTAGGGCTGCGTCCAAACCGCCCGCTGAGCGCGACTGGATCCGCTCTGGGTCACCACCGATGGTGCATCGGGCGTGCGGATCACCGCAAAGCCGGCACGCCGCACACCTTGCCGTTGCAAGTCATCTGCCCAGACCTGGTAAGCCGCGCCCAAGGCACGCCCTAAAGCCGAGGCCATGTGGTGCAGCCAGGTGGCACGCACCCGGGTTGGCACCATCAAATCGGTCATGACCTGCTGCAGCGCCGTCACGTAAGAGTCTGGTCGCAGTGGATTGCGTTCCGGGCAGACGCGCTGCAGACCCACCACGGCACTCACATAACTGTTGAGGTCAGTCAAAGCCGCTTCGGCTTCCTGCATCACATGCTGCAGCATGCGCGCGAGTTCTACCCGCTCCTGAACCTGGCCTTCGTCCATTAGTTCGAGTTGTTCCAGGCGCAAAGGCCTGCTGACCAAATCGTCCAGGCCCGAGTCCGGACCCAGGTAGCGCTGAAAAATCGCCGACAGCACCACCGGAAAACGTTCGCTCAGCGGCGCTGCCTGCGTTTCCAGCAACCTGAAGCTGAGCTCCAACTGCTCGCGCTCCGCCACGTTGCGCACAAGTTGCACCTCAGTACGCATCGATTGGCGGGCGGCCAAAGCCACCTTTGACACCATCGGCGCGCCCGCCTGTGTCGCTTGCACCAGCAAGTGTTGGTAGATGGAGTGAGCAACCATATGGCAGGGTAGTAACTTGCAGGTAAGCTGGCGTGGTTGGGGCTTACTTCAGAGCCTTGAAGCGCATGCGCTTGGGCTTGGCACCTTCTTCACCCAGGCGCTTCTTTTTGTCTTCTTCGTAGTCGTGGTAGTTGCCGTTGTAGAACGTCCATTGGCTGTCACCCTCGCAGGCCAGGATGTGTGTGGCAATGCGGTCCAGGAACCAGCGGTCGTGGCTGATGACCATGATGGAACCGGCAAACTCCAGCAGCGCGTCTTCCAGCGCACGCAGGGTTTCCACGTCCAAGTCGTTGGACGGCTCGTCGAGCATCAGCACGTTGCCACCGGCAATCAGCGTTTTGGCCAGATGCAAGCGCCCGCGCTCACCGCCTGACAGCGTGCCGACGCGCTTTTGCTGATCCGCACCGTTGAAGTTGAAGCGTCCGCAATAGGCGCGGCTGGCCATGGTGAACTTGCCGATGTTGAGCATGTCCAGCCCGCCGGAGACGTCTTCCCACACCGTTTTTTCGTTGGCCAAGTCATCCCGGTTTTGGTCGACAAACGCCATCTTGACGGTCTGGCCAATCTTGACCTCGCCACTGTCGGGCTTTTGTTGCCCGGAGATCATGCGAAACAGCGTTGATTTACCGGCACCGTTGGGGCCGATGATGCCCACAATGGCGCCCGGCGGCACCTTGAAGCTCAGGTTGTCGATCAGCAGCCGGTCGCCAAACGACTTGCCGACGTTGACGAACTCAATCACTTCCTGGCCCAGGCGGTCTGCCACCGGGATGAAGATTTCATTGGTCTCGTTGCGCTTTTGGTATTCAAAGTCAGACAGTTCTTCAAAACGTGCCAAACGCGCTTTGCTCTTGGCCTGACGCGCTTTGGGGTTCTGGCGCGACCATTCCAGTTCTTTCTTCAAAGTTTTGGCGCGGGAATCTTCCCCCTTCTTCTCCTGCTCCAGACGTGCCTGCTTTTGCTCCATCCACGCGCTGTAATTGCCCTTATAAGGGATGCCCGAGCCCCGGTCCATTTCCAGAATCCACTCGGCGGCATTGTCCAGAAAGTAGCGGTCGTGGGTGATCGCCACCACGGTGCCGCTGTAACGCTGCAGGAACTGCTCCAGCCAGTCCACCGATTCAGCATCCAGGTGATTCGTCGGCTCATCAAGCAGCAACATGTCGGGGTGGCTCAGCAGCAAGCTGCACAGCGCGACCCGGCGCTTTTCACCACCAGACAGCACACCAATCACCGCATCCCAGGGCGGCAGGCGCAGCGCGTCAGCGGCGATTTCAAGCTGGTGTTCGGAGTCGGTACCAGCGGTGGCAATGATGGCCTCCAGTTCGGCCTGCTCCGCCGCCAGGGCATCAAAATCGGCATCTTCTTCACCGTATGCGATGTACACCTCTTCGAGGCGCGCCTTGGCAGCAAACAGCTTGCCCATGCCGGCCTCGATGCTTTCGCGCACGGTTTGCGTCGCATCGAGCTGGGGCTCCTGCGGCAAATAGCCGATATTCAAACCCGGCATGGGGATGGCTTCGCCCTCAATGTCTTTGTCCAGCCCGGCCATGATCTTGAGCAGGGTGGATTTGCCCGAACCGTTGGTGCCCAAGACCCCGATCTTGGCGCCGGGGAAAAAACTCAGCGAGATGTCTTTCAGGATATGCCGCTTGGGGGGCACGATCTTGCCAAGGCGGTTCATTGAAAATACGTATTGAGCCATAGGACCTGTGATGTTGTCAGTGAAAAACCGCCATTATCGGGCCTCACCCGCGCGAATCCACGCAGCCGTGCGACAATGTACGTGTTGTGGGACTTCAGTTACCTGCAACGTCAGCACCATGCTGGGAGCCTCGACACTTTGAGACTCCGTTTTTGATCCCATCTGCCTTTGACTGAATTGACGCGACAACGCGGCAAAACGGGCTGATGTCCTGGCACCCTGGATGGGGTGCATTTCACAATGAAATTTGAAGAACTCAATTTGGCTCCGGCCATCATCAAAGCCGTGCTTGAGCAAGGCTACGAAACTCCGACGCCGATTCAGGCCCAAGCGATACCGCTGGTGCTGGCTGGCAACGACCTGCTGGGCGGCGCGCAAACCGGCACCGGCAAAACGGCAGCCTTTGTGTTGCCCATGCTCAACAAACTGAGCAGCGCTGAGGCCCCGCGCAACAAGTTTGGCGGCATTGCCATCCGCGCCCTGGTGCTGACCCCCACACGCGAGCTGGCCGCGCAGGTCGAAGAATCGGTGCAAACCTACGGCAAATACTTGGAGATCACCTCCGCCGCGGTGTTTGGCGGCGTTGGCATGAACCCGCAAATCAGCCGCATGAAAAAAGGCGTGGACATTTTGGTGGCCACCCCCGGACGCCTGCTGGACCTGATGCAGCAAGGCATGCTGGACCTGGGCCAGGTGCAGATTCTGGTGCTCGACGAAGCTGACCGCATGCTCGACATGGGTTTCATCCATGACGTGAAAAAAGTGCTGGCTGCCGTCCCCAAAGACAAACAAAGCCTGTTGTTCTCGGCCACCTTCAGCGACGAAATTCGCGATCTCGCTGCCACCCTACTGAAAAATCCGCAAAGTGTGCAGGTCACGCCGCGCAACACCACGGTGCAACGCATTGCCCAGTTGATCCACCCCGTCGGTCGCGGCAAGAAAAAAGCGCTGCTGGCCCACATCGTGCAAGAACACAACTGGAGCCAGGTGCTGGTGTTCACCCGCACCAAGTTTGGTGCCAACAACGTGGCCGAGTTTTTGACCAAAAACGGCATCAACGCCATGGCCTTGCACGGCAACAAGAGCCAGACCGCTCGCACACAAGCGCTGGCCGACTTCAAAAGCGGTGACGTGCGCGCCTTGGTAGCTACCGACATCGCTGCCCGAGGCATTGACATTGACGACCTGCCGCATGTGGTGAATTTCGACATTCCCAACGTCTGCGAAGACTATGTGCACCGCATTGGCCGCACCGGCCGCGCCGGTGCCGAGGGCCAGGCCGTGAGCCTGGTGAGTCTGGACGAAGAAGGCTTCATGCAGGCCATTGAGCGCTTCACCAAACAAGACATTCCGGTGGAAATCATTGGCGAGTTCATGCCTGAGCCCGGTGAACAGGCCGAGCCCATCGCCATGGGCCGCCAGACCATCTGGGGCGGTGCCGGCAAGCCGCCGAGCCGTGAGGTGATGATGGCCGCCGGCAAGGCCGCACGCTCCGAAATGCTGACGCGCGTGCGCGAAAGCAAGGGCCCGGGCGCGGCCCGCTCAGGCAACGGTGGCGGCAATGGCGGCGCAGGCCGGGGCCGTAGTGCCGAAGGCCGTAGTTCTGAAGGCCGCAGCGGCGGCGGTGGTCGGGGCCCGCGTCCTGCAGGCGGCGAGCGCCGCCCTGCGGGTCTGCGTACTGAAGGCAGTATCGAACTGGAAGTGGGTGGCGGTCGCGAAGCCGAGCCGCGTAGCCATCTGTCAGCCGCAGAGCAGGCTGCGCGCGGCCCAGGCCAGCGCCAAGCGCGTGGTTATGGCGGCGGCAACGGTGGTGGTTACGGCGGCCCGGCACCAGTGCCTTCACGCGGTGCCGGTGGTCAGCCTGACCCGATGCGCACCAGCGTCGACATGATGGCTGACCGCGGACCACGTCGAAGCGGTGGTGGCTTCAGTGGCGGGGGTAACCGCAGTGCCGGCGCACCCGGTGGCGGATATGGCGGTGGCAATGGCCCGAGTCGCTCGGGCGGTGGTAACCGGTCTGGCAGCCGTGGACGCTCTGGCGGCCCCAGTGGCTCTGGTGGCCCGCGCGGCCCCAGCAGCCGCTAAGAGCTACCAGCGTGGGATTTGACCGTCCCACACTTTTATATTCTTTTTTGTGCTCTAGCCCTTTAGATACATGCGCTAGTAGCTCTTATATAAATAGCAAACGGTTACCTTTGATCAGTGATGCTCAGCCCCGCACAAACAGCGTGACCAATGCCTCTGACCCAACCTGACGGCTCCAGTGGCCATGTACTTGGGCGTCAAAAATTTGCCCGGCAGGCAGCGTGTCTGCCGAGTAAAAATGTTCGCCAGCCTTGAAAATGCGCGAACTGCCATCTTGCAGAGTGATTTCCATCTGTCCCTGCAAAATAAACACCCACTGTGGCTCCGTGGTGCAGTGGAAACTGCTGCGAAACCCGACCGGGCTTTGACGCAGCTGAAAACCGCCGCTGGGCATCAAAGGTGTGAGCGCGGACTGCGGCGTGCCCTGATCCAGCGCCAGGCTTTCTTCGCGAAAGCGCGCCCGGCCATCGGTATCGGTGAACAAAACAACTTGGGTGAATGAAGGCATGATGGGCTCTGGCTGGTTATAACTGCCCGGATTATTCCCCAAGCCCTGCCTAACACGGCCCCTGCCGGTAAAGTGCGCGCTGATCGACACGGGCCATCCAAAGAACCCTTCTCAGAAAGACATCACCATGCGACTTCTTCACACCATGCTGCGCGTTGGCAACCTGCAACGCGCGATTGACTTTTACACCCAGGTGCTAGGCATGCAGCTGCTGCGCACCTCTGACAACCCCGAGTACAAATACACGCTGGCATTCGTCGGCTATGGCAGTAACCCGGAGCACGCCGACCTGGAGCTGACCTACAACTACGGTGTGACCGAATATGACATGGGCAGCGCCTATGGCCACATTGCGCTGGCCGTGCCCGACGCCAAAGCCGCGTGCGACAAGATCCGCGCGGCGGGTGGCAACATCACCCGTGAAGCGGGCCCGGTGAAAGGTGGCAGCACCGTGATCGCTTTTGTGACCGACCCGGATGGTTACAAGGTGGAGCTCATCGAGCGCGCAGAACACAGTGCTGGCAAGGGTTTGCGCTGAGCCTCCAGCCTTTGGGCTCATCAAGACTGACGGTGCAACCGCGCCAGCCGCTTATTTGCGCAAAACCTGCGTCTCCATCGCCAGCCGGGTGACCCGGCCCCAATCGCCCAGCTCGGGCACATTGGCCGGTACCAGCCAGGAGCCGCCCACACACACCACATTGCCTAACGCCAGAAAATCCGGCGCGTTTTGCAGGGTGATGCCGCCAGTGGGGCAAAACTTCACATCAAAAAACGGCCCGCTCCAGGCCTTGAGCATGCCCACGCCACCCGCCTGCACGGCCGGGAAGAACTTGAGTTCGGTGAAGCCGTCGTCGGTGGCCATCATGATTTCGCTGCTGCTGGCCACACCGGGCAGCAAGGCCAGTTTGGCATCACGGCAGGCCTGCCCAATCGCGCTGGAGTAGCCAGGGCTGACGGCAAAACGCGCCCCGGCGTTGGCAGCCGCTTTGGCATCGGCTATGCAGCGCACCGTGCCCGCGCCGACTACGACTTCAGGCACCTCGCGCGCGATCGCCTCAATGCAGGCCAGCGCCTGCGGTGTGCGCAGCGTCACTTCCAGCATGCGGATGCCGCCTGCCAGCAACGCCCGCGCCAGAGGTACGGCGTGCGCCACATTGTTCAACACAATCACCGGAATCACCGGGGAATCTTGCATGACCTGCAAAGCGGTCAAAGGGGTTGTCGCGTTCATGGAGGCTTTCAAAAAAAAGGACGTGATTGACTGTACTTCGCCAGCATTCAAGCGGGCCGGGTGGCTGGCTCACAACCAGCTGCAGGCACCCTCCTCGGCGCAGCTGGCGTTGCGGCGCATGCTGGCAAACAGCGCGCGGCCCATGCCCACGCCATTGGCAGCGCGCAGGCTCTCGGGCATGGTCACCGCTTCGCGGGCCGCCCACACCTCGTCAGCCACCAGCACCTGCAGCGTGCCTGCCGGGGCGTCCAGCCGGATCACATCACCATCACGCACACGGGCCAGTGGGCCGCCTGCCGACGCTTCGGGTGAGACATGAATGGCAGCGGGCACTTTGCCGGAGGCACCGCTCATGCGTCCATCGGTCACCAGCGCCACACTGAAACCCTTGCCTTGCAGCACCGCCAGCGGTGGGGTGAGCTTATGCAGCTCGGGCATGCCGTTGGCTTGTGGGCCCTGCCAGCGCACCACACAGACCACGTCGCGATTGAGCTCGTTGGCGGAAAATGCCTTATGTAGCGCATCCTGCGAGTCAAACACCCGGCAAGGTGCCTCGATCACATGACGGTCATCGGGCACGGCCGAGATCTTGATGACGCTACGCCCCAGGTTGCCCAGCAGCAGTTTCAGGCCACCGCTGACGCTGAACGGGTTGCTGGCCGGACGCACCACCGCTTCATCTTTGCTAGCACCTACCGCTTGCCAGACAAGGGCTTGAGGCACTTTTCCCTCTAACTTTTCTACCGCAATGCCACGCGGTTCGGCCGCTTCAGGCTTGCAGGTGTATTCGCGTAAACCACCGGCACGCACGGTGAGCACATCGGCGTGCATGAAGCCGCCATCAAGCATCTCGCGGATCACAAAGCCTGGCCCACCGGCGGCCTGAAACTGGTTCACATCCGCACTGCCGTTGGGGTAGACGCGGGTCAACAGTGGCACCACGTCTGAAAGTGCCGAGAAATCGCTCCAGTCGATCACCAAGCCCGCCGCACGTGCTACCGCCACCCAGTGGATCAGATGGTTGGTGGAGCCACCGGTGGCCAGCAAGGCCACCATGGCGTTGACGATGCAGCGCTCGTCCACCAGTAGCCCGATCGGTGGGCACTTGAAGTCGGCAGAGCCCAGCACGGTGCGCAAGGCTTCGCGCGTCAGCTCGTCGCGGATGGCGGCGCCGGGGTTGATGAACGCGGTGCCGGGCACATGCAACCCCATGGCTTCGAGCAACATCTGGTTGCTGTTGGCGGTGCCGTAAAAGGTGCAGGTGCCTTCGCCGTGGTAGGCCGCCGACTCTGCGGCCAGCAGCTCTTCACGCCCGACCAGGCCTTGCGCGGCCTGTTCGCGCACTTTGGATTTGGCGTTGTTCGACAAGCCCGACGTCATCGGCCCGCCCGGTACAAACACGGTGGGCAAATGACCAAACTGCAGTGCGCCAATCAGCAGGCCTGGCACGATCTTGTCGCACACGCCCAGCATTAGCGCGCCCGCAAACACGTCGTGGCTGAGCGCGACCGCTGTGCCCATGGCAATCACATCACGCGAAAACAGGCTCAACTCCATGCCCGGTTGGCCCTGGGTAACACCGTCACACATGGCAGGCACGCCACCGGCCACCTGCACGGTGGCACCATGCTTGCGTGCCTCAATCTTGATCAGGTCCGGGTAATGCTGCAGCGGCGCATGCGCGGACAGCATGTCGTTGTAAGCGGTGACGATGCCGATGTTGGGCGCTTTCTCGGCCACCACCCGCAGCTTGTCGTTGGCCGGCAATGCGGCAAAGGCATGCGCCACATTGGCGCAACCCAAGCGCTGCGCGCCCGGTGGGCGGGCAGCGTCGGCGTGCAGCTGCGCCAAATAGGCGGCGCGTGTGGGCTGACTGCGCTCGATGATGCGCTGGGTGACGGCGTGGACGGTGGTGTTGAGTTTCATGATTTTTAAAAATATATGTAACTAAGTTACATCATCTTACCGCAGACGGTTTAAGCTTGACCAGCGCCCGGATACAAACGGGATACCAAAGCAAAAAGCCCGAACGCGTCGGGCTTTTTTCGGGGCAAGGCAATGACTTACTTCAGTGACACCTCAACGCGGCGAGCCTGGTCGTTGCTGCCGCTGGCCAAGGTTTCTTCGGGTTTTTTCAGTTCGATGCCATCGGCGGCCACACCCAGCGCCACCAGCGCATCACGGACAGCAAAAGCGCGCTGCTTGGCCAGTTCGGCGTTCAGGGCGGCGTCGCCGGTGGCATCATGAAAACCACTCACCAAAGCCTTCTTGCCTTCGGCCACACCGGTCACGATGGTTGCAAGGGCCTCATTGGCACCAGTTGCCAGGTCCGCCTTGCCGGTGGCGAAGAAAAATTTCACCACACCGCCTTCAACCACCACCGAGGCGCCACTGGCATCCATCGCGACGGGGACCGTGGCCACCGCAGCCGCCTTGAGCGCGCGCTGCTTGTTGGTATGGTAGATTGAGATCCCGATCACCAGCGCCAGTATCAGGGCAATCAGCCCAAACACGATACCCAGCACAAAACCCTGGTTGTCGTCAGCTTCTGTAGACATCAAAACACTCCGATTAAATAAACTGGCGCTATTGTAAAACCTGCTTCACACGGCAGCTGACCCGGGCCTGACCGGTATCAGCGGGCTGACGTGTGCGCCCTCTCTATACTGCCCACATGACCCAACTTGCCAATTTACGCAAAAGCTACGAGCGCGCCGAACTCAACGAAGACGCCTCACACGCCGACCCGCTGAAGCAGTTCGAGCAATGGCTGGGCGAGGCGATTGCCGCCGAGGTGCCTGAGCCCAACGCCATGACGCTGGCCACCGTGGGCAGCAACCTGCGCCCGAGCACCCGCGTGGTGCTGATCAAGGGGTGTGATGCGCGCGGCATCGTCTGGTACACCAATTACGAGTCGCAAAAAGGCTTGGAGCTAGCAGGTAACCCATATGCCGCGCTGCAATTCCATTGGGTCGAACTGGAACGGGTGGTGCGCATCGAGGGGCGGGTGGAAAAGGTCAGCGACGCTGAAAGCGACAGCTACTTTCACAGCCGCCCGCTGGACAGCCGCATCGGCGCCTGGGCCAGCCCGCAAAGCCAGGTGATCAGCGGGCGCGGCGTGCTGGTGGCCAACGCGGCCCGCTATGGTGCGCAGTTTTTGCTGCAACCGCCACGGCCACCACACTGGGGCGGCTACCGCCTGATACCAGACAACTGGCAGTTTTGGCAAGGGCGTAAGAGCCGCTTGCATGATAGGCTTAAATACAGCCTGCAGCCCAATCAGGGCAAGGGTGAAGCACTATGGATTCGGGAGCGTTTGGCACCCTGACCTGACGGCTGGGGCGCGGCGGCCTCGGGGCAGATCGGTTTCCGCTGGGCGCCAAACTGTTCTTTGAGCGGTGCGAGGCTTGGAGCATGGCATCGCGCGCCACCTGGCAAGCCAGTCGCCTTGGGCTGACTCCGTCAGGTGGCGTCAAAGAGCATAAAACCACCCGCGCAGGCAAAGGTGGTTTCTGGTGTGCAGGAAGACCGTTACGGGCACGCTGCCCGCAGGTTCTGCACAGGCGCTACTTGCCAGGCTGATCGCTGGTTTCAGCCATTTTCTTTTTCAGCACCATATAGGCATAGGCCAAACCAACCACCATGATGATGATGCCACCGATGCTCATAAGGCCGTAGTCGGTGGAAAAAAGGTCTTGAAGTGCTTTCATGTTGCGGATCCTAGAAGTTCAACTAATTAATTAAAACGGCTCTAAGGTCCGACTGTGCACCAAGCTCGCCTCTTTAAACCTGACATGAATCAAATCCGGCACATATTCCTGCGATGGGCACCAAACGCGCGGCTGAGCTGAAAACCCACCAGCAGCGAAAAGGCGATCGAGCCCAGCCAACGCCAACAGCCAGCCGGTGGATTTGCCGCAGCCCGAGGGGCCGCGGCTGTGGATCATGCACCAGCCTTGGCTTGCGCTGCGGCGGCGCTGGCAGCGCAGTCGGCACACACGCCGCGCACCGCCAAATCCAGGCTCAGACCTTCGTAACCCAGCGCTTTGAGGGTTTGCAAGGCGTTTTGCGCAGCGGCTTCGAGGTCCAGCGCGTTGCCTTGCAGCGCGCCGGTGAGCGGACTGTCGCGGTGACAGGTCTGGCACTCAAAATGCGGCATGGCTTTCACACTCTCAGGCATGGCCTGGTAACGCCGCACCCGCTTGGCATCCACCCGGCACAGCAGCAGACTCACCTGCGTGAGCCGGTCAATCAGGCGGTACAAGGTCACTCGGTCCAAGCTAAGACCACCCTCAGGCTCAGCCGCCCGCAACGCAGCCAGCAGCTGCGCATGGGCATAACTGGTGTCGGGGTGCGCCAAAAACCAGCCCAACACCAGCCGCGCCGTGGTGGTGCGCCGCAGGCCGTGGGCCGACAGCAAGGCATCGATCGGGTCGGGTAGCGGCGGGTTTGCAGGATTGGCCATGAGGACGTGTCGCTTTTAAATGACTTTTTATCGCAATTGAGTTGCATTAAAACGCTGATGCAACTGGATTGCGATAAACTATACCGCAATTGAGTTGCAACATGAACGCCCCCCACTTCACGCCTAAACCCGCGCCCA
>Ga0105048_10005166_pt1 | contig 21171 bp, 15 predicted proteins | sample MAT05_FD_78382 | JGI IMG/M metagenome (GOLD analysis project Ga0105048, IMG submission 78382) | Freshwater microbial communities from Lake Fryxell liftoff mats and glacier meltwater in Antarctica - MAT-05 | ecosystem: Environmental > Aquatic > Freshwater > Ice > Liftoff microbial mat | place...
TAATGGAACAGACATTGATTCGGGTAGGAAATGCGGCCTATGAGAAAGAGTATGGTTCGTATGGTCTGACAACCTTGAAAGACCGGCACGTTAAGGCCGAAGGAAGTGACGTTCGCTTTAGTTTTAAAGGCAAAAAAGGTATTTACCACGATATTACCCTCCACGACCGGCGGCTGGCGCGGCTGGTAAAAGCCTGCCGCGATATTCCCGGCAAAGAGCTTTTTCAGTATTTCGATGAAATGGGCGAACGCCGAAGTATTGACTCAGGCATGGTCAATGAGTACTTACAGAATGTAATGGGTGATAGCTTCTCAGCCAAAGATTTTCGGACCTGGGCGGGAACAGTTAATGCACTCCGGCTATTGGCTGATCTGGAACCATGCCAGACGGACAAAGAGGCTAAAAAAAATGTAAACACGGTGCTCGACGAGGTGTCGCAGCGATTAGGCAATACGCGTACTGTTTGCCGAAAACATTATGTACACCCACAAATTTTAGAAGCCTACGAATGTCAGGATCTGAACCAATACATTGACCAGCGTAACCGGTTCCGACGAACCAGCCCCTACGGCTTAGATAGCGTTGAAAAACTATTGCTTAAATTCTTATCGGATCAGGTTTCAACCAAAAAGTAGACAGAACACAGATCAGCATTGGTTTATGGCATCGTTTTTACCCAGCTATGCTTACCGCAGCGCTGACAACCTGGTTTTGTTTCAGTACCGTCGAAATGCTGCACATTTCCACAGTTCGTGCATGCGTAACTGCCGGCTACCACTAGTACTTCGGTCTGGAGCCGAAGCAAATGCGGCATTATGGGTAAGCCTGGTCTGATATAATATCCCATCATGAGCACAAAAACCACAATAGCTGCGCTGATCGGCACATCGTCGTAAAACATAGGGTCGCCTGCGGCAGAACCGAGTCCGATAAGCAATACCAGTTCATAAACGGACAGTTGCTTTACCTCTCGTTTCCCTGATACTGTTAGGGCCAGCAACAGCACCGTGAACATGATAACCGTACGCAAAGCCACTTCGCCGAGGTACAGCCACGGGAAATCATGGATCAGAATCCGTTCCCAGTCGAAGGGCTGTATCGGTTGTTTCATGCTCATTTAGTTATTGTGCTGCTTAGTCTAAGCAGTTCAATTTCAGAAGCTTTGGCATTGAACGATGCGTCGATCAGGCGGGTTTGAGCCGTTACAGAGTTGCGCTGAACATCGCGAAATTCTACGAACGTCGAATTACCGATACGATAACGATCATAGGCAATATCTACGTTTTGGAGAGCAATCTGGTAATTCTGCACCTCCAGATTTAACAGAGACAGGCTATTTCGATATTGCTGATACGATTGTTCCAGCGACGACAGCAGCTGGAGTTGTTGGTTTGCTGTTTGATCGGCAGTGATACGCTCATTGATATAGGCGTTGGCAATTTGCCGCTTAATGTTCCCTCCATTGTAAAGCGGCATAGCCAATCGGACACCCAGCGAGTACGTATCGTTACGTCCACGGCGCGTTCCGAAACCTGCCTGATTATCTGTCGGGTTAAAGGCGTATCCTCCCAATAAGTCAATCTGCGGATACTGAAGTGTCTTTGCCTGTCGAACGTCGATAGCCGCCAAACGTTGATTCAACACGGCAGCCGCCAAAAACGGATTCTGTTGTTTAAGCGATTCGCGCAATTCAGGTAGCGACAGATCGGTGCGAGCCAGAATGGTGTCGCGAACAGCAAACTCAGTGTTGAGGTCGCGGACTAGCAGTGTGTTCAAAACGATTTTAGCATTTCGCAGACTTAACTGTTGCGCCAGTAAAGCCGCGCTATCGGCATTATAATCGACCCGAGCACTCAAATAATCTACTTTCGAGCGTGTACCGACTTCATACGTAGCCCTGGCCAGATCGAGCCGCTCACGCGAAATATCGAGTGCCTGTTGAAAGGCAATCAGCCGTTGCAACTGCCGCACCACGTCGTAATATCCAGTAGTAGCATCCGCTAAAGTGAGTTCAATATTGGCGCGTGTATTTACTTCACTGATTCGTACCAGCTGCCCAAGTCGGTCGAGGGTTGCCTCGCGTCCGAACCCGTTAAAAAGGGTGTAAACAGCCGTAGGGCCAACTGTAGCATTTCGATTAAAAACCCCATAAACACGCTGGGGCAGAGGTGGGTTGGTAAAGAAATCCTGCCGAAGATTCTGAACCAGAAAGTTGTTCTGAAAACCAAACGACACTGTTGGCAGAAAACCGGCATTACCCCGCACGTTATTGTTGCGGGCAATTAATTCCTGCGATCGGTTAACGCGAATCTGGTAGTTATTACCTACTGCCGCCGTAACAACATCGTTCAGAGTCAGTAAATCGCCCGACTGAGGCAAAGTCGCTAGTGTGTTCGTGCGTTGCAATGCCCGTTGCATTGGCGTAGGCTGTGTACTCGAAGATGGTCGTGTGGGCTGTTGGGAGAAAGCCTGAGAGCCAACCAAAAACGTCAGAAAAAAGAAACCGGAAAAGGAACTGTATTTCATAAAGAAAGGTGAATGCACGTATGCAGGCCAAAATTAAGCCAGCCGCTTGACTAAATCGCTTCTTTGCCGAAAAGTGCCGTATAATTGCTATTTACTTGATTAACTATCATGCTAACTGAACGTAAAATGAGATATGCAAGATGTAAAATGAGCGGATCGCTATCCATTCTTCATTATACAGTATTCGTTATTCTCCTCGCTGGTTGCCAAACTCGCCAGTCGGCCGATCTGCTCGTTACCAATGCGACCATTTACACCGCCGACTCCTCTTTCTCAACGGCCAGCGCGTTTGTCGTGAAAGACGGCAAGTTTCTGGCAGTTGGCCAGGCCGACGAACTCGCCAAACAATACACCCCCGACAGCACCGCCGATCTGGGTGGCAAGCCTGTATTTCCGGGCTTTTTCGATCCACACTCCCACTTTCTGGGTCTGGGGCAAGTACTCTACCAAGCCGATTTAGTGGGGGCTACATCGTACTCAGAAATTATTCAGCGACTCAAGGATTTTCAGCAAAAAAACCCGGAAGCCATCTGGCTTGTTGGGCGGGGCTGGGATCAGAACGACTGGCCAAAAGCGGACTCGCCTGTGCGTGGTTTTCCAACCAAAGCCATGCTGGATGCTGCTTTCCCTAACATTCCGGTGGCGCTAACGCGGATAGACGGCCACGCCATGCTGGTGAACAGCAAAACACTCCGGCTCGCTCAGATTACAGCTGGCTCTAAACTTGCAGGTGGCGAAGTAGTCCTTGATAATCAGGGACAGCCTTCTGGTGTATTAGTAGATAATGCTATGCAGTTAATCCGGCGGGTATTCCCCCAGCCCGACGAAAAAGACAAGGAACGAATGCTGCTTGCCGCTCAGAAAGTGTGTTTTTCGTATGGGCTGACGTCTATTTCGGATGCTGGCTTGAATCAAAAAGACATTGAATTAATCGAACGTCTCCAAAAAGAGGGTAAACTAAAAATACGAGATTACGTCATGATTTCGCTCGGTTTGCCCAATATCGACTATTATCTAAAACGGGGGCCTTTCCAAACCGACCGACTGACAGTCCGTGCATTTAAACTCTATGCCGATGGGGCACTGGGTTCGCGCGGGGCCTGCCTGCGTAAACCCTACGCCGACCGCCCCGAAACAGCTGGTTTTCTGCTGCTCAGCCCTGCCGAGTTGGAACGAGTGCTGACTCAATTAGCAGAGAGCGGTTTTCAGGCCAATACCCACTGTATCGGCGATTCGGCGAACCACCTGATTCTGGATTTATACGGCAAAATGCTCAAGGGTAAAAACGATCGGCGCTGGCGCATTGAACATGCGCAGGTTGTTTCGCCCGAAGATGTCTGGAAATTTAATCGCTACTCCGTGATTCCGTCGGTACAACCTACCCATGCCACCTCCGACATGTACTGGGCGGGTGATCGTTTGGGAGCAATTCGCGTAAAAGGAGCATATGCGTTCAAGGATTTGATGAAGCAGAACGGTTTTATTGCTTTCGGCAGCGACTTCCCGGTAGAGGCCGTAAATCCTTTGTTTGGGTTCCACTCGGCTACAGCCCGGCAGGATGCCAAAAACTTTCCGGTGGGTGGCTACCAACCCGAAAACGCCGTTGACCGCAAATCTGCCCTGTTAGCCATGACGCGCTGGGCCGCCTATGCGAACTTCGAGGACAGCCTCCGAGGCAGCATTGCCCCCGGCAAGCAAGCCGACTTTGTTGTATTGGATCAGGATTTGATGAAAGCTCCCGCTCCGATGCTCCGCCAGACTAAGGTGTTGCAAACCTGGGTTGGCGGGGAACGGGTATTTTAGTGCACGGTGGACGGGGGCGGCTCCGTCCACCATACGTCCTACTTCGGTTTCTGCTTCGTAGTACTTTGCATAAATGTTAGCGTAACGCTATTGGCTTCGGGCATGGGATAAAGCATTTTGATAAACGAAGCCTGCATGGTTTTAGGCAGATATACAAAACCCCGTACCGATTCACCGGGCTGAATATACGCCCGCCGGAGTGCCAACTCGCGCCAGCGATACGACTCAAAATCATAGCGTTGCATTCGATTAGCAAACACGCCGTGGTCAATTACGCGCTTAGCCTGAATCAAGTTATACATACCATCATGGGTAATACGGTTGCGAACCCAACTATCTCCGCTTTGCCGACGCGACGATGAAGAAACATCGCTGGCCACAGCTGCCACAAGCAACACGGTATTAATAATTTTAGCCGTTTTCAGTCGCCGGGTTTCTCTGGCTACTTTATCTTTTACTAACTCGGTTTCAAGAGACGGATTAGCCGCTGTTCGGAACAGAGCCAACATCTGATTTCGGGGTTCATGGAGCGTATCTTCGTTGGCATCCAAGGCCACATACCGGAAGTTCGACGGGTCAAAATCTATGGTATGGGATGAGCGATTCTTGATCTCAATATCCATTGCCAGGTACTCCATGTCCTCCCGCTCGAACGATGCCACTACAACTACGCTGTCAGCTTCGGCCCGCGTTACCATCCGCCCCTCAATGCGGGCCACATCACCCGTTACGGGAGTAAGTTGCAGGTAGGTTTGCGTTGATGCACAGCCACCCAGACACAAGGCAAAAATCAGCAGTAAAACATTCGTTTTCATAGCATTGGAAATGCGAAAATCGCTTTCGATAAAGTGTTGTTTACGTTGAACAAAGCTACAGCGGAGTAGCAGAAAAGTCAATAGATTTAGAGATGACATCTTTCCTAACAAGATGTCATCTCTTTCTCAATCCGTATCTTTGCACTATGAATACGACACTGACTCAACCAACGACAACTAATACATCGTTACCCCTCATGGAAGCGTTCTACACGCTTCAGGGCGAGGGGGCACATAGCGGAAAAGCAGCCTATTTTATCCGGCTGGGCGGTTGTGATGTAGGGTGCCATTGGTGCGATGTGAAAGAATCCTGGGATGTGAACGCGCACCCTCGTTTGCCTATTGATAGCATCGTACGTGAAGCGTTGGCGTATCCTGGTCGGATGGCTGTGATTACTGGGGGCGAACCCCTCATGCATGATCTGACAACCTTAACAGCCGCCTTACAAACGGCCGGTTTTCTGACTAACATCGAAACATCGGGCGTGTGCGAAGCCGTAACCGGCAGCTGGGACTGGATTTGCTTCTCACCCAAGAAGTTTAAAAAGCCAAACCCTGTTATCTACCAGCAAGCCGACGAACTAAAAGTAATTATTTACAACCAGTCGGATTTTGCCTTTGCTGAGTCGTTTGTGCCGCACCTCCGCCCCGATTGCCGCCTGTTTCTGCAAACCGAATGGAGTCGGACAAAAGAAATGCTCCCGCTTATCGTTGACTATGTAAAAAATAATCCGCAATGGCAGGTTTCGTTGCAAACACACAAGTACATGGACATCCCATGAGGCTGGTTACTGTTGGCTGTTGGCTGATCACTGTTGGCTGTTGGCTGATCACTGTTCACTGTTCCGCTCAGGACGCCAAAGCCAAACAACTTTACGATCAGTCGATCAAGCTATTTGGCGAACGCAAGGCTACTGAGGCCATCGCATTTATGCAGGAAGCCATTAAACGTGACCGTAATTTCGCAGATGCGCATCTCAAAATAGGCCAGCTCTATGAATTCACCAAGCGCGTTGAGCCTGCTTTGTTGGCCTACCGCGAAGGTGTTCGCCTTCAGCCCGATGCGCCTGCTTCGGCTGCTGCTTATCAATCGCTCAGTAATCTTCTGCTTCGGTTAGGTCGCTATGGCGAAGCAATCCCTTTTCTGGAAAAATACGCCACATTCTTCGCCCCACAATCGGCTCAGGTAAAGCGCATTGAGCAGTTGATGACCAATGCTAAATTTGGTCAGGATGCCATGCAACATCCCCAGGCGGTAACCCCTAAACCGCTGTCGGAAAGCCTGCAAACAACTCCGTCACAGTATTTCCCGGTCCTAACCGCCGACGAGCAGACAATGGTATTTACCGTTCTGAAACCCGAAGGTGACGAAGACCTTTTTATAACCTCCTTTAATGGCGAAACCTGGCAGCCGCCCGTATCGCTCTCACCAAACATCAATACTCCCGATAACGAAGGAACACCCAGTTTGTCGGCCGATGGTCGAACGCTTGTATTCACGGCCTGCCAGGGACGTAAGGGCTTCGGCAGTTGCGACCTGTACATTACTCACCGAACAGGCAACGACTGGTCTGAATCTCAAAACCTGGGGCCTATTGTCAACACTCATTACTACGAATCGCAACCTGCTTTATCGGCCGATGGTCGGCGGTTGTATTTCGTATCGGATCGGCCCGGCGGGCAGGGCAAACGTGATCTTTGGCGTACCGATGCCGATGCTGATGGTAACTGGCAAGAGCCAGTAAACCTCGGAACGCCTATCAACACATCCTTCAACGAAGCCTCCCCGTTTATCCATGCGAATGGCCAAACCTTGTTTTTCGCTTCGGAGGGGCACCCCGGCATGGGAGGTTATGACTTATTTGTGAGCGACAGTTCGGTCACAACCAGCCCCAAACGTTGGTCGGTCCCAACCAACCTTGGCTACCCGATCAACTCGGCCGAAGATCAGGCATCACTGTTTGTTTCGGCCAATGGTGCTCGTGCGTACTATTCATTTGAAGAGCAAAAAGACGGCATTTCGCAACGGTCGCGAATTTATGTGTTCGATATGCCGGAATCGCTGCGGGAGCGGGTAAAACCGGTGAATTACCTCAAAGGAGTGGTCACGAATGGGAAAAGTCAGAAGCCCGTTTCTGCCACCGTCGAGCTAATTGATCTGGCTACCAATTTAACTATTTCGCGGGTAGCATCAGATGCCCAAACGGGCCAGTACGCTATTGTGTTACCTACCGAAGGGGAATACGCTCTTTATATCAATAGTCTTGGTTATCTCTTTAAAAGTCTTTCTTTCGATTTTACAAAGAAGACCAAAGAAATCAACCGGGGCATTGCCTTACCAGTAGCGTTGGAACCAATCAGCAATACGGGTAAAGAGACGCTGAATAACATCTTTTTTGAGTCTGGTCGGTATGATCTGGTTGGCAAATCGCGAACAGAAATAAACAGGTTAGCTCAGTTCTTAAAAACAAATCCAACCGTAAGCGTCGAAATCTCCGGGCATACCGATGATCAGGGCGATGCTACAGCAAACTTAGTATTATCGAAAAAACGGGCCCAAACAGTGGTTGCCTATCTCACCGAAACGGGCGTTGAAGCAGCTCGGATTCGAGCTACAGGATTCGGCAAAACCAGACCTCTACAGCCTAATACTAGTGAAGAAAACCGTCGGTTGAACCGCCGAATCGAATGGCGGGTGTTGTAGGCTAGATGTCATCTTTCCAAACAAGATGTCATCTCTGATTATATGAAAACTACGTTAAGATCAACTGTTTTCCCTATCAATTCACTTGGTTTCCGGCGGAATTTTTTTGAACTTTGCCGTTGTTGTCCTTGTAAACAGTAGCTTATGACAAGCGTTGACTTGTACGAAAACTGGCTGTTCTAAACTGATTCTGACAACATTCATTCTGAGTGACGATGACTCCCGAACACATAAAGTGCCTTATCATAGGCTCCGGCCCTGCCGGATACACGGCAGCAATTTATGCCGCACGCGCCAACATGCAGCCCGTTTTATACCAGGGGCCTCAGCCAGGTGGCCAGTTAACGATTACCACCGAAGTAGATAACTTCCCGGGATACCCCCAGGGTGTCGATGGGCCTAAAATGATGCAGGATCTGGAAGAGCAGGCCCGCCGTTTTGGTACCGATGCCCGCTATGGTATGGTGACATCAGTCGAATTTTCGGCTAATCCGAGTCCAGACACCCCCCATCGCGTTATTGTAGACGAAAAACACGAAATCACTGCTGATAGCATTATCGTTTCTACCGGAGCCTCAGCCAAATGGCTGGGTTTGCCCTCCGAAATGCGGTTGAATGGCCGGGGCGTTTCGGCCTGCGCCGTATGCGACGGCTTCTTTTTTCGGAATCAGGATGTAGCTATTGTTGGGGCTGGTGATACGGCTGCCGAAGAAGCCAGCTACCTCTCAAATATTTGCCGCAAGGTTTACATGCTCGTTCGTCGTGATTCGATGCGGGCTTCGCGCTTCATGCAACAGCGCGTTCAAACGAAAGAAAATATTGAAATTTTGTGGAACACAGAAACCCTCGAAGTCCTCGGCGATGAAGAGGTAAGTGGTGTTCTGGTGCGCAATGCAGTCACGGGTGAGCAACGAACGCTCGATGTGACGGGTTTTTTCGTGGCTATTGGCCACAAGCCCAATACCGATATTTTTAAAGGTTTCCTTGATATGGATGAGAATGGCTACATTCTTACCGAAAAAGGAAGCACACGGACTAACTTTCCGGGCGTTTTCGTTTGTGGAGATGCTCAGGACAATGTGTACCGGCAGGCTATCACGGCCGCCGGAACGGGCTGCATGGCAGCCTTGGATGCCGAACGTTACCTGGTTACGCTCGAAATGCAAGAGCAAATGATGGTTTAAATTAGCTGAGGAGGGGGGGGTAGTGTTAACTTACGCGCAAGTTAACACTACCCCCCCCTCAATTTTTTTGAGTACTTACCTTAAATCTGGCGGCTCGACAACATTGTCATCTTACTGAACACCACTTCATGAACAATTTACCAGTGAGCAACTAGCCCCTTCATCCCCGCTGACTGCATGCTGTTGTTCATTTGTTTTGTTTCAGAAGATCATTGTCCGTTTGCCAACTTGATGAACAGATGGGAAAAAATCGACTTTTATGGCTGACGGCCGTTGGATGTTTCGTCGCCACCACCTTCACTGCTCAGGCTCAAGAACGCGGTTTGTTTAAAAACACCCGTATAAAACCTAAGAATACGTATAACCCGAATTTTCCGGTTATAGAAGAAAAGAAAAAGGCCGATGTTTTCGAGCAGGAAACTACCAGCCTCCGCTTCAATAGCCAGTTCGAACCCAAAAAAGAAGTCAATCCAGTCATTGCAGAAGACACAATGATGATTGATCAGGGCGAAACCAGCGTGGTCGAAGTAATTGATTCTGTGCAAGTCGGTGATGAATGGGTCAAAGTAGCCGACTATTACCAGATTTGGGATTCCCGCCATATTGATCCCTACAACATCAACCCCCTGGAATTCGACGAGGTCATTGACATTAAACTGTACGACCCGTCTGCCAATCATTTCTGGTCGGCACCGCTTCAGCAAGGTAAACTCACGTCCAATTTTGGCTATCGCTGGGGTCGCTGGCACACGGGGGCTGACCTTGATTGTGAAACGGGAGATCCTGTTTATGCTGCTTTCGATGGGATTGTCCGTGTAGTAGGCTGGGATGGCAGTGGCTACGGTCGGTTTGTGTTGGTTCGGCATTATAATGGCCTTGAGACGCTCTACGGCCACATGTCGAAACAACTAGTCGAATCGGGGCAATTGGTAAAAGCTGGTGATCAGATTGGTCTGGGTGGTAATACAGGCCGGAGTTATGGTGCTCACCTTCATTACGAAACACGCTATGAAGGCAATCCTTTTAGCCCGCTCAATATCTATTCATTCCCTGAAAACGTCGTCACCTCCGAACACTTTCTATTAACAGGTAAGGTGTGGGATTATCTACGGGGTGGTCGTGCTTCGGGGTCTGCCGACGACCTAAGTTTCAAACCCAAATTCAAGCGGACTGTATTGCACAAAGTACGGCACGGCGAAACGTTGTCATCCATTGCCGGTCGTTACGGCCTATCAACGTCAACACTTGCCCGTAAAAATCACATGTCTTCCCGCACACGTATCCGGCCAGGGCAAAAGTTGCGGGTTAATTGAGTATAGCTAACAATTATTAGCCAGCAGCCAACAGTTTGCTGACGCATACTCCCTTTCGCATCTGCAAACTGTTGGCTGTTTACTGTTCTGCCCTGACCTTAAAAAGCCGCTTGAGCCAGTTTTTCTGCTCGGCGGCTTCTTCATTTTTATCTGATTCGGTTAATTCCTGCCGGGCCAGCAAACGCATATCGGGTTGACCAGCATCAACCCAGCAGGTATACCAAAAATCGCCAACCATTTTAACAGAAGCCCGCATCTGCCGCTCCACCTGGCCCTTTAGTCGCTCATGGTATTGCCGGGCAAAATCTTCCGCATACGTTTTAGCCGTAACCCCATTACGTTCCTCAAAGCCAAACTTTCGGGTGTCACCTATTTCGGCAGTCAATTCCCGCTCAAACCGAAGTACCGAATCTAAAGCAGCATGGGCATTGAATACGGCTCGCCAGGCTATTTTTTGGGGCGATTGAACATAATCAGCTGGTCCGACCAAAAAGTCAAACTGGGTGCTGTACAGTTCAGGCAAACGCGACTCCCAGAAGCCGTGTATTCCCTGCTGGTTAGACAATTGACCGTTGTAGTTTCGGGTGGTATGCAAAGGCACATTGGCATCAGCAATATAATGGCCAAGGTCAGCCGCAATACGCAAAATTCGGCGCACATCGCGCGTACGGAAAGCTTCAGTTAATTGGAACTTGGTGAGTTGAATATGCCAGGGAACAATACCACGTGCCGCGAGTGTATCCTCACCATACCGGGTTACGGCATCCTTATAAAAACGTGGTAGGGTTACAGCTGACGTGTCGGAATAATCATCGAGATCAATAAAGTGCCGGGGGGCCTCTCCTACTACTGCCATGCGCCGACGATCAGGATTCACTGCATTATCAGTCAGGTAATCAATGTGACGCTTAAAAAATGGCATCATCTCAGCAGGCAACGTGAATACAGCTAAGCGGTTGATTTGCTGATGCGCATAAAAGCCCCATTTTGGCCGCTCATTCGTTGGAGACGATGATTCCATGGCAAAATAATTTCCAAAAAAATTTGGACTAATGATGCACAGAAATCCAAAAAATAAATACCTTTGAACGAACATAGTACTTTGCAAGGAAATAGTTTAACTATTAAAGCAAGGCATGTTTTAATCAGAACAAAATTTTGCCAAAAAGCAAAAACTCATAACAATGAATCGCAAATCAAAGGGTTACCTCATCATCGTCGCTGTTTTCTGTTCGTTCGCCCTCTTCATATATGGCGCGTACTCTCCTGCAAGAAAAGCCCAAAAACAGCAAATTTTTTGTGTAAAGTTCAAAAACAGCATCGAAAGAGAAGCTGTTGAACGTCATATGCATGCTTTTGCGTCATTAAAGCATGAAACTAAAGCTATTATTGGTTATACCGCTGGGCGTACAATTGAGCCTGCAGGCAAGACTGGAGCCTATGATGTTGTTCATTATTTGACATTTCAGAGTGAAGACGACATGAAAGCGTTTGAGAAAAGTAACGAATTTAGAACGTTCAAAATTGAGAACGAAGCTGCCTGGGAAAATGTGTTGGTGATCAACGCAGATATTCAGCAGTAAAAGGAATTAAGAGTTGGTAGGTAAAAGTTAAGAGTTGGCTGACGCAAAATAGTCGTGCTTCAGCTAACTCTTAACTTTTAATTACCAACTCTTAACTTTTCCAGCTAAACAGTTGATGTTCTAAATAAGAATCCGTAGTTTTGCAACTCTTTTGCAGAACACGAAATTCGTTTATATACAAATGGCAAATCATAAATCAGCGAAAAAAGCCATCCGGTCGAGTGCCAAGAAGCGTTTATTAAACCGTTACCAGCACAAAACAACCCGGAATTTGATCAAGACGCTCCGCGAGACGCACGATCACGCTATGGCAGTTGAATTGTACAAGAAGATAGTCTCATCGCTTGATCGGCTAGCAAAACGCAATGTTATTCACAAGAATAAAGCCTCGAATAACAAATCGAAGTTGGCTCGTTTTGTGAACAAACTGACGCCAGCTACTGCTTAGTAGCACCGGGTTCGCCCGCTCATTTCGCTCACCCCTACCAACGACTTATGAAAACCTTGTGCCCGAAACGGTATGAGGTTTTTTTATGCTTATACCCTAATGACTTACGATAATCCGCGTAAAATTCTGAGTTGGGCCGAGGAAGATCGCCCCCGTGAAAAACTCATGCTGAAGGGTCGGGCCGCCCTCTCCGATGCCGAATTAATTGCTATTCTGATCGGCTCTGGAACCACAGATATGACTGCTGTAGATATATCTAAGACAATTCTGCAAAGCGTAACTAACAACCTCAACGACCTGGCGAAGTTGAGCGTAAAAGATCTGTCGAAATTTAGGGGAATTGGCGAAGCTAAAGCCATCAGCATTGTAGCCGCGCTCGAAATAGGCCGTCGTAGACGGGAGCAGGACCGGCCACAACGAGCGCGAATTACTTGCTCACGGGATGCTTATGAGGAAATAAGACCGCACCTGATGGATAAGCCCCACGAAGAGTTCTGGATTCTGTTACTCAACCGGGCCAACGAAGTTTTACGGCCTGTTCAGGTGAGTGCAGGCGGAATTTCGGGGACTGTAGCCGACCCCAAACTAATCTTCAAACACGCCATTGAACACCTGGCTAGCTCGATGATTTTGGTGCATAATCACCCTTCTGGCAACACTACCCCATCCCAGGCAGACAAAGATCTAACCCGCAAGCTCCGCGACTGCGGCAAACTACTAGACGTTCCGGTACTGGATCATCTGATCTTCACCGACCGAACCTATCTGAGTTTTGCCGATGAAGGATTACTATAAAAAAAACGGGCCGTTGGCCCGTTTTTTTTTATTTACCCCAATTCAGTCCATTAATAATTTGTCCCACTTTACGGCCTTCGCGAAGGCCTGTATCATTATCTTGCCGGGTATGAATACCTCCCAGGAAACGCGAGTAAGCGGACTCTTCGGCAGTTTCCCAAAATGATTTAAACGAACGAGCTTTAAAATCAACGTTGCGCTTAGTGTCTCTAATTCTGCCGATATGCGAATTGTCTGTGAATGTAAAATTAGACCCAAACACATCTGCCAGAACAGTAGCCGTAGCCGCCGATTGAGTTGCGTGACCCGACGTAAAACCGGGAAAAGGCGGAGCGGGCCAGAACGGAATCCAGTTTGGGTCAATAAAATACCGGACATAGGTATACGGGCGCTGGTTATTATAAATATACTTACATTTCCAGCAACAGATAAATGCATCATTTACAGCAATTCCTACTTTGGCCAGTGCTTCGGCCGACTTAGCTAAGTCAGCTTTGGCTGTGGTAATGGCAATTCGGGCTAAGTTGTAAGAATGTCCAGGAGGTGTAAATGTTTCGCTTGGGTCATCGGCCCACCAGATCGAGATCTCTTTTTCCTCTTGGGTCAATGATTTATTCTTCGTGTAAACCTCTAGGTTCTGAGCAAAAAACGAAGATGTTACCTGAGTGGAGTAAGGAATAATTGCCGGAACAGCCAACGCTGCAGACCCTGCCAGCATAGTGCGGTTTCTACCCCAATACGGCTGCATTGGAATCTTACGACCATTTTCGGTGGGTTTCCAAAGACCGGGGCCCACCGGTACGACATAGTCTGCCGGGAAGTTCCGGTTGTACCCTTCATGTCCACCATCGGTTTTCGACCAATCGAAAATAGCCTGTCCAATGCTTTTCCCGTACGCTATTGAACGGTTATTTACAGCTGCATCAGCCACTTTATACTTGTTTACTAAAACCGTTTCAACAGAGTCGATTTTGGCTTTAAACGCATCGGTAATATTGGCAAACAGTCCTTTCAACAAAACAGCCTGAGCGGCATTGGCCGTTAACGCCCAATTGTACGTTTGCTTGGTATCAGTAAGTGGTAAGGCGGTTAAGCCCTGTAGCTGACCCACCAGTGATCGTTTGGTAGGAATACCCGCTACTACCGATTCGTACATTGTTAAACCGGCGTAGCCAATAGCACGAGCGGCCACGGGGGGCGTAAAACCAGGACTATTGCGAACCAGTCGGAGGGTCATATCCGACCACGTCAGGGCAACCGTATTATCGAATGAAGCTGCCGTATTAACAGCAGATCCAGGGTTAATCACATCATCCTGTGGTTGTTGGCGGCAAGACTCCAGAAACAGTACTGCTGTCAGCAAAAGCAGTACAGGCAGTAAAAATCGACCTGATTGGCTGGCTGCTTTGGCTGGTCGAGTTGGAGATAAAGTTGGCTTCATATTCAGAACTTGACTATTGTTGAGGTAACAACAAATTTAGTAGTACTCAACCGATAGCAAAAGTAATGCCAAGCCGTTTTTACGCTCCTTTGGGTACTGTGTCTTGCAATAGTTGCAACCCGAAAAGTCAAGTTTGTTGTACCTTTGATTGGTTAACCCGAATCGTTTTCTTTTCCATGCGCATCCCCGACGACACCATTGAACGAATAAAACAGGCCGCCGACATTGTTGAAGTGGTTGGTGATTTTGTATCGCTCAAAAAACGGGGTAGCAACTATATTGCTTGTTGCCCGTTTCATAACGAAAAGTCGCCTTCCTTCAATGTCAACCCCGCCCGACAGATTTACAAATGCTTTGGTTGCGGCAAAGCGGGCGACTCGGTGCGGTTTGTGATGGACGTTGAAAATATTGGCTACGGGGAAGCTCTGCGTTTTTTGGCCAAAAAGTATGGCATTGAAATTGAGGAGCAATCACCCACCCCCGAAGATCTTCTCAAGCAAAATGAGCGCGAGAGTTTATACATCGCGCTAAATTTTGCAAAAACGTATTTCCACGAACTACTAACCCAACACGAGGAGGGTCAAAGCATTGGTCTCAGCTATTTTCGCGAACGGGGGTTTACAACCCCCACCATCGACGCGTTCGATCTGGGTTACAGCCTGAATCTGTGGGATGGACTGCTACAGGAAGCCGAAAAACGTGGCTATAATCGCGACATTCTTGAAAAAGCAGGCCTCGTTCTGAATAAAGAATCGGACCCTCGCACGGACGATTCTGGAGCTAAACGTAAAGTGTTCGACCGGTTCCGGGGGCGGGTCATGTTCCCGATTCATAACGTGTCGGGACGGGTGATTGCGTTTGGTGCCCGGATTCTGGTGGCCGACAAGAATCAACCCAAATACCTCAACTCGCCGGAAACCGATGCCTACCACAAAAGCCAGGTGTTATATGGTATCTATCAGGCCAAACAAACCATTCGGCAGGAGGACATTTGCTACCTGACCGAGGGCTACACCGACGTGATTTCGCTGCATCAGGCGGGCATCAAAAATGTGGTAGCCTCGTCGGGAACATCGCTGACTTTGGAACAAATCCGGCTCATTGCCCGCTTCACCCCCAACGTTACGATCTTGTACGATGGCGACGCAGCCGGGATTAAAGCCGCTCTTCGGGGATTGGATATGGTGCTGGAAGAGGGTTTAAACGTGAGCATTGTGACCTTCCCCGATGGCGAAGACCCCGACAGCTACGTCCGCCGTGTAGGTGCCGAAGCCTTCAAAACATACATCAAGACGCAGGCCAGCGACTTTATTCGTTTCAAAACGGAGACCCTACTCCGCGATGCGGGTGACAACCCGTTCAAAAGGGCCGAGGTAATTGGCGAGATCGTCAGTAGTATTATCCGTATTCCCGATGCACTGCAACGGCAGGTGTTTTTCAGGACTACCGCCCAGCAGTTGCGGGTGGACGAACAAACGCTGATTAGCGAGGGCAACCGCCTGATTCGCAAGCAGAAAGAGCAGCAATCCCGCGACGACCAGCGGCAACGAGACCGCGCCAACGGACAGCAAGCACCTGGCAAGGGAACGCCTGAAGGATCGATGGCCGATATTAACGCTCTACTGGCCGAGGCCGGGATTAGTTCGTCGGGCGATCTGGGCGGTCCACCCGACGATTTTTTCGCGAACGAGCATGGTCCCGCTGCCTCACCGGGCGCGGCCACATCAACAGCCCGCTCCCGACGCGCCGACCGCACCGCATTGTCGTATCAGGAAGAAGAATGTATTCGGTTATTAGTCAATTATGGAGCGCGGGAGTTGGAACCAGGCATCACGCTTTGCCAATATATATTGTCGGAGTTGGACGATATTAACTTTCAGACTACTCCTTATGATTTGATGCTGACCCTCTACCGCGAGGCATTCCTTCATGGCGACATTCTGACCGCCGACGATTTTCTGAATAAATCCGATCAGCCCGAAGCTCAACAGGAGGCCATTACGCTGACCACGCCCCGCCACGAAATAAGCGATGGCTGGCTGAAACACGAGATTATTGTTCCGTCGGAAGAGGACCTGAATATCCTGGCCGATGCCGCATTTGGCAATGTTCTCCGAATCAAAAAAACGCTGGCAGAAGAAAAGATGCTTGAAATCCGGCGTAGCATTGTCGGAGCCACCGACCCCGCCGAAAGCGACCGGCTCATGGCCGAGTATATGCACTTCAAGCGCATCGACGTAGAGATTGCCAAACTGCTGGGGACAGTGATTAGCGGGTAAAACAAAAATACTCAACTATTTTTACGGAATGCCCTATAAAAGGAAAAACTATAAGTATCTAACTATCAATTATTTGCCTCCCATTTTGTGTGTATATAAATTTTTTTTACTTTATCACTGAAGAGTCGCAGATTACATTTTGAGGGGTTAAAACGACTAATACAGGATAATCTATGCATTAGTACTCACCATTTAAGCCCACTCTATGACTCTGGCTGCCTTTTGCCAACACAGGTCTTCCTTACTAAAACGAAAGATCAACGTCTTGATCGTCTAGAAGCGGATGTCTCTACGCTAAAGGCCGATGTAGCTGAAATTCTTACTATTCTGCGCCAGCGTTAATTGGTAATTGGGAGGTACACAGCCATTCAGCAACCTATCAACAATTGCAGAATGGCTGTTCTGTTATGGTTGCAACGGCAAAAATTCAACCGTACCCGCCATCGGAAAATTCGACTGAACGACGGGTTTTCCAAAATGGACATAAAATGCCTGCCGCTGGGCAGGGGTTAGCAAGTCGGGAAAAAGATTGATACCCGCAAACTTATTCTGGCGGAGAAATTGGTCCAGAAACTGCCAGTCAGTGGGGGTAAAAACGTGGCCCGGTTCAAGCAGACGAGGCCAGTTATCCGCCAGAAACGGTTGGATATATTTAGGATGCAATCGGCCCCAGTATTGACCAAGCACTTTTTTCTGGTGGAATCGCCTGAAAGTAAATACGGCGTTTTGCTGCAAATAGTACGGACAGAGCCCCTCTTCCGCCCCTACCCCGTCGGCCCCAATAGTGCAAAACGGAAAATCCAGCACCGCTTCTCCGGGTGTATTTCGAACGGTTTCGAGATACCGATATAGCGAGGACGATACTGGTTGGGGACTGTATAGCATCGGATACCGAAAACCCCATACCCACTCTGTTATCATTAGGACTAGTAAGGCAATGAAAGCAATCCGACCAAATCGTTTTGCTGGCCACTGCGCCGATAAAGCCAGCAACACAAACAAAACCGGATAGACTAAGGTGGCCCGCCCGCCGTGGCGATTGAAACTAAACCAGGGAAACATCCGAAGCGTAGGAAACCACACAGGATGGTACAATAGGCACAGAGTCAGTGTCAGTACTATTGGAATCCAAAGTGCCGACTTTCGCCGGACTGTCCAGAAGCCCAGCATGCCCAGAATAACTAGATACAGCCCAGGGCTACCTTGCCCATAACTCTCAAACCAATCATGGAGATACCGTTTATAATCAATGGCCATAGTATCGAGGCCCGGCACATACGGAATCAGTAACCGAAGCGGATGCGACCAAATCGGTTTCATCTCCAGCGGAGCGTCGGCGTAGGCTTGAGCGCCTACGAAAATCTGGAGTGTCAAGGGCAAATAAAGCCACAGACTTAGCAGAATTAAAAGGCAAAGGCCAAAGCAACGTGCTACCTCACCCCCAACCGACCCGTCGAAAAGTCTTCTCCTTGTGAAGAAGAGGGAAGTCTTATCAGTTAATTTTCTTCTACCAAGTTTACCTAAGTCACTAAAACTTGGCCTTTGTCGTCTCCCCTCTCCTTCACAAGGAGAGGGGCCGGGGGTGAGGTGGAGCCATACATACCACCCAATAAAGGGAACACAAATAGTTGTAAACGTTAGCGCAAAACCAGCCACGTAACCGAGTTCCTGGCTCAGTACCTGTATGTGTAGCCAAGTCCAGAGCAACACCAACGTTGGCGAGGGTAGCCGAGTTTTATTGGTAACTAACTCATAAAGAATGCGATAGGTTGCAATGATACAGAGGGTGGTCCAATGAACAACACTGATATTGAAGTGAACGGGAAATTTATAAAGGCAATAAAAATTGAATGCCGAAACGATCAGTCCAGCAACAAACGCTTTGGTGTTTCCAAAAGGCGTTCGAATCAACCAAAAGGTCCCGAGAGCCGAAACCAGTAAGCTATACACGTAGTAGTACTGAAGATACGGCCCCGGTTCGCCCTCGCCGAAAACCCAGTAGCAGACCGCGTACCAATAATCGCGTTCCCACCCCCAATCGAGCAGCGTATGATTGGCTCCATACGGGTAAAAAGTCTGGTCGTGAATTAAGTTGAGTTGCGGAAAAGGCCAAAGCGTGAGATTGTGCGCAAAATAATACCCGACGTACTCATAGAAATCGGTGTCGCCCCCGTCGGAAAGTGGACTGCCAAAGTCCTCTACGAGCCAAATAGCCAACCCGCCAACCACAAACAGCAGCAAAAGCGACAGCAGTAAAGTAGTATAGTCCGAATGGAGTTTCATGGGCACGGGCAAATGTCCCCCGAAACGGCTATTTTTGCAACCTGTAAAACGGAGCATTGCTCCGTTGGGCCGACAGGCCAGCAGTTTTTTAGCTTCTTTTAGATAGTATTTCAAGAACGAACCGACGTTCGTTACTATAATATGGCCGATTACAATCACCGCGAGACCGAGAAAAAATGGAGGCAGTTCTGGGACGATAACCAGACATATCGCCCCGAGACCAACAGCACAAAACCCAAATACTATGTCCTCGACATGTTCCCGTACCCATCGGGGGCGGGTCTGCACGTAGGGCATCCGCTGGGGTATATTGCGTCGGATATTGTGGCGCGGTATCGTCGGTTACTGGGTTTCAATGTGTTGCACCCAATGGGTTTCGACTCGTTTGGTTTACCCGCCGAACAATACGCCATTCAAACGGGGCAGCACCCGGCTATTACAACCGAAAATAACATTGCTACGTACATTGACCAATTGAAACAAATTGGATTCAGCTTCGACTGGAGCCGCGAGGTACGCACCTCCGACCCCGGCTATTACAAATGGACGCAATGGATTTTTATGGAGTTGTTTCGGTCGTGGTATAACAAAGAAACCGATAAGGCAGAACCCATTGAAACACTGTTGGCCAAGTTTGCCGAAAACGGGACATCAGGGGCCAATGCGGTTTGTGACGAGGATATCGCCAGTGACCCGTCGCAACAGTTTACAGCCGAGGAATGGAACGCCAAATCGGAGCAGGAACAGTATGAAATCACGTTAAAATACCGCCTGACTTACGTTGCCAATGCCGTTGTGAACTGGTGCCCGGCGCTGGGAACGGTGCTGGCCAACGACGAAGTGAAAGATGGCCTTTCGGAGCGGGGTGGCTATCCGGTGGAGCAGAAACTGATGCGCCAGTGGATGATGCGCATTACGGCCTATGCCGACCGCTTACTGACTGGCCTCGACACAATCGACTGGCCAGAATCCCTCAAAGAACAACAACGCAACTGGATTGGGCGGAGCGTGGGCGCTAGTGTAAAGTTTGCCGTGGCAGATAGCACAAACGCTATCGAAGTCTTCACGACTCGCGTCGATACAATTTACGGCGTAACATTTATGGTGCTGGCTCCTGAACACGAACTGGTACCGAGCCTGACAACCAACGACCAACGCGAAGCCGTAGACGCCTACATTCAGGCGGCCAAACTCCGCTCGGAACGCGACCGCATGGCCGATGTCAAAGTTGTGTCGGGTGTGTTTACGGGTAGTTACTGCCTGAATCCCCTGAACAACGAGAAGGTGCCCATTTTCCTGGCCGATTATGTGTTGGCAGGCTACGGCACCGGTGCGGTAATGGCTGTTCCCTCCGGCGACCAACGCGATTACCTGTTTGCCAAACACTTCGACCTGCCAATTATTCCAATTCTTGACGGGCAGAAAGACATTGAGCATCAGGCTGATAATACCAAGGAAGGCCACTACATCAATTCGGGCATTATCAATGGCATGACCTACAAAGAGGCCACCGCTACATTGACGGCCTGGCTTGAAGAACACGGTCCGTCGCACGGGGGGGTGGGCAAAGGCAAAGTCAATTTCCGGATGCGCGATGCGGTATTCAGCCGCCAACGCTATTGGGGCGAGCCTGTACCGGTGTATTTTAAAGATGGCGGTTCGACGGGTCGATTGCCTTACCTGATCGACGAGCAGGACCTGCCACTAGAACTGCCCGTTGTAGATAAATACTTGCCCACCGAAACCGGCGAGCCACCGCTGGGCCGCGCTGAAGATTGGAAATACAAAGGCGATTTCGAATACGAGCTATCAACTATGCCCGGTTGGGCGGGGTCGTCGTGGTACTGGTATCGGTATATGGACCCGAACAATACGGGTGAGTTTGCTAGCCGCGAAGCCATCGACTACTGGCAGGACGTTGACCTGTACATGGGTGGCTCCGAACACGCAACCGGTCACCTGCTCTACAGCCGTTTCTGGAACAAGTTCCTATTCGA
>Ga0105048_10005167_pt1 | contig 21169 bp, 20 predicted proteins | sample MAT05_FD_78382 | JGI IMG/M metagenome (GOLD analysis project Ga0105048, IMG submission 78382) | Freshwater microbial communities from Lake Fryxell liftoff mats and glacier meltwater in Antarctica - MAT-05 | ecosystem: Environmental > Aquatic > Freshwater > Ice > Liftoff microbial mat | place...
CGTTTCCGTTGCCTCCGGAGTCGCGGTTTCCGTTGGGAGCTCCGGTTCCGAGGTCGCCTCCGGCACGGCTTCGCCAGATTCATACAAGAAGGCGCGACCGCCAATCACCACGAAGAGCCGTCCCGGAGCGCCTTCACCATCTTCGTATGCTGGAAAAGCCCCGACGCACCCTACTTTCAGGAGCGCCGTGACATCTGTCTGATCCGTTGCGTCCTGAGTAAAGGTGTATTCGACACCGCCGAAGACGACTGATTGCGAAAGAGGCGCAGGTGGGCCGGCTTCGGTCAGAAGCACGAAACGCAGGAGCCCGTTTTCATTGGAGAGGAAGAGTTCGGGCGAGGGTTGCGCTACGCCGGGATCAGCAAAGACCGTTTGCCCCTCAGTCTCTCCGATCTGTTCCAGCGACTCAGCAGAGAGGTCATTTTCGATCCCGGCGAAGACATATGTGGCGGTATCGCCAGTCTGCAATGTACCCGCCTGGATCGCTTCGGCAGGGCAGGCTGTCTCCGGCGTCTCCCGCTGGTCCGGCAGGTAACGCGCAATCATTTGCGCGTTCACATCACCATCTGTCAGATAGATCGCGGTGAATGGTTCGGCCTGTCCGGTACGGGCAAAGGCAGAAAAGGTCGCCTCCCGACCAACAGGTTGAAGTTCGTTTGCAGCAAGGGAGACGATCCGATCAAAGGTGAAGGTGCCAGTTCCGACGGTCACCTCGCGGGGGAATCCCTCTGGCTGCCCGCCGTCACCCAGATCTTCACCGATGACGAGTGGCACTCCGTTTTCGTCCGCTCCCTCGTCCATCGCGGGTTCTGCGGTCGCCTCTTCCGTGGGGGGCAGATCCGTTTCAGGATCGGCCGTGGGTTCATTGGTTGCTTCTTCGGTTGCAGGTTCCTGGGTCTCATCGCCGGTTCCGGGTTCTGTTGTGGCATCGGTATCGACGATCGGTGGCGGGGAGGAGTCCACCGGTGGCGTCACTTCGGTTTCATCGGCACCGTCCGCTGGCGCAGTTGCCTCCTGAGGAGCTCCCCCGGTGGCCGTATACGAGTAGACGCGACCGGACACGACGATCATGAGGGTCTCGAATGGTTGTGCCGCGTCGGCCGCCGCAAAGAGAGGAAAGGGACCAGTGCATCCTGCTTTCGCCAGGGTCGAGAGGTCGGTGGTATCAGTTACTTCCGCCGTGAACGCGTATGTCTGACCACCAAAGGGAAGACCATTGACAATGCTGACTGGAAGACCGCGTCCGTCCGTAAGAACGAAGCGGAGCAGACCCTGATCATCGGTGACGAAGAGTTCAGGCGTGGGCTGGTCGGCTTCGGGATCGGCATAGACCGGGTTGCCTTCGGAGTTGGCGATCTCTTCGAGTTGATCAGCGGGGATATCGGTTTCAATGCCAGCAAAGGCATAGGACTGGTCGCCCGCGGTCAACGCACCGAGTTGCAGAGCCTCGGCCCTACAGGGGTTTTCCGGGGAGCTCACCTCAGTTGGCAGATATCGGGCGAGTCCGTCCCGGGACCTTCCGGAAATGAGCCCATAGAGTACATCGAAGGGGGCCGTTTCCGTTCTCGCATACAGCGCAAGTCTCCCCTGGTCTTCGATTCGCTCGAGTTCCCCTCGATCCAGAGGGACGAGGCGATCCAGGATGAATTCCTGCTCCTGAACGCTGATGGTCAGCGGGTATTCCCGATCATCGGCTTGAGCCGGTCCGGAAGAACCCACGCCGGACTGCGATCCCTCCCCCTGACCCAGGACGGTGACCGGGCTGCTCGAAAGCAGAAGCGCGCTCAGCAAAGCGACGACGGTCACTGCCTGAAGTGACTGCATTCGTGTCAACATACGTCCATTCCCTCCCTATCTATGCATCGTTGCTGAGTGCGTAACGTGGCGCACAAAACGTGAACAGCCCATCGCTCCGGTGACGGACTCGTGTCCTGCCCCGAATCGGTCCATGCCCGAGTTGCACATTTCACGCCATCTTTTTACGCATAACCGTGTCGTTCAGGCGGCATGTTTCGTGCTTAAGGCGTTGCTGAAACGCCTGCGACTATCCCTGTCCACGCGTCACAAGGCCGGTTTTGCAGTGAATCCATAGGAGGAGATGATCAATGCGACGATTGCGAGCCATCCGGACACCGGGAGAGCGGGCGATGGCCCTGATACTTACTGCCATCATGCTGGTATCGGCAATCATGGTAACCACGCTCCCGGTCGCAGCTCAGCAGAATCCAGGAACCCAGGTCAATGTGGAACTGATTCTCGATTCGTCGGGTTCTATGGCGGAAGTCACCGACAACGGCGAACCTCGTATTGATGCTGCCAAGCGTGTGTTGAACGAAGTGATCGACGTCATTCCTGAGGATCGACCGGAGATCAATGTCGGATTTCGCGTTTTCGGCCACAAAGGCAACAACACCGAGGCCGGACGGGCCGAGAGTTGTCAGTCATCGGATCTCACCGTGCCCATGCAGGGAGTCGACAAAGCGGCCCTGAGCCAGCAGGTTGCGAACTATGCCCCAGTCGGCTGGACACCAATCGGTCTCTCTCTGGAGCGGGCTGCTGGTGACTTTCCGGTAGCTGCCGACAATATTGTCAATGCCATCATCCTGGTGACGGACGGTCTTGAAACCTGCGAACGGGATCCATGCTCCCTGGCCACGGCACTGAAGCAGAGCGATGCCGCGGTGACAGCCTATGTGGTCGGACTCGGGTTAGATGAAGAAGAGTTGCGGATCACGAGCTGCATTGCAGACAACACCGGTGGTCAGATCATCGGCGCCCAGAACGCGGACGAACTTTCCGCTGCCCTCTTCTCATTCCTTGAGGAACTGCAGGTTGTCGTCACCAAAGGAACTCTCGAGATCGAATCGATTGGTGGACTTCACCCCCTCGCCACATTGACGTGCGGTGGTCAGCAAGCGACTGACGCCAATCCTGACGGAGGCGAACCCTTTACCTTCACCTTTACGGCGGACGTGAATACTGTCGAGGCGCCGGTGGGGGTATGTGATCTCGTCTGGACCAATCCAAGCGGCCAGGAGACGGCGATCCGCGTCAATATCGAGGCAGAGCGAACGACCTTTATCCGTGGATCGCTTGTGAAATTCCCACAGGGCGCTGGCGAGATTTACGTTCTCAAGGCTCAGGATGGAACGATCATCTGGCAGGACCAGATCGAACAGGGGGACTGGGTGTGGGTTCTCCCCGGAATTTACACCTGTGATCTGCTTGAGCTGGTTGGAGATCCCATTCTGATTTCGTTCACCGTACAAACTCTGCCCGGATCAGCGACTCAGGTCGAGATCTTCACAGCCCCATAGGAAACAGTGACAGCCACCAATTCATGTGCTTTCCCCGGTGGTTCGATCCCATTCATTGGGAAAGAACGACCGGGGGATCAGGCTCCCGGTCTCCCGCCTGAACCTGTTCCGTGTTGTCTTTCGATTTGAAATGAGGACAGTTATGGCTTCCCACAGACCCCGCGCGCGCCGCATGCGTTTTCTCGGACCGTATGGAGTGCCGGCGTTGTTGGTCGCCCTGGTCGTTCTCTTTCTTGCAGTCTCGACCCAAACCCTGTGGCCGCGCGCCAGCCAGGTGGATGCGCAGGCGGAGCCGACGGCGACAGGCATTTCCCTTCAACTCCACACCCCAACTCCAATGCCGACTGCACGCGTGGTCAGGACGCGTACGCCAATCACGAATGTCGTGGTTGCGCCGACAAGAACCCCTCGCGCGCTGCCAACTCCTTCGCCGACTCAGGAACCTACCCGTGTTCCAGTCAAATTGCCAATTACCGCAGAAAGCTGGAAAGGCGGGTATTTCCAGGGAAACGCGTTGTACTACGGCCGACCATGGACAGCGATCTATGGCTCCCAGAGCGATTACCCCCGGGCGACTCTTGTACTGAAACTGACCGATGACCCCACGGAGGCGATTCAACTCTTTGTCACCGGACTTGACGATGAATTGCCGGCGAAATGCAAAATTGTGTTGGAGGTTAATGCACAACGCGTTTACCAGGGTGAGAGCTGGTTCGAAAATTGGGACGGGGTTGGAACCGGACAGAATGCGGCCTGGACCACGGTGATGATCACCATTCCGCCAGAGTTGCTGGTCAAGGGTAATAACCGGATATCTCTTCGGAATTTCACCGAGGCAGCGAATTTTGGCACTCCACCGTATTTCCTGCTGGCGGAAGGTGAAGCCATGAGCACCGAATCCGAAATCTTCGGCCCTGCGCCCGCAACGCAGGTCACGGTGGTTGTGGTCAGTGGTTCTGATACAGGATTTGCGCAGAGCAACATGCACCAGTAACGGCTGGCGATGAACGTTTGCCTGTCGGAAAGATAGAATTGATTCTGATTGGGGAGCATCGCATCTGGCACATCACGATCAGACTTGGTCCACCATTCCATACCCAGGGCTGTGTGCTTTGTGCTTTTCATGTGATCCGTAGAGTGTTCCCAGGGTGAACCTCTGAAGTCCGTGGACGAAACTCTACGAGGCTGAGGACCGAGCCGGTTAGCGCCCGCATGTCGCTTCAACCCCTCAAACGTGTACTCTCGAACCCAGGAATGTTCAGGATCGAATCGTCGTGGTCCGCTTTATACCAGTGTGAGCGGAAATTCCGGTGGACCTCCATCCAGGCCCAGATATTGACGTCCCAACTGATTCGCGGCAAGAGATCGCGAAGTGCGTAATCACTCTCCCGCGCAAACTCCACCATCGCCGCCGTCGACCCGTAAAAGAATCCGCCGCAGAAGCGCCAGTTGACACTGTCGAGGTCGTCTCCCGGCTCTGTATCAATGCCCGGGATCACGAGCTCATCCGCTGGATGCAACGTGATTTAACGCATACGTTCCTGCGCGGAGTGAATATCACTGATGATGTGAAAGAGCCCGAAATCGACAAAGGCATGCTGCGTGAATGGAAAATTCAATTCAACGGTTCGGCGGATGAGGGCGGTTTTGGAGTTGATGATAACCAGATAGTCGGCGGTGTCCTTGATTTCATTGCGCGAGACGGGAATCCGGAGTTCGACGCCTCGGGTCTACTGCCAGAGTGACAGATCCTGAATCGACGTTGGAATGACGGTGACATTCGATGGAAATCACTCCGAGGTGAGCGAGCGATCCAGGTACAGAATGATCGGCAATCCCGTTGCCGCGAGCGTGTCGGAGTGGGCGCGGTACTCTGCGAATGGCCGCGTCATGCGGCCATCCGATTGCAGAATCAGCATGGTGGTGATGAGTGGCGCAGTCGAAGCGGGCGTCGTGAGCGATCCACACATTTCTGTGCCTATTGGAGGAACGTGCAGGCATCGAGCCCTTCCGAGTAGCCCTCACGAAAGATTTCGAGCCGGGTTTCGCCATCGCCATGGGCATCCGGGTCATCGGCCGAAGTGCCCGGCGGATCGCCAAGGTAATCCGTGACGGCGTCGTCAACGCGCTGGACGTCCTTTTTACTGACGAAGTCGCGGGAGGCAGCGTCGCTGGTCCACGCGCCGGCCATACAGTCCGCCTGCAATTCGATTGCGAGACTGCTGCCATCGACGCCACATTCGGTCTGATCGCACCCGGTCAATCCGAGGAGTTCCTGGACGTGGTGGGCGATTTCATGCGCGAGCACGACCTTTACGACAATCTCACCATAGGGCAGGAGATCGTTGACGAACTCCTCGATATCCAGATAGACCGTTCGGTCGGATGGGCAATAGAAGGGACCGGACTCACCGGCAACCGCATCACCGCATTCGGTTTCAATCGCGCTGGTGAAGGTGATGAACTTCGGATTGTCGTACTCCTGGCCAATGTCAGCGAAGACGCCCTTCCAGTAGTTGTTGATATCGATACCGGCAAGCCGAATTTCCTGCTCCAGATCGCCTGAATCGAATTCGATCTCTTCCACGGAACCCATCTGGAGCGTGCTGAGAACGTCACCGATAAGGGTCAGTTCAGTGTCGAGATCACTCGGGTCGATGTAGGAAATGATGATCAGAACGGCGGCATCGGCAACGAGGACCTGACATTCGATATAGATGTAGTTATCGAGATCGGCGCCGGGTTCATCCGATGCGGGTAGTTCGTAAATGCCGTAGGCGTAGCCATCCCCGGATTCGATGATCTGGTTTCCATCGTCATCCATTACCAGAACGAGGTCGTCCAGGCCGCTCTCTTCCGCAATGCCGTCTCGTTCGCCATCAAGGCAATCATCGGGGTTTCCGCGATAGAAGTAGAGACCCTCGAGGGAGAGATCGGAGTAGTCGGATTGGAGGAGGATCAGGTCGTACCCGGCATCGCTGGCCTCATCTTCGACCGACCAGATCTCGTCATCCCATTCAATGGAGTACCCGTAGGTCGGACTGGTGTAGGCGTTGCCGTCGACACCTGAGGGTGCGTCGTCCTGTGCGCGAACCGGAGCGGTTTGCGAGAGGAGCAGTGTGAAGAGTACGAGCATCGAGAACATGCGCCCCAGACGGGGCGAGATCGTCTGCATCAGTCTGCTCCTCCCGGAGATCGGGGATTGTTGCGATTGCCAGTGCGCTAAGAGTACGACACGATCACGTGGATGGCGTGGCAGCGATGGAGAGGTGATCGGATGTCAACGCGAGCATGTGATCGTGACTGAGTTTCATGTTGTCGGAAGTTATTGACATACATTCAGCCTTCGCGTAGTTTGTATGCAGCCTGTATGCAACTCGTTAACTCTGTTCGATCTCTCATCGCATGCTTCAGGAAACCGGGTTGAGCGACCTCGAATTTCGATCCGAACAACCAATGACCGATCGGGCGTACGCGCACATCCGCGATCAGATTGTGTCGTTTGCTCTCCAGCCGGGGGAGATCCTCTCCGAAAGCACCCTCTCCCGCGCGCTCGAAATGAGTCGCACACCCGTCCGTGAAGCACTGCGCCGACTCCAGGGCGAAGGGCTCGTCACGCTTGATATGCGATTGGGCGCACGAGTTACCGACGTCTCCGTCGATGATGTCGATCATGCCTACCGCGTGCTTGAAGTGCTCGAAGGGTTGGCTGCCAGGCTCGCGGCAGAATGCGATCACAGTCCCGGTCTGGCTGAACTCGAAACCATCGGGAGTCGACTCAGCGAATCCGAATCCGCGGCTGATCTGGTCGGATGGGCAGCGGCCGATGTCGAGTTGCACCGGAAAATCTGGGAGATCGCCGGAAATTCCATCCTCCTCCGGCAACTCGAGAGTATCTATCCCCTGATCGAGCGAATCCGACACATCCACCTTCGAGAAGAGGTGAATTCGCCCCGTCTGGCGCAGGAGACCGCGCAGCACGTGGCGGTGATCACCGCGATCCGGGAGCGGGATGGCGCCACCGCGGAGCGTCTCATGCGGGAGCTCTTTCACCGTGCCCGGGTCGACAATGTTCGGTTGTTGCGTACCTGGATCGCGCCACTGCGCAGTCGATTCTAAAGACTTCGCCAAGGGGAAGGGAGGTGCGTTGCATCACATCCTGAATTGATTCGAAATTGCACCCAGCACGTCTTTTCAGTGAACCCGAATAATGAAGAATTTCATCCATTCCATCGAGCAGGAGGAGAAGATGTCATCAACATTCAAGTCGCAGATTACGCGCCGTAAGCTGCTGCAAGGTACGGCAGGAGCAACTGCGTTTGCCGCGGTCGGTACGCTGAATCCATTCACTGTTGACCAAATCCTCGCCCAGGAGACCGCGGGTGGCGAGGTCAAAATGCTCATTCGCAAACCGACGACGCTGAATCCGCTCTTCTCGACTTCGGGAAATGAGCAGCAGATCGAACGTCTCGTTATGGGCGCGCTGGTTAAATCAAACGACAAGCTCGCCCCGGTGGCCGATCTGGCGGAGACCTTCGAAGGCACTCCGGATGGTCTCAGCTATACCTTCAAACTGCGTACCGGACTTGTCTTCAACGATGGTACACCGCTGACTTCTCGCGATGTCGCCTTCACGATCGAAACCGCGGTCAAACCTGCCACCGGCAGCGTCTGGCAGGGTCGATTGCTGGCGATTGCCGGTGCGCAGGAGTTCGCCGATGGCACCGCGACCACGATCAGTGGTGTCGAGACACCGGATGAACTGACCGTCACGATCACGCTCGCCAAACCCGATGGCACCTTCCTGCTGACTCTTGCCGATTATTCCGGTCTCGGCATTCTCCCGGAGCATGCACTGAAGGACATTCCGCCAGACCAGCTCAACACCAAAACCTATCTCGAACCGGAAGTGACCGCCGGCGCCTACAACCTGGTCAAGTACGAGGTCGATCAATTCATCGAACTCGCCCGCAGCGACACCTATACCCCGAAGAAACCGGCGCTCGATCGCATCCTGCTCCCGATCCGCGAACCATCGGTCGCGCTGGGTGAGATGGAGATCGGCGATCTCGACATCATGCGCCTCCCGCTGGATGAGGTCGACAGCGTCGCGAAGATGCCGGATGTTTCGCTGGTCAGCGTGCTCAGCCCGAGCATGGATCACATCGTGCTCAATCTGACCCGCCCATACCTGCAGGACAAGCGGCTCCGGCAGGCGATGATGCACGCGATCGACCGCAAGTCGATTGTCGAGTCATTGCTGCAAGGTCGCGGTGAAGTGGTCAACTCTCCCATCTTCGGACCAGACTGGATGGGTACGCCGGACGGGCTCAACGCGTACGATTATGATCCCGAGAAGGCGAAGGCACTGCTGGCGGAGATGGGTTGGGATGCCAACCAGAAGATCGTCGCCCTCACCGTCACCCCCGGCGAGTGGTACGGCGAAGTCGTCGCTCAGCAGATCAACGATGTCGGGATCAAGTTCGAGTTGCTGCTGGTCGATGTCAGCCAGTTGCTCGACGAAATTCTGAAGGACGACCCGACATACGACAGCTTCCTGAACGGTGGCGACACGTACCGGGCCGACCCAAATATCGCGTCGCTCTTCTACGCGACTGATCAGTTCTCGCCGGGTGGCGGCAATTTCTGCCGCTACAGCAATCCGGAGTTGGATCAACTCTTCACCGATGGCCGGGCGTCGAACGATGTCGGGGTGCGGAAGGAGATCTACACGAGAGCGGCGCAGATCCTGAACGAGGATGTGCCGAATCTCTTTCTCTGGTCCCCGAACTCCTTCTTCGCGGTCAACAATCGCGTGCAGGGTTTCGCGGGTCCGGGGTATTCCGACAATCGCTTGTGGAACGCCGAAGATTGGACCGTTACCGGTTAGGTCACGCGACAGGGCGGGCAGCAATGCCCGCCCTGTCGGCGGCAATCGGCGATCACGAATCCGTTCACCGAACGGTGTGCCGGCATCGTGGAACAAATGTCTGGCGTAGGGACACGGCATGCCGTGTCCTGCATGCAGGAAACCGTGGTTGATCTCGGCATCGGCATTGTTGGTCGGCAATGGCGCCACAGCCGTGCGCCCCTACAGCGCCGTTCACTCCAGACCCGGCGGCATAATCCAATGAAAACGGAGCGTCCATGACGCGGTTTATTCTGCGACGTTTGGCCATTTCAATACCGGTGTTGCTCGGGATCAGCATCTCGACCTATCTCTTCCTGAGTCTTGCGCCTGGCGATCCGGTCACCGCGATGCTCAGCCCGGAACAGATGTCGTCGCTGGGTCCGGAGTGGGTGGAGCAGCAAAGGGAGGCGCTCGGGCTCAACAAGCCCTTCCCCGTCCGATACGGGTTATGGATGAAGGAAGTCGCGCAGGGGAATCTCGGGTTCTCCTACCGTGGCGGGCAACCGGTGCTCGATCTGATTCTTGAGCGGATCGGTCCCACTCTCCGGCTGATGGCGACCGTCATGGTGATCGCACTTGCGCTCGGCATTCCACTCGGAGTGCTCTCCGCTTTGAAACAATATTCGTGGATCGATTATCTGGTGACGATTCTGGGATTCACGGCGGTTTCGGTGCCGTCATTTTTTCTCGCACTTGGGTTGATTTATGTATTCGCGCTCAAATTGCAGTGGCTCCCCACCGCCGGGATGAATGGAGTCGGAGTCACCCCCACCTTCCGCGATAGTCTCAGTCACCTTATTCTGCCCGCGTTCGCGCTCGGGTTGGCGCAGGCCGCGCCGCTTATCCGATATGTGCGATCGAGCATGTTGGAAAGTATCCGGCAGGATTATGTCACAGTCGCCCGTGCAAAGGGATTGCGTGAACGCTCGGTCATCTTTCGCCACGCGCTTCGCAACGTGCTGATTCCGATCGTGACGATTGTCGCGATCGAGGTTCCGGGCCTCTTCGGCGGCACCGTGATTATCGAGCAGATATTCGCCTGGCCGGGGATGGGCACGCTGGCGATCACCTCGGTGCTGGGGCGGGATTACCCGGTGATCATGGGAATCACACTGATCGGCGCGGTCATGATCGTGCTCAGCAATTTGCTGGCGGATGTGCTCTATGCGGTCATCGATCCGCGAATCCGGTTCAGCTGATGGCAACCGACACGCTTATTCTCGAATCAAACGAACAACACCCGTTGATGGCGGAAGAGCCTTTACGCATCCGCTCGACCTCACTCTGGAAGCGATTCCGGAAGCACAAACTCGCGATCATCGGGATGTCGATTCTGGTCGTGCTGACCATTCTGTCCGTTGGCGCGCCGTGGATCGCGCGGCAGGATCCCTATCATGTCGATCTCAAGGCCTATCGCAAAGGTCCGAGCGCGGAGCACATCCTCGGCACTGATTCGGCCGGGCGCGACGTCTTCAGTCGCGTTCTCCGGGCGGGAAGGGTATCGCTATCGGTGGGATTGGTGGCGGTTTCGCTCTATGTGCTGATCGGCGTCATTCTTGGAGGGACGGCTGGATTTTACGGTGGATGGGTCGATAGCGTGATCATGCGATTTGCCGATATGGTGCTCGCGTTCCCGTCGTTGATTGTGATCATCACCATCGTCGCACTGGTCGGACCGAGCATTTATAACGTCATGCTCGTGATCGGGTGTCTCGGTTGGCCGCCGATCGCCCGCCTGGTGCGCGGCAATGTGCTGAGTCTTCGCGAGCGCGAGTTCGTGCAGGCGGCGCGGGCATCGGGTGCCGGCAGTGGCCGCATTCTGATGCGCCACATCATGCCGAACGCGCTGGCGCCGGTGATCGTGGCGGCGAGTTTCGGGATGGCGCAGGCGATTATTCTCGAGGCCGGACTGAGTTTTCTCGGACTGGGTGTGCAACCACCGACCCCAAGTTGGGGAAACATGTTGAGCGACGCGCAGTCCTTCAGAGTGCTGGAGGATATGTGGTGGCTGTGGGTGCCGCCGGGGGTGATGATCGCGCTGGCGGTGCTTGCGATCAACTTGGTCGGTGATGGGCTCCGGGATGCGCTCGATCCGCAAATGCGTCGCTAGGTTCAAGGCTCAAGCTCCAAGCTACAAGGAGCTCGATCGTTCTCAGGCTTGCAGCTTGTTGCTTGCGGCTTGTCGCCACGGAGTTGTTATGTCCATTTACGAATCGTTGAATGTTCGACGGGTGATCAATGCGGCGGCGGCGCAGACGCTGCTCGGCGGGTCGGTTATGCCGGAACCTGTGCTGGATGCGATGCGCGAAGCCGCCCGGTTCTATGTCAGTGTGCCCGAGTTGCACGACCGGGTCGCGGAGCGCCTCGCGACACTGTCGCGAAATGAAGCGGCATGTCTCTCCGCCGGCGCAGCCGCGGGAATTCTGATGACAACCGCTGCCTGCATGACGTATCAGAATCTCGACCGCGTCACGGCGCTTCCCGACACGACCGGATTGCAGCGGACGGAGGTCATCGTCTTTCGGGCGCATCGAAACGGGTTTCTCTCCGCTGTCCGCGAAACTGGCGCCACCGTGGTCGAAATCGGTGGAGATGAGGAGGAACTTCAGGCCGCACTCTCCGAACGCACGGCCGCGGTGATGTGGTTCGCCGGCGGTTTCTGGGGACCTGATGAACTTCCGCTCGATGTGACTATTCGCATCGCTCACGCCGCCGAAGTACCGGTGGTGGTCGATGCGGCGGATCAAATCCCGCCGGTTACCCGCCTCTGGGAATACACGACCGAACAGGGTGCCGATCTCGCGATCTTCAGCGGGGGTAAGGGGTTGCGCGGTCCACAGTCGAGCGGATTGATCGTCGGCAGGGCCGATCTCATTCGTGCCTGCCGGGCCAATACCGGACCGCTTCACAGCATCGCCCGCCCGGCCAAGGTCGGGAAGGAAGAGATGGTCGGGTTACTGGCCGCGGTCGAGTGGTCGATTGCCCAGGATGTTGACGAGGTGACGGCCCGCTATGACGCCATCGTGGACGGTTGGCTAACGGGGTTGGCTGGCATCCCTGGCGCAACCCTCAGGCGTGTTTCCATCAGTCACAGTGGTCAACCGATCCCGCGGGCATTAGTTGAAGTCGAGTCGGCGGCGCGCAGAGACGCGATCATCGCTGAACTCTGGGAGCGTGACCCTCGGGTTTCGGTCCTTCCGGAGGGCGAGCGCAGTCTGGCGCTCAACCCGCAGGGTGTGACGCCCGACGATGCATCGTTCGTCCTGAGCAGTCTCACGCAACAGCTAACCCGAATTCTGTAGGCAGGACGTCAGTTTCGGGACGTCGACGCCCATTAAGCGACTATCGTGCAGGCTATGCTTCCCCCGGATCAGATGCCGATCAGCATCCGGAGGAAGCACATGTCATTCCCGATCACGCGCCGTCATTTCGCCCTGCTCTCTCTGGGTACAGGTCTCTCGCTCCTGCCTCAATCGTCGCGTGCGGCAAGCGCGACGCCAGTTTCCGGTGACGTTTCTGCACAACTCGAAGCGGTTGTGCGGTCGTATCTTGAAATCGATCGATTCCGAGGCGCGGTGCTGGTTTCCTACAAAGGAGAAACGTTACTCCGGCATGGCTGGGGGGTCGCGAACGAAATCACCGGTGCCGAGAATACTCCGGAAACCGCCTACCAGATCGCGTCATTGACCAAAGCCTTCACCGCAATGTCATGCGTCCAGCTCGACGAAGCGGGCAGACTCTCACTCGACGACCCGATCACCAGATACCTGCCGGAAGTGATTCACAGCGAGAAGGATGGAGTTGCGATCACCATCCGCCACCTGCTGTCACACACATCGGGTATTCCCGATTTTCTCGGGTTCTACGATGTGAACAACCCCTTCAGTTACCCGCGTACCTTCGATCAACTGTTTCTCGACATCCTGGAACATGACCTCGATTTCACTCCGGGAACGGAGTTCTTCTATGGCAATTCCGACTACATCTATGCCGGGTTGATCATCGAGCGTGTCTCCGGACTGACCTACGAGAACTATCTGAAGCAGCACATCTTCGCTCCGGTCGGGATGAACTCCTCCTTCGTGGTTGAACCACCCGATCCCGCACCGCCGATAGCGAAAGGGTACGGAGTCGTGACCGGTCAACTGGTTGCGACCTCCGATTTTGGACGGGTTGATCTCGTTTGGTCGGCCGGCGGTATAACTTCGACTGTCGATGATCTCCTTCGCTGGCACGAGGCACTGCTCGGGGCAAAGCTTGCATCGCGGGCCGCAATCGACGCGATGTATGTGCCGGTGTTGGAGAACTATGGGCTCGGTTGGGAGACGCAGACAATCGCGGGACATCGAGCAATCGAACACGAAGGGCATACGATTGGATACGACGCCAAGCTCGCCCGGTTTCTGGAAGACGATCTGGTGATCATTCTGCTCAGCAATCTGCAGGACGCCCCGGTGGCCGAGATCGCGGAGGGGTTGGCTGAAGTCGTCTTCGGCCAGAGATGAGCGCTTGTTCAGGGTTTGTGACCACACCCTCGCTTCGTTGGGTCACGGCATGCCGTGACCTGTGGGAAAACCGCTTGCTTGCCTATTACCAGGGTGTATATGCCCTACGGAGATTCCGACGCAAGATCAATCTGAGATAACGCGCGTTCCAGAATCTGTATCAGCACAGGTAAGTCTCTGTTCACAGTGCGCCAGACTTCTTCGATATCGACGCCCATGTAGTCATGCACCAGTCTGTTTCTCATTCCTACTATATCAACCCAAGGTACTTCCACCAATTGGCGACGAACTTCGCCAGAGACACGCTTCGAGGCCTCGCCAAAGATTTGAACGACGTAGATCACGGCTCTCTGCCTCATTCGATCGCCCGAAAACTCGGCACTATCGACTCCGATCAGGTATGACCGGGCCTCGCGCGCAGCGTCGAGCATTTGGAGGAGATAAACGCGGTCGTCATGCTGCGTCATAGATCACCCGTGCCTCGTTAAGAACGCGTTCCCGGATCCATTTGTTGAGCGAACGCTTTGTTCCCAGATCGATTTTCCGACCCTCCAAGAGTTCAGAAAACTCGCGTTCGAGGTCGAGCATCCCGAAAATCGAGGGAGTACTGTCGGGAGCGAACTCCACGATCAAATCGATATCGCTCGTCGGGGAAAAGTCGTCCCGCAGAACAGATCCAAAGACGGCCAGCCAGACGATGTTTCGCCGCAGGCAGAGCGCGTCGATCTCCTCCTGCGGTATTTCCAGTTCTGGTCGGATGACAATCACTGACATATCGGACGGCTCCTCACGAGATCACGCCCACAGGTATACGCAACAAACGTGATGACTGCAACTGCAACGAGTTTCTTGGATCCGGGATTTCCACTTCGACGTTTTTAACGCAATTGAAAACGTCTTCTCGGATATCGTCGCGGTTTCCGGTTCGCAACTGTTCCATGGACACTCCGAAGACAAAGAGCACTGGCTGCCTCGTCGAGACAGCCAGTGCATTCGATTGAGTACGAGCCGGTGAATTCAGGGAGCCATCACGCGACCGATCAGATTGTGTTTAGAGGAAACGCTACACGATTGGGCAGTTGATCACGATCCCGACGGAACCATATTCCGTGCCGCCGGGGCCAGTGATCCAGCCCTGCTCGACCAGACCGAGAATCTGAAACTCTTCGGTCACACGGGCGCGATATCCCTTGTTAATGGCTTCTTGCGTCCATTCGCCGAGATTGGCATTCCAGAGCAGGCTGTAGTCGGTGGCAACCGTAGGGATACCGCCGAGCACGTTGAGCGGGGAGCGACCATCGATGATTGCGCTATTCAGACCCTGGCGTTGTGGGTTGCCTTCGCCGGTTTGACCATTGGCGGTGACGAAGATTCGCTCAACCGGGCGGAAGGCGCTGTCGTCATGACCAACCGTGATATCACGCAGGGCAGGGGTGAAGGTTGCGCCTTCGAGCGTCGCAACGGTCGGGTCAGAAGCCTCGGTGCTCAGGTAGAGAACCGGTTTGGCGAAGCTGAACCCTGCGGTCAAGGTGATCGTGACCGTCGAGCTCTCCGGGCAGATTTGAGCAACCTTGTCATGCACGATGGAGTAGTCCGGAGCGGCTGCACAGAAAGCGTTCAGTTGGTCCCCGGTCGCACCAAAGGCAACGACGGGAGCGTTGAAAATGAAACCACCGGCGTTGACGATTTTGACCAGCGGGGTGTAATCAGCGTCGCCCACTGAACCCGGAGCAGCTGAGGTTGGAGGAAAGGCATTGTCTCCTTCGCCGGGAACGAGCATTCGCTCAGGGGTGAAATCGACCGTTCCGTTCTTGAACGTCAACGATTGATCGGTTTCGAGAGTCGCCTCACGTACCGCCTTACCAACGGCAGCGTCGGTCAGTTTGGCGGAGTAATTCAGGCCAAGCGCATCAGCGTTACCCTTGTCATTGGTATCGGTCAGGGTGTACCAGACCGCGACACCATCCGCAGTTTGCCCTTTGTACAGTGGAAGAGTGATCGTGCCCTTTTCTGTATCAACGGTCCCCGAACGAAGCAATTGGTGGGGTCCGACCAACTCAGGATCGAGACTCGACGGCGGCGGTCCGAAGTACGTTGCAGGGATATCGGCGCCAATCGACGCTGGAGCGGGCGCAGAGTCATTGTCCTGGGCGAAGGTCCGCATGGAACCCCCGAGTAGCACCGTAAAGGCGACCAGAAGCCCAAGCAGTGCAGTGGCGCGTTTGCCCTATTTGGAGCGAGAAGATCGTTTCATGTAGTGAACTTTTCTGATTCAAAATGCAACAGGGACGAGGGAAAATCGAGGTTTTTTGGCTCGATGTACTCCTTTCGCCACCGAAAGAGCAGCGTTGATCACACCGGTAGGTATTTGTCTATCGTTCCACCGTTGACCACCAATCTCATTGGGGTTCCAATTGTTGAGTCTCGGTCGGTGGGGATTCGTTACGGTTTGTACCAACGCCTGTTTTCGGTGATTCCCATTGGTGCCGCGCCCTTCCGGTCGCTGTCGGATGGGTACCGCTCCCTCTTGCAGGGGACAATGACGATGATAGGTAACACCGATAACGCCCATGCCGGTTTTGATGACGTCGTCCTGAACAGGCCGTAAGAACTGACCAGTTGGTAGACACATCATCGTTTCATTTGATTCAGTTGGAACTCCACCGTTAACACGACGATCATCGGATATTTCCGATATAATGACGATATCAAGGGTCTACTCGCGACCCCATTCAACTGAACGGAGCAACGGTCATGACTCTTCTGACCAATCCCACCCGATATCTCTTCTTCACCGGCAAAGGCGGCGTCGGAAAAACGTCGATTGCCTGCGCGACTGCGCTCTCCCTGGCCGATGTCGGTCAGCGCGTTCTATTGGTCAGTACCGATCCGGCCTCCAATCTCGATCAGGTGCTCGCGACCCGGCTCTTCTCCTCACCGACTGCGATCTCGGGTGTGACCGGACTCGATGCGCTCAATATCGATCCAGAGGCGGCGGCGCAGGCGTATCGCGACCGTGCACTTGCGCCCTTGCTGGGCGTGGCGACGGATCGGGAAATCGCTGATTTGACTGAACAACTCTCGGGTGCCTGCACGGTCGAAATCGCTGCGTTCGATGAGTTCACCTCTCTCCTGACCGATCCAGTGCTCGAATCGCGATACGATCACGTCATCTTCGATACTGCTCCGACCGGACATACGTTGCGCCTGCTCAGTCTTCCGGCTGCCTGGAGCACCTTTATCGATGTGAACCCTGGTGGGACTTCCTGTCTCGGCCCGAACACCGCGCGACAGGCACAACAAGCGCAATACAGCGCCGCGGTTGCGGCTCTGGCCGACTTGGAACGAACGACCCTGGTACTGGTGACGCGACCCGAGCGTGGCGCTTTGAACGAAGCGGCGCGAACGTCCGGCGATCTTCGCGAGATGGGAATGCGGAATCAACAGCTGGTCATCAACGGCGTTTTCCGCGCGACTGCACCCACCGATCAGATCGCAACGGCGCTCGAGCGACGTGGTGATCGCGCGTTGCAGAATCTGCCAGCTGAACTGCGCGACCTTCCGTCCATTGAAGTTCCATTGCAGCCGTTCAATATCGTTGGCCTGAACGCGATCCGTGGTTTGTTGACGCCGGCGGAAGAGACAGGCGCCGCGGTCAGCGATCGATTCGAATTGCCCTGCGATCTCGATCTTCTCGCGCTCTCGTCTCTGGTTGATGATCTCGCGGCGACCGGCAAGGGACTGATCATGGTGATGGGCAAGGGAGGGGTCGGGAAAACCACGATTGCCGCCGCGATCGCCGTTGAACTCGCCACCCGCGGAAAGAGCGTTCATCTGACCACAACCGATCCGGCCGCGCATATCGCCTCTACCGTCGATGGCGCGGTGCCGAATCTCCAGATCGGCCGGATCGACCCGAAAGCAGAGCGCGACGCCTACGTTCAGCGGGTAATGGCATCGAAGGGCGCTGGCTTGAACGACGAGCAACGAGCCCTACTGCTCGAAGATCTGCAATCACCGTGTACGGAAGAGGTCGCGGTTTTCCATGCCTTTTCGCGAATGATCTCGAAAGCGCGCTCCGAATTCGTTGTGCTCGATACGGCTCCGACCGGTCACACCCTCCTCCTGCTGGACACAACCGGTGCCTATCACCAGGAGATTCTTCGCTCGATGGAAGGGCAACAGGGTGTCTCTCGCACGACCACGCCATTGATGCGGTTGCGCGATGCGTCATACACCCAAGTCGTGATCGTCACATTGCCGGAAACGACACCGATGCAGGAAGCATCGCAACTCCAGGACGATCTCCGCCGGGCCGATATCGAACCCTACGCCTGGGTGATCAACAGTAGTTTCGCCGCCACTGGCACCGCGGATCCGGTATTGCTCGCTCGCGCGGCAGAAGAGGTGACCCAGATTCGACGTGTCAAACACGATCTGGCCCGCCGAGCCTATCTGGTTCCCTGGTTGCCGGAAGAACCAGTTGGTCCGGCACGATTGCGCGCCCTCGCCGAGCGAAAATCTGTCACCGCCCTATCGTAGAGTGCTGTCAAAACAACGGTCTATCGAAAATTTGCGATATTGAGACGCCATCCTGTCGCCCTGATGCACGTGCCTGACCCAAATGAGCCGATCATATCAATGGCCGTAGATATCTCTTCCGGATCGCCGAGATCTGGAGACGGGTGCTTCGGGTCAGCGATGGTCGTGGAATGGATGTCTGATGACAGCACCAGCAGCGCCCGCGAATGCGGTTTCAACGTTCGGATCGGTGAATTCGCCCCATCTCTCGTTGATTGATCGTTTTCTGCCCCTCTGGATTTTTGCCGCCATGGGGTTGGGCGTCCTGATCGGCGAAATCCTCCCCGGGTTTGGTGATTCACTCGACAAGGTGAAAGTGGCCGGAGTGTCGCTTCCGATCGCGATCGGGTTGCTCTGGATGATGTATCCGGTACTGGCGAAAGTGAAGTACGAGCGACTTGGTCACTCCGGTATCCAAGGCAAACTCTTCGCCACCTCGCTGGTATTCAACTGGGTGCTGGGGCCGATCCTGATGTTCGCGTTGGCCTGGATCTTCCTCCCCGACATGCCCCACTACCGCAACGGCGTGATCCTCATCGGGCTCGCCCGCTGCATCGCGATGGTGTTGATCTGGAACATGCTCGCACGCGGTGATGGCGAAGTTGCAGCGGTGCTGGTCGCGCTCAACTCCATCTTCCAGATCGCGATGTATTCGTTGCTCGGTTGGCTCTTCCTGACCAAGGTTCCCACCTGGTTCGGAGCCGATTCGACCACGGTCGATATCTCCGTCTGGCAGATCGCGAAGAGTGTGCTGATCTTCCTCGGTATTCCGCTCGTCGCCGGAGCGCTGACCCGTTACCTGCTCGTCCCTCGCAAGGGAGCGGACTGGTACGACAATACGCTGATGCCAAAACTCGGTCCGACTGCGCTGCTCGGTTTGCTGTACACGATTGTGCTCGTGTTCTTGATGCAGGGGTCGAAAATCGTCGATCTGCCGCTTGATGTGGTCCGGATCGCGATCCCACTCGTCGTTTATTTCGCGATCATGTTCACCTCCGCGTTCCTCCTTTCCTACCGCATGGGGTTCAGCTATGAAGAGACCGCGGCGCTCTCATTCACCGCGGCCGGAAACAACTTTGAACTGGCGATCGCCGTCGCAATCGGCACCTTCGGTATCGCCTCCGGAGAGGCGCTGGCTGGTGTGGTCGGACCGCTCATCGAAGTGCCGCTGCTGCTCAGTCTGGTGTACGTCGCGCTTTGGTTGAAACAGCGCCTCTTCGATCTGCGAGCCGCTACTGGATTGATGTGAGGAAACCAACATGCCTGCTGAAATCATGACCTATCAGGTGACAGCTCGCGTCGTCGGGCCTGGAGTTTCCAGGGGAGTCATTACCGGCAAGAGCGGGGAAATCACATTTGATTCCTCCGCCGGGCAGAGTCCGGAACTGCCTGGACCGGCCGATCTGCTGGTTACCGCCTTCGCCGCCTGCATCCTCAAAAATGTCTAACGCCTGTCGACGTTGCAACACTTCACGTATGCGGGAGCTTCGATTGTGGTAACTGCCGAACGGGAAGAGAGACCGCCAAGAATTGCGCGAATCGCGTACCGGCTGACGATTGAAACGGACGAACCCGACCGCAAGATGGAATTGCTCCATCACAACATTGCCCGCCAGGGAACGATCTACAACACTCTTGCCCGTGCCTGTGAAGTGACCGGTGAGTTGATTACCGCAAGGCCTGAATCGCTGTAAACCGTTAACAGATTGTGGTCGTTGCTAATCTACTATTGATAGCGTACTTTCCCGGAGACGCGAAGTTCAGTGCTCCGCGACTCATAGGTGTCAGGGCAGGATAATGCAATGCTCGCCACGGTAAACAACCTGGAGCTTGATCAGGCAGTCGAGACGCTTCGCTTTCTGAGCGACCGCAACCGGCTGCGCATTCTGAAAGCGCTGACTCGTTCGGAAACATGTGTTTGCGACTTGATCGAAGAGCTCGATCTGCCGCAACCTCTGGTCTCATATCATCTCGGAAAGTTGCGCTCCGCCGGATTGGTTCGCTCACGCCGGGATGCTCAGTGGGTCTATTACTCCCTTGATCCCAACGCCTGGGAGGGGTTACTCGCACCCGTCGCTGATATGCTCGCTCTGCTTCCACTCCCACTCGCTGCCCAATACGGCGCGAACCGCAGGTGCGACGTGGTTCCGGCCGATCCCGATCGTGGCGCGTGTAACCAGGACGATAAGGATTGTTGCTGATTCCGTCCGGCTCCGAAAGAACCGCCGACTGGTTATAACACCGGTTTAACCATTTGCATATGTGTGATGATTGATATTCTCATTGCTGCCGTGGTACGAATCGCACGGTGCATTGTCGAGCTTGCCATTCCGGCCCCGCGCCGAGGAGAAGTTGTCGTCATGCAAACCGGGCGTGGAAAACGCGCAGTCAGGGTGATGCTCCTGATCGCCAGTTTGATCCTTTGGCCGCTGTCGGCTGGAGTCATCGCTCAGGAGGCGTCCCCGACCCCGGCCGTCGATCTATCGCGGCTCGGCGGAGAGTCAGTTCCGACGGTTCGTCCACCGTCTGGCCAATCACCGATGAGGCCGCACTTCGCTTCCTGGACGAGGCTGAAAATGTGCGCATCACGGTCGGGTTCTCCGGCACTGGCGGCGGGTTTCGCAAATTCTGTGCAGGCGAAACTGATATCCAGAATGCCTCCCGGTCAATCGAACCCGATGAAATGGACGCCTGCCGGGAAAACAATGTCGAGTACTTTGTTTTCGAGGTGGCGTACGACGGTATCACTGTCGTCACCAACCCGGAAAATGAATTCGCCTCCTGTCTCACGGTCGAGCAGTTGAAGCTTCTCTGGCAGCCGGAGAATCCCGCGAAAACCTGGAGCGATCTCGACC
>Ga0105048_10005168_pt1 | contig 21162 bp, 6 predicted proteins | sample MAT05_FD_78382 | JGI IMG/M metagenome (GOLD analysis project Ga0105048, IMG submission 78382) | Freshwater microbial communities from Lake Fryxell liftoff mats and glacier meltwater in Antarctica - MAT-05 | ecosystem: Environmental > Aquatic > Freshwater > Ice > Liftoff microbial mat | place...
AATCAGGGCAATGCATCGGTCGTACCCTTCAACGGCAAGTCATCACTCAGCATTAGCACTTCGCTCCGAAGTCGCTTGAGCACCCTGGACTTCGCAACGTAGACACTCCCGATGTTGATCTGCATCGAGCTGGCAACGTCGTTAGGAGACTCGTTCTCGATCCAAAGCCTCTGGAAAATCGACCAAGTCTCGGCTTCAAACTCCCGTTGAATGCGATGTATAGCTAACTGGAGTAGCTCGGCATGAAAATGGAACTCCCAGTTTTGAGTGTCCGCGATGTTTTCGATTTGGTCCTGCCCGTTAGCAGATTGATTTCTCCGAATGCGATTGGTTCGCTTCCAGAATTGGAGCAGCTCTCGATGCGTAACGACCCCGAGCCAATCGCGAAATCGTCCGCGTTCGGATTGGTACTCGAAGCTTGGCAAGGCTCTGGACACGGCGGTAAGAACTTCCTGGGAAACGTCGGCCGAATCGGAATCTTGCAAATTGCGACTTCGGCAGTAGGAAAAGATCAGCGGCGCATAGACCTCTACAAACATGGCCCATGCTTGTCGATCTTGCAAATCGCGCAGCCGAATCAACAGACTAGGGTGAGTCGTCAGTTCTGGCGCATCGCGATTCATCTTCGTATAGTCCTCGGAGGAATGGTTCTTACATCATTCTCTTTAGATTTGTGGAAATATGCAAATCTACTCGCTTTTTACTTGTACCAAGATCGGGTTCGGCCCCCCACCAGCTCGTCAAGAGTGCCGCGGACTTAACGTAGCGGAACTCGCCAAGAGTTTCGGTTTGCCTGGTAATTCGCCGAAAGCCTACGCGGCTTCCGCTACCATTTTCCCTTAGGTACACGCCATTCCAGCACGTCTGATTGGTTGAAAACCGCCGAAACTAACACGCTTACTTAAAAAAATCTAGAAGTGTCTTGCAGGCTCTGAGGGACTTCCGGGCGCGTGAGTCGCTAAAGTCAATTGCCAAGCCCCCTACGCCCATCGCTTTCGCTCTGGGAGGCTGTGATTTTTTTGAATCCGAAGAAAGTACCCATCACACTCCGTGGATGTTGCTTCCAACACCAAAGGTTTTTGAACTTCGGAAATCAAACCGAGTGTAATTGGTACCATAAAATTACAGCCTCTGGGCGTGCCACTCTGCCGAAAATATTCCACAAAAATCGGAATTTTCGGTAAGAACCGATTCGCACGGTCCTATGCAGGGTTGAGGCCATACCTTCTCGAGATTCTGGATCCATCTGCATGCGACTCTACGTTTACTTCCTTCGAGCCCGTAAACGAACCCAACTCTTCCTTCAAAAACGGACCGAAGGCACACGCAATTCCAATCGGCAACATTTTCGACGCTGGTTGCAACTGGAGGTCCTCGAACCAAGACAAATGATGGCGGCAGCAGTCTGGCACAACGTTTTGCAACCCTTGAACGTCACCGGTAGTCCGGTCAGCTCGGTCGACCCGCTCGATGTGCTTTCGATGGTCAACGAAATCAATAGTCCGCAGTTCAGCGATCCACGATCCGGCCTCTTGCCACTTAACCTACCGACCAACGATCCGCATCCCTTCTTTGATGTGGACTGCGATTCCAGAATCGGGCCCCTGGATGTCTTGATTGTTATCAACGCAATTAATCGAGGAGAATACGAGCCGGATTGGGTCTTCGCCGGTAGCAACCAGGCAAGCGTGACAGGCGGTCGAGTCACCAGCGCCAGTTGTTCGCCTATGTTGACCGAAGGTGACTCCCTCTACACCGACCTGAGTCAAACCGTTGCGATTCCGGACGCGACCTCCGCCATTCGCGTTTCCTTCGAAGCACCATCGTTTGACACTCAAAGCCAAAACTCCATTCGCGATGCTTTTGAAATCCTACTCCTCGATCCAAGCGGCTCACCGATCACGCTCCCCTTTGGAGTCAATCGCGATGCCTCGTTCAATTGGAGCGAATCATCGGCTCCAGTTCTCGGAGCTGGGACTCAATCAGACATCTTGCCAAACGGCTCGGTCTCTACGGCCACATTCAATGTATCCGGGCTGGCAGCAGGGAGCCAAGTGCAAGTCAAGATGCGGCTCGTCAACAACGATTCCGATACGCAAACCAGCGTCATCCTTCGGCACATCGACGTGGTCGACGCGACCGAGCCCGCCCCGACTGGAATGGCGATTCCTTCTTCGAGCCGAACCTTCCTCGAACCAGTCGATCCCAATCTGCTGACGGATGTTACCTCCAGTGTGTTGCCGACGTATGGGCGAACAACCTTATTCGATGGAAATGATATCTTGGTTACCGACCTAAAAATCACCAATCAAGGCAATCAAGCAATCTCAGGTCGCGTCGTGGTCGCTATCGACAACTTATCCGACCCAAACATCGGCGTCTTGCAACCTGACGGATTCTTGGCCGGTGGTCGACCTTATTTTGTATTGAACGGAACTAGCAGTAGCGGTTGGCTTGCCTCGGGAGAGACGACCGCCGTACGCGAGTTGAGATTCAAAAACCCCAGCCGTCAACAGTTTAATTACACCCTAACAACGTTGGCCGAATTGAACTCGCCTCCATCCGGCTTTACATCCGCACCACTCTTAGAAATTGGGGCTGGAAAGACGTATCGTACGACGATCCAAGCGGTCGATCCCGACAAACAAAGCTTGGTCTATGCAATTGTCGCTGGCCCCGCAAACATGACGATCGATCCGGACAGCGGAGTCATCGAATGGATTACGACTTCATCGGACGTTGGCAATCAATCGGTAGTCGTCACGGCGACAGATCCCTTTGGCCTTCCTATCCAACAGTCCTTTTCGATTGCCGTCATCGAGAACCTTGCTAATCGCCCGCCGATCTTCACCAGCACTCCATCCACCGAAGCGACCGTGGCAGGTGCGTGGAATGTGACAACACTCCAAACTGGCAACAACCCAACGGGGCTCGTGGCAGGGGATTTCGGTACCGGAAAAATTTCCCTAGTCTCCGCTAACGCGGGCGACCAAACCGTGAGCGTCCTCGGCGGTTCGGGCAACGGAAAATTCCAAACACCGAAGTCCTTCCTCGTCGGCGAACCGGCACCAAGCGGCAGGCTCTTCCGCACCGGCACGGATGTCGATGTTGGTCTACCATCGACACTGAACAACGGCGATACGCAAGCAATCACGTGGGCCGAACAAGCTGACTTAAACAGCGACGGAACCCTCGATTTCGTTACCGCCAACACAACACGCGTGTTCAACAGCCTCACGCCTGGTGGGAACACCTACTCAAACTATCTCTCGGTTGTGCTTAACAATGCTGATGGGTCGTTTGCTGCACCCGTGCTCTTGCCGGTAACCGCTCCAACAACCGACTCCAACGAAGTAGCCTTTGTTACGACCTCCGTTCGACTTGCTGATTTCGACGGCGATGGCAAAACCGACATCCTGGCACTTTACACCAACAGTGGCACCACGGGATCCAACCAAATGCTATTTTGGAAGGGCCTCGGCAACGGCACTTTTGCAACACTGCAAAAATCCGATACCGGAACCTACTTCAACGCTCTGAGTGTCGCAGACGTCAACGGCGACGGCAAACTCGACTTGCTTGCGATTAAGACCTCCTTCAATCAAGTCGGTATCCTCTTTGGCAACGGCGACGGAACATTTGGCGCATACACCGAGTTCGCGAACATCCCGAACTCTGGCTACTACAATGGAATGACGATCAGTGATCTGGATGGCAATAATAGTCTAGACGTGGTTCTACCATCTTATAACCGATCTCAGCTCGATGTCTTTCTCAATGATGGTCAGGGGCACCTCATTTTTTCCGTGAGTTTGACTACCAGCATCAATGCTGGTATTGGACATCCTTTTGGAAGCGTTATTGGCGACTTTACCGGCGACGGCATGCAGGACATTGCATACTGGTTTTGGTCCGGTAGCAGCGGGGGTGGCGGGCTGGGCATTTACAAAGGAACCGGAAACGGGTCTACGTTTGTCTACGCGGACGCGACAGGCGGAAAGGGCTTCTTCAGCCAAGTACCCTACAATACAGAGCGATCCTCTCCCATCGATCTCAATGAGGATGGCAATCTCGACATTTATTTCGGCCATGCCAGTGGCTACCACGGAGTCGAAGTCGGTTTTGGAAACGGTGATGGAACCTTTCAATTTCAGACGTATGAGTTGGCAATCGATCCGACTGGCGCTCCCGGCAATAACACCTCTGACTTTGTTGTTCTCGCTGGTGACTACAACCGTGACGGTCTTATCGACTTGGCCGCTGTAAGCGCACGAAATAGTACCGAGCCCTTTTCATCGCTAACTGTACTTCTTGCCGATGCCCCGGGCGTATTTGCTGCTCCAAAGGCTCAACTCATGGCCAACGGCGGGGTATTTGGTGGTCCGACAATAAGCTTATTCGGCGATGTCAACAACGATGGTATCCAGGATATTGTGGCTGGGAGCCAAAGCGGTTTCTTTACGAGACTTGGCAACGGCGACGGAACGTTTGGCCCTCCGAATATCGGTCTTGGAGCCTACAACTCGGTAACCGACGGCTTCCTAACCGACCTCAATCATGACGGCACGCTCGATCTTGTCACATCGGGCGGGTTGAATGGGCAGAATCAAAACGCAGGATATGGGGCTGCACTCGGCAATGGCGATGGTACCTTCACATTTGCCTTCACGCGGCCAGCGGGCAATTTCTACGGAGCGACCGCCATCACGCCCGGCGACTTCAACGGCGATGGTTACACCGACTTCGCTGCGTTTGCGGCGGCGGTCTACGCACCCGGCACCGGCACCTTCCTCGACGGCTTTCACGATGTATTCCTCTATGATCCCACGAACCCAGGCACCTTCCTACGCAGCTTCCACGATGTGATTCCAGTTAGCAGCCAAGATGACTACACTCGCCGGAGTTTCACGACCGCTGATTTTGACGGAGATAGCGTTCTTGACTTGATCAGCGTGTTCGGTAAGGTCGGTACCACGCCGATGCAACTGCAATTGTTCAAGGGCAAAGGGGACGGCACGTTCTTCCCTCAAATCGACACACCCATTCTGGTCTCCAACTCAGATGCCCAGTTCCCGAAATGGCTTGCCGCAGGCGATTTGAACAGCGATGGGAAAATGGATCTTGTGTTAACAAGCACTTACTCTCGTTCGTCGGTTTTTTTAGGCAACGGTGACGGCACTTTCCAAACACCTACCGACTACTCATCAGGAGTGAATTTTTCGAGGAACCGACAGGTCTATTTGCGGGACATCAACGGCGATAATAATCTCGACCTCGTGTCCATTGGTGACAACTACGCACCCAATACGGTCGCCATTCGCAAAGGCCAAGGCGATGGCACCTTTGACTCTGAGCAGCTTTTCACAACCGACGGCAGCGCGACCTATCTGGACGTTGGGGACGCCGACGGTGACGGCATTGCCGATCTGATCTCCACGAACGCTGTTTATGGCGGAGGATATGCAATCGTATTTACAGGGACCAAGCCTGGGCTCACCGGCGTGGCCACTGGAGACATCAACGGTGATAGTAAAAACGACCTCATTGCCATCAACAATGCAAACAACCGTGTTAAAGTCCTGATCAGCAATGGAGACAACACCTTCACTCGCAAGCCGGATGTTCTCGTTGGTCGCGGACCCATTACGGTGGCCTCGCTCGATTTTAATGCGGATAACAAACTCGACATCGTGACCGCCAATCGATCGGGCAAGAGTGTTACGATCCTTCAAGGAGACGGGCTCGGTCAGTTCACCCGCACAGATTTCATGGTGGGGGTTTCGCCTATTGGACTGTCCGTTGGCGACCTCACTGGGGATGGCAAGCCGGACATCCTCGTGGCCGACGATGGTTCCAACGCTGCCTACCTGCTCGTGAACTCAGCCAGTGGTTTCGCGATTCCAATCGCAATTCCGCTCGGCGACAAGCCCAAGGCCACCAACATCGCGGATGCCACCGGCGATGGCATCGCGGACGCAATATTCACGTTACCCAGTAGCAAGCGGATCATGATCCTGCCAGGCAGCGGCAATGGCAACTTCGGTACGCCCATCTACGTAAACCTGACTTCGGCTGCGGGTGATCTTGCATCTGGCGATTTCAACCAGGATGGTCAGGTCGACCTCGCGTTTACGATTCCTAACGATGGCAAAGTGGCGGTACTCTTCAGTCGAGGTGGAGGATTGTTTGCCAAACCGCAAACGATCCGTGTCGGTGCTGAACCGACTACCATTTCGACCCAAGACGTCGATGGGGATGGCCGCCTCGACTTGCTCGTCGCCAACGCCGGCGATGCGACCGCCAGCGTGATCTTCAATACATTCGACCCGACAAATCTTTATCGTTACACGGTCACGGCCATGGATCCGGATGGCGATCCCGTCGCGTTCGACTTAAACGATGCGCCCGGAGGAATGATTCTCAATGCCTCGACTGGACAGATCGTATGGGCACCTACCGCCGATCAACTGGGTTCCAACGCCGTGACCATTCAAGCCACCGATGGCCGTGGCGGCGGTGCCACTCAGTCCTTCAACATCGGCGTCGCGCCGGCCCGCGCGAACTCCGTACCCGTGTTCACTTCTTTAGCAAGTCCCATCGTCTCTGCATCCGATGCGTTTAAGTACGTTGCCAGTGCCATCGACCCGGACGGGACACCGCTACGCTATCGACTTGTGTCCGGCCCGGCGGGCGCGTCGATTGATCCGCTAACAGGCGTTGTAACGTGGGATGGACGCAACAACGCCCTGAGAATGAATGACGGAATCAATATAAATAATGCCGGTGTGATTTCTATTCCGGATAGCCCGTCGCTTCGACCGACGTCTCTCACCGCAGAAGGTTGGTTCCGCTTTGACAATAATACTCGTCCGAATCAGGTTCTCATCTCCAAGCCTGGGCCGAATGGAAATTTCTTCTACCCCTTGTCGTTCAATCTTGGTTTCCAGTACGGCACCCTTCGCGCCGAGGTCGGCGGGGTTTCAAACGGAATCGACGAATCCGCTATCGCTGCAATAGCCTGGAAACCTCAAAAGGATCGATGGTATCACCTTGCCATGACGTTCGATGATGCCGCTGGGATGCTCACCCTCTGGCTCGATGGACAGGCCGTCGTTACATCTGCGACCGGTTTGCAAATTTCGTACAATAGTTCTAAAGTTCAAATCGGTGCGTATGCGAACGGTGCAGATCCGTTCATTGGCTCAGTTTCACAAGTCCGACTTTGGAACAACGCCCGCACTCAAGCTGATATCCAAGCGGACATGTCGCGGGTCATCGCACCCAATGCGCCAGGCCTTATCGCTGCATACAATTTTAACGACGGCGACGCTCAAACGGTATTCGATGGATCGGTCAACGGGAACAATGGCCTTCGTGGCAGCTACAACGGACCGTGGCCCTCCAACATACCGGGCATGGCGTTCGAGCAGACGCAATCGTTCACTATTCGCGTAGAAGATGGACGCGGAGGCTCCGACGAACAGACCTTCGCCGTTACCGTAGTACCGACCATCACTCAATCGATCTCAGGAACGCTCTATCAAGACACCAATCAGAATGGCTCTCAAGATACGAACGAAGCTGGCAGTGCGGACGGCATCATCTACATTGATAGCAACTTCAACGGTGTGCGTGATCCAGAAGAAGTCTTCGCGAGAACCGATTCCAAAGGCAAGTACAGGCTAACAGACTTGACCAAGGGCAGGCATTCTCTGGTCGCCGAATCACAAGCGGGATTCAACACGCCCGCCTCCATGAATGTCGACATCGGCCCGTTTCTACCTGGCATCGCTAGCTTCGCACTCGTCCCGCAATCACTGAGTCAAATTCGCGGCAGTGTACGGATCGACAGCAACGGCAACGGCACGTCGCATGATTCGCAAACGATCTATGAATCGAATTTTGACGCGGTATCGCCAGATCTTTCGATTTGGTCAACCAAGAGCATCACCACCTCACCGAACAGTACAAAACTACTCGGGGAGTTTTTTAACGAAAGCGTTACGCTTTCTCTCGGCAGTGTTACCCCGTTGCCGGCGCATGATTCCCTAACCTACACGTTCGACATCGCACTTTTGAGGAACTGGTACGGCAACCGCCAATTCTCCGCCGGAATAGTTCCGGAATTGGTATTTGAAGCGGACGGTATCGAACTCTTCCGGTCAACTTTCTCGAATTTCTCAAATTACACGCAAGCGTATCCGCAAACGACTGGCGCTACCAACCCGGGCCGCACGGGGGCACTCGAGATCAACTCGCTGGGCGGAACCGATTCGATCTTCCGACTAACGTTCACTGCGCCACATAGCGACCCAACAGCTAATTTCAGCATACGCAGCCTCAACCAACCTTACGACCGAAACTATTCTGCCTGGGGAATCCGCGCGGTCACGGTGACGGCGACCGAACCCGCCGCCCAGCAATGGCAGGTGTTCCTCGATGACAACAACAGCTCGAGTCGCGATGTTGGCGAAACAACCATGCTAACAGACTCTCGAGGAAACTATTCGTTCACCGGCCTCAGCGCCGGTAGCCATCGCGTGCGACTCGACAGTCCCGCGGGATGGGCAACGACCTCTCCCACCAGCGCGCAGTACGACGTCCTCGTTCCAGCCAACGGCATAGCCAGTGGCAACGATTTTATTATCAAGCCGAATGCTGATGCGGTTTCACAGCCACGATTCACAACCACGCCCACGGACTCTGCTACAGCTCGGACAGCCTACCGCTTCGCAAGTCGCGCATTGGATCCGGGTTATCGACCGCTGATCTATAGCCTCGCCGCCGGGCCAGAAGGCATGATTGTCGATTCAAAATCCGGAACCATCGTATGGACTCCAACACTCGATCAAGTTGGCGAACAGCGTGTCATCCTACGAGTCGTCAACGATTTAGGCGGAGTGGCTTTGCAAGATGTTTCGATCACTGTCGGCAGGCCCAATAGCGCACCGATCATCACCTCCACTCCACTGAATACCGCTGCCGTTGACCAAATCTTCCGTTACGATCTCTTGGCACAAGATGCCGAACAAACAACGTTGGACTATGAGATCAAGTCGGGCCCATTCGGAGCCATCATCGATGCGTTGGGACGAATCACTTGGACTCCAACCGCTGGTCAACTTGGATCGCATCCATTTGACATCCAAGTCAGCGACGGGCAAGGAGCTACGGACCTGCAATCCTTTTCACTGTCCGTTGTATCGACGACAAACAATGCATCGCCAGCGTTTGCAGGAAACATCCGTCAGAATGCATCGGTCGGATTGCCCTACTTCGCTAAACTCGTTGCAACGGACTTCGATGGCGATGCATTGACGTTTGAACTCATTTCCGGTCCTGCAGGCATGCAGGTCGCCAGCGACGGTCGGATTTCTTGGTCGCCAACCAGTGCCCAAGTAGGTGCGCAGGCGTTTCGAGTGCGAGTAAGCGACGGTCACGGCGGAATAGCCCAACGCGACTTGTCCATTCAAGTTCAAAGCAACCAAACCAATCGAAACCCGCAAATCACTTCCCAGGGTGCAGTCTTTGCCGTATCCGGCAAAGAGTACCGCTACGATGTTTCGGCAAGCGATGTCGACTTTGATCCTGTATTTTTTGAACTCGTTGCAGGACCTTCTGGATTGTCGATGGATCCAATGCGAGGCACAGTTCGTTGGGTTCCTGCAGGAGATCAATTCGGTCAATCCACGGTAACCATTCGCGTTGCGGATCCCTACGGTGGCGTTGACGAGCAAACCTATACCATCAGCGTTCGTTCGTTTGGTGGACCGCCCGCGATCACATCCATTCCATCTACGCATGCGGCCATGGGAATCGGATACTTGTACTCCGTGTTGGCCAGCGATGCAGAAGCCGACCCGCTTACGTATTCGTTTCTAACAAGCCCGACGGGAATGACCATCAATGCAATCACAGGTGAGCTTGCGTGGACTCCATCCACGGTCCAGCTAGGTCAAAACGATATTATCATCCAGGTAAGTGACGGAGAAGGCGGATTCGCAACGCAGGCCTTTACACTCGACGTTATGTTTGGGCTCGACAATCTCGCGCCCGTGATTGCGAATACGGCGCCACTATACGCATCCGTTGGCACGGAGTTGAGTTACCAATTGTCGGCTGCCGATCCCGAGGGATCCGCCATCACCTATCAACTACGACGTGGACCAAGCGGAATAGTCGTCAATGCAACGACGGGGCAAGTGACATGGACTCCTACGCTTCTCCAAGTTGGGACGCAGATCATCGCCTTTGCCGCTTCTGACTCGCAAGGTGCGGTTGCAGTTCTCTCATTCGAGCTTGAAGTTCTCACGACCAACATTGCGCCTTTAATTCAGAGTCTACCTCCGACGAAGGTTTCAGCTCGCGGAATCTATCGTTATGACGTTATCGCTACCGATCAAAACTTGGACCCATTAAGATTCACGCTTGTCAACGGCCCCGCAGGCATGACAGTCGATCCGTTCGGACGCATACGTTGGAAAACCGGGGTTACAGACATTGGTCAGCATACGGCGCTGGTTCGAGTCATCGATCCTCGGGGCGGTTCTGTTGAACAGAGCATTGCCTTTGTGGTTGTTCCGGATACACAGGCGCCGCGAGTATCGGTAATCCCTGGACAGAGCATTGTAAGGGCCAACTCGGCCGAGGTCTTCGTACAATTCAACCTCACACCGTTCTATCCAACCAATACCGTTCGAGTTACTGCGGTGGACGATGTCGGCGTTGCCAGCTTGGAGTTGAAAGCCAACGGCAAGTCAGTGGCAATTGATGCCAATGGAATAGCGGTTTTCAATTTCAAGGACTGGGGCTTCGGCACGGTACAGATCGTTGCCACGGCCAGGGACGAGGCTGGCAATGTGGGAGTCGGCAGCAAGGCCTTTGCATTCCTGCCCTTCGGTGACGACCCAGCGATAGCCGATTTGGCCCATCCAGAAGCCGTTATCACGTCGCCTTCGGCCAGCGAGGCGGTCCTGGGCTTTGTCGACATTGTTGGCTCCGCAAGCAGCGATAACTTTACGAGTTACACGCTTAGCTACGTCCGCGCCGACGGTTTCGGATCGAAGACGATTGCTACAGGCACGACTCGCATTCAAAACGGAGTCCTCGGAGTTTGGGATACAACGCTGCTCGAAAACGACGAGTACCTATTGCGACTTGAGGTGAACGATGACGTCTTTGGCACGACGGTCTTTGAGCAATCGGTTGGTGTAAGCGGCAACTTCAAGCTAGGCAACTTCCGTTTACGCTTCGCGGACATCACCATACCGGTGGCCGGTATTCCAATCACGCTCTCGCGAACGTACGACACTCTACGTGCCGATCGCGACAGCGAACTCGGTTTCGGCTGGAGTCTCGACTTCCGCAACGCGAACCTCCGCACGGGCCTACCGAAATCGGGCCTCGAAGACCTCGGCATATTCACCGCGTTTAGACCTAGAACAAAGGTTTATGTTACACTGCCTGGCGGCTCTCGTGAAGGTTTCACGTTTACCCCGGACATGCGGGTACTGCCCGGTTTCGGCGGCCAAGGGCTGACGATCGCCACACCGCGATTCACGCCTGATCGCGGCGTGAAGAACACGCTTTCCGTGCGCGGTGGCACGTACATCGTAAATCCGTTCGGCGAACTCATCGGCGGAGGCGGACAGCCGTACAATCCCGCGGCCGAGGAGTTCGGCAGTGGTTACACGGTCACCACTCCGGACGGCATCGCCTTCAAGATCGACGGCCAAACCGGTTTCCTGAAAACCGTCCGCGACCGCAACAACAACACGCTGACCTTCAGCGAAAACGGCGTGACCGGCCCCGGAAACACGACACTGACGTTCGAGCGCGATGCCCGCGGCCGCGTGACAAAAGCCATCGACCCGGCTGGCAACAGTGTTAAGTACGCTTACGATGCGAAGGGCAATCTCGCGAGCGTCACCGACCGCATAGGCAACGTAACGCAGTACCAGTACCGCACGTCGCCGGCGCACTACTTGGAGAAAGTGATCGATCCACTGGGGCGGACTGGCGTGCGAACCGATTACGGCCAGGATGGCCGGCTCAATAGCGTCACGAATGGCAGCAACGACACCAGTGCTGTCCGCTACGATCTGGTTAATGACCTTGTCACAACGACTGATGGGCTCGGTCATATCAGTACCGTAGGCTACGACGCGAACGGCAACGTGACATTGACGACCGATCCGCTTGGCCGCACCACGCGATTCGCATACGATGCAGCGAATAGTCCGATTTCCTTGACGGACCCGCTCGGCCGCACCACGGCCTACAAATACGGTCCCGCCGGGAAACTCATTGCAATCACCGACCCTTTGGGTCGCGTCACCCAGTTGATACGCGATGACTCAAGTAATGTGATCGCCACTATCGACCCGCTGGGGCATACTACCGCCATGATTCGCGACAGCCGCGGCAACGTCGTCAGCGTGATCGATCCAAATGGGGCGACGACCCACGCGACGTACGATGCGGCCGGTCAGCCCATCAGAATCGTTGCCCCGAACGGCGATACGACGACCTATGCTTATACGTCCGCGGGTTTCTTAATGGCCATGACGACGCCGGACGGGAGAGCCGTGGTGGTCGCCAACGACTCCTTAGGAAACACCATTCGCGATGAGCAAACGGCGGACACCCCACAGGGTCCGATGACTTCGCGATGGGACTATACCTATAATGCGAACGGCGACATGATCGGTTCGACGAGCAATGGCGGCGGCACCGTGCGCTTGACGTTTGACGCCGCGGGACAAGTGACGGAAGGGATCGATCCGATGGGTCGGGCCACCCTGCTAACGTGGGACGCCGATGGCCGCCAATCCGGGGCCACGCAGCCGGCCGGCGGGACTGTGAGCATCGCCTTCGATGCCGCGGGGCACTCCACGAGCGCAACCTTACCCGGCGGTCGCGTCGTGCACTACGAGTACGATGCGGCTGGCCAGAAGACGGCCACTGTGCTGGCGGATGGGACTCGCCTCGCGGCCGCGTACGACGCCGCGGGACAAACAACGAGCGGATCGAACGGGGCGATCCCTGCGGGGAGTCGGGATTACGACGCCGCCGGCAACTTGATCCGCGTGACGGGTCCGGACGGCGTCGGCAGCCGCTACGAATACGACGCCGCCAACCGGTTGACGGCGGAGATCGACGCACTGAATCAACGGTTCGACTACGAATACGACGCCGCGGGTCGACTCACGAGAGCGAGGCTGCCCACGGGGCAGATCCTGACGGCGACCTACGATCTTGCGGGCAACCGCACCGGCCGCACCGATCTCAACGGCGGTGTCTGGCAATACACCTACGCGGCCCTAGGTCGGCCTCTCACCGCCACCGATCCCAATGGCAACACCTATTCGTACCAGTACGACGGTTTCGGCGCGCCGGTTGGCCTCGTCGATCCGCTCGGCCGCGTCACGCATTTCACTTCGGACGCCGACGGCCGCCTCGCGTCGCGGACGCTGCCGGGCGGCGGCGCGTTCACGCTCGCCTACGATCCCGTCGGCCGGCTGTCGCAGTCGACGGACGAACTTGGCCGCATCGTGGCGTACACCTACGACGCCGACGGTCGCGTGCTCTCCCGCACCGATGCGGACGGAGTCGAATCGTACGCGTACAACGCCGCCGGCGACTTGGCGACGGTGACGACGCCCCGCGGAACCACAGTACTGACGGGCGATGAAGTCGGCCGGCGTACCGGCTTCACCGGTCCCGACGGCATAACGGTGACGTACAGTCCGGACGAGGCGGGGCGGGCAGTCTCCGTCACCACGCCCGCCGGGACGACCGCTCGCGTGGTCTCCCCCGGGAGCCGGTTGACGAGCGTGACCGATCCGGCGGGAAATGTGACCGGCACGCAGTTCGACGCCAACGGCCGGCCGAGCCGGATTACGTTCGCCAACGGCATGGTGGAGGCGCGGATCTATGATGCCCTCGGCCGCACGCTGTCGATCACCTGGGTGAACGCGTCGAATTTCCCGATTTCGAGAATCGTTTACACACGCGACGTCCACGGCAAGATTGTCGCGGTGGAGGAGACCGGCCGGCCGCGGCAGGAATACGACTACGATGCCGGGGGCCGCCTCAGCGTCGAACGCTCCATCAACGGCAGCGTCACGACCGCGAAACAGTACAGCTACGACGCCGCGGGAAACCTTGCCGCAGTGAACGACAGCAGTGCCGTCAACACGTTCAGTGTGGACAATGACGACCGCCTGCTGTCCGACGGCCAGTGGACTTACACTTGGAACGCCGCGGGAACCATGGCCAGCCGCAGCAACGGCACCCGCACAGAGACGTTCCGCTACGACGGCCGCGACCGGCTCATTCGCATGGTCCGCACCGGGCTCAACCCGACCGCGATCGACTACGCCTACGACTACGACGGCCTGCTCGCAGAGCGCCGCGAAAACGGCGCCGCGATAAGGCTGGTCTGGGATCGCAGCGGCTCCTACCCGCAACTGCTCGAGGAACGCGACGGCGCCAACGCCCTGCTGCGCCGCTACGAATCCGACGGCGCCAAGATCACCCGCTACCGCGACGCTTCGGGCCAGCAGTTTTTCCTGCTGACCGATCCGTTCGGCACCGTGAAGGGCGTGGTCGATGCGAACGGAAACACCGCGGCCATTTACCGCTACGAAGCCTATGGTCAGTCGATCGGCGCGGCCCCTACCGGCCCCGGCTTTACCGGCGGCTGGACCGACAGCGCCACGGGCTTCGTTTTTCTCCGCTCGCGATGGTATTCGCCGGGGGCCGCACGCTTCACGTCCCGCGACGGCGCACCGGCCACGACCGCCAACCCGTCGTCCACTACCAATCGCTACACCTACGTCGGCAACGATCCGATCAACCGCTTCGACCCCAGCGGGCAGGCCGAGACGTTCACCGAGCTTCAGGCCGTCACCTCCATCGTCGCCGGGTTGCTGGCATTAACGTTCGGAGCCTTCGCCGGTGCCTCCGGACTCACGTTATCGGCCTTCAAGGAATCGTTGATTCCATCCATCTCCTACTGGTGGCTGACGGGCAACACCAGCGGTTTCGGTCTCGGCGTCTCCGCCGGCGCAGGGCTGAATTTCTCGTTCGGTTTCGGCTTCGAATACCTCGTCAATTACAACAGCTCTGAAAATGCCGTCTTCGGCTACTTCGGCCCGTCAGTTACCCTCGGCGGAAGTGGACTCAACGTCTCCGCCTCTGCTGGCACTTCCGCCGTTTTCGACACTCCGGACGCCAACAGCTACGGCGGCTTCTTCTGGAGCATCACGGTCTCCGGCACCGTGCTGCAGACGATCCGCGGCCGAGCCAACATTCAAAACGGCGTGTACTTCGGGGCCGGTGATCCCATCTCCATCGCCGGCGGCAAAGCCATCAGTCTGGCCTGGTCGCCGACCCCGACGTTTCAATCGGACAGCGGCGGCAGTCACTTCATGAATCCCACCATCCTATCGTCGGATCGCCAACTCGGCGGGTTCGCGAGCCAGAACCGACACAGCCACACAGTCGGCGGATTCATATCGAGCAGCAGTGGACGATCGCTGTCTTTTTCGATCAGTTATTACGTCCCGCTGCTGATCTTCAATTCGGAATCGAGAGGGGTTTGGCAGTCACTTACTTAACGGTTGTTTAGATGACCAAACTTTGCTTCTCATGACACAAGGTCATGGGGGAAGCATCAAAGGGGTCAGGTCTCTTTGTTTGAAATATCAAGTAGCTGCACCTGAAAACCAAAGTAATCGGCATTTCGCATTCGACAGACAGTCACAATGACCGACGACGACGCGTCCCCTTTCAGTCGAGTCATTGTGCGAGATGATCGTACGACGGTATGTGTGGCGCAGCTTTCTTCATGATCGCCGACCCCTACACTCCATGCGATACCTTTCGCGGGCGAAAACCGCTTGGCTTAAGGCCAGCGGATTGTTATCTGCGCAGCATGCTAGCCAGAGGCCGCGCACGCTTCCACTGCCGCTAGCTTAATATGGCAACGATCCTACGGGATGAACCCGAAGGCTTTCGCAGGTGAAAACCGCTCGGCTTTATGCCAGCGGATTGTTATCCGCGCAGCATGCTAGGCCAAGTCGCGCTGGTTCTCCAAGTATCGTGCAATCTGCTCCGTCGTGGCAGCTCCTACCGTCCCAGCATAAAAGCCTCGGCTCCATAACGAATCAAGTCCAAACTCTTTGAACAACGACCTATTCTGTTTTTGAAATACATACTCGCTGTTGTTCATCAAACTCAACGCGACCAACATCGGCGAATCGCCTAACCCTAATCCAAGCATCATATGGGCGTGGTCCCCTACACATGCGATCGACCATACCATCCAACCTCGCGATTCGCAAAGCTTTCGCCAATACTCAATCAGATTCTTGCTTATCGTCGGGTCCAATACCCTTGCTCGCCGACTTACCGAAAATACAAAGTGCACGTTGTATTGAAACACACAATGCGAGCTATGACGAAGCGCACTCGGATCGAGTCCTGACTCATAATGACATGGGATCACCATCGAGACGTAGCATACCCAGGTGCAAGGAGGTGTCTCCCGTGAATCAGGTCCCTCACCTCCAAACGTAGCTCCCGTCGGTGTAAAACCGACGGAGAGCCAAAATTGAAGCATCGCTTGTAGCTGCCAATTATCGCCCCGCTGGGATGAACCCAGCGGTAGCGAAAATACATGCGAATCCTGGGAGGCAGTGAGGTCTGAGGCACTGCGTTATGAGGCAGTGGGTTATGAGGAGGAAACTTGGATCGCGGAACGGCAAGAGCCTAGGAACCAGAACCAACTCTGTTGTATACTTGATTCACCACGATTCGCATCGTGATCACGAAAATCAAAGTCTCGGTCCCGTCCAATCAATACATCAAACACTTGAGCAAATCAATGCAATCTCACTGGATCAAAACCATCTGCATATTTTTGCTTTTGCCCCTATTCCATTGCCCATTCGCAATCGCAGCGGAACCCCCCAATATTGTCGTGATATTGATAGATGACATGGGTTACGCCGACATCGGGCCATTCGGTGCCAAAGCGTACGCGACTCCCAATCTGGACCGCATGGCGCGTGAAGGTCGTCGGTTTACGGATTTCCACGTCTCCTCTGCGGTCTGCTCGGCGTCGCGGGCTGCACTCATAACGGGTTGCTATCACGAACGGGTCGGATTTTCGGGGGCACTTGGCCCAGGGGCCAACATCGGCTTGTCAGCCAGCGAAGTGACACTGGCTGAGATCTGCAAACAGAAAAACTATGCCACGACATGCATTGGAAAGTGGCATCTCGGCCATCACCCTAAGTTCCTTCCGACCAATCACGGTTTCGATTCGTACTATGGCCTGCCGTACTCGAACGACATGTGGCCGAATCATCCGGAGGAGATGGCCAAGCGAGCGGCCAGCCAACAAATCAAGTCGGGCTATCCTCCGTTGCCTCTCATCGAGAACACCAAAATTATCGATGCCGAAGTAACAGGTCAGGATCAAACGCAATTGACCACAAATTATACGGAACGAGCCGTAGCGTTTATTCGACAGCATCGCGATGAACCTTTTTTGGTTTACTTGCCACATTCGATGGTTCACGTCCCTTTGTATGTCTCGTCGAAGTTTGCGGGCAAGAGCGGAACTGGACTCTTTGGCGATGTGGTCATGGAGGTCGATTGGTCCGTCGGCCAAATACTCGATACGTTGAAGGAAGTTGGCATTGATGAAAAGACACTGGTGATTTTTACGACGGACAACGGGCCATGGCTTTCCTATGGAGACCACGCAGGATCTGCTTTCCCACATCGCGAAGGTAAAGGGACGGCATGGGAGGGTGGAATTCGTGTGCCCACTCTCATGCGATGGCCTACGAAGATACCAGCGGGGACAACCTGCGATGAGCTGGCCTGCACCGTTGATATTCTGCCGACCGTTGCAGCGTTGATTGGGGCTGAACTGCCGAAGCATAAGATCGATGGTCATAATATTATGCCGTTGATGGTCGGAACCGTTGGTGCCGTGTCACCCCATCAAACGTTGCCTTGTTATTATGCAAACGATGAACTTCAAGCCGTTCGCGATCCGCGATGGAAGCTCATCTTGCCTCATCAGTATCGAACGCTCGCTGGAAAGCCAGGTGGAACGGGTGGTATTCCAGCCAAGTACGAGTCGGTCAAAGTTGGAGTCGAGCTTTACGACATGAAAAATGACCGGAGCGAGGCCAGAAACGTAGCGCAGGATCATCCGGAAGTCGTTGCGCGACTTCAGGCAACTGCCGAAGCTTGGCGAGCCGATCTCGGTGATAAGCTGACCGGTCGCAAGGGAATTGGCGTACGACCACACGATCAAATGACGGCTAGTGATTTGCGGTTGCAATGAGTACCTCTAGCCAATGATGGCTTTGAGTTTTTGTAACCATCGCGGGATTGCAGCCATTGGATCTTCCTTGGCTTCGTATTCCAATGCGACCCAACCGCTGTAACCAGCCTTTCGCAAGATGTTGAGAACGCGGGCCAGATCCGTTTCTTGATTTTGATTGTTTTGGAAGATTTCTACCTTAATTTGCGCGTTGACTGCGTAGGGAGCGATCCTTTCTAATTCCGCATAGGGATCGGCTGACGCTCTGAAGTTCCCGGAGTCGAAATTGATACCGAAACTCTTGGCTTGGATCTTGTTCACGATTTCCAAAATGCCTTCCGCTTTGGCCGTTACGCCGCCATGGTTCTCAAGGCCTAGATAAACTCCCTTTTGGTGAGCATACTTGGCTAACGTTTCACAGGCTTCCACACAGCGTTTGACGGTAGCTTCCCAAGTGTCTCCTTTGGGTTGTGTGCCGGCGAAGATTCGAATGACCGGTGCGCCGAGCACGGCGTAGTGATCGATCCATCGTTTCGCTTGTTCGATATCCTCTTGAACCTTTGCGGCGTCGCTTTGGCAAAAGTCGTTTCGGATGGCTCCGCCCGAAATCGTAATACCCCGGCGGTGGCAATGCTGCTTTAACTCAACGAGGTATTCGCTGGTCACTTCTTTTGGAAAGTAATAGCTCGTCAGCTCGGCTCCCGGAATTCCCTGCTCGTGACAGAAGTCTACGAACTGGAACAAATCCATGGCATCTGACTTTTTGGTGAGCCGGTCTCGCAACGAATACGCGGCCAAGCTCAAGCGAAGCTGGCCAGGAACCGGTCGTTCAAACCGATCGACCGCAACCACCGATCGTGGGCACAGTGCCGCGACGGCGCACGCACCCCCGACTAGGGTTAAGAAGGCACGACGCTTCGTTGAAAGGATAAAGTCGTCATTTGCGTCCGTGGAATCGTGATGCTGAAGTTGAGAAAAAGGGGACATTTGGAGAGGCCGTCGGGGTAGAGAGGGGAGAATTTGCATACTGAAAAACTTGTTATACTCGGTCAGAACAAATCCATCATACTGAGTAATTTCACCGCCAACTACCTACCAACCAACCTCTTTTTCAAATGAATTCGCTGGCTGTTGAACTCCGCGGAGTTTCCAAAAAGTTCGGTAGCCATCAAGCGGTCCATCCTATGGATTTGTCGGTTCCAACCGGCTCAATTTACGGTTTTATCGGCCCTAATGGTTCCGGCAAAACGACCACAATGCGCATGATCTTGCGCATTTATAAGCCCGATACAGGATCGGTAACGGTGTTGGGGAATGACCATGGCGATTGCGCGGACGACCGCGTCGGCTATCTCCCGGAGGAGCGAGGTCTGTATCGACGAATGACGGTCAAACGTGTTTTGAGGTACTTTGCCAAAATCAAAGGGATGCAACGACCGGATGCGAGCATCGATCGCTGGCTCAAAGAATTGGGCGCGGAGGAATGGCAAAAGAAACGGATCGATCAGCTATCCAAAGGGATGGCGCAGAAAATCCAGTTCATCAGCGCGGTGGTTACGAATCCGCAATTGGTAATCCTCGACGAACCGTTTACCGGCCTCGATCCGGTCAACATGGAAGTGCTGCGCGACGCCGTCTTGCGTCTGCGGGAGGCTGGCACTACGGTGATTTTTAGTACACACGATATGGGGATGGCAGAGCAGTTGTGCGACCGGGTATGCATGATCTTTAACGGCAAGAAGGTCCTCGACGATTCCATAGAACATATTGCTCTTCAATACGGTGAACCGCGGCTTCGCGTTCGTCTGTCCAATCGACAGCCTATTCCCGTGGGCATACCGGGAGTGGCCGAACAGATCGACCGCGGAAGGTGCAGGGATCTGGTTTTGTTCAGAGATGCGAATCGCCGCGAGATACTTCAAACGCTTATGGCGGCTGGCGACGTTGAGCATTTTGAGATGGTAAAACCGTCGTTGCACGACATTTTTTTGTCGATTGCCAAACCATCCCCCATCGAGATTGCCGCAGGAGCTTGATCCTTGGCAAAGCTTTTCTTTTACTATTCCACCAAGTGCGACAACTCAGCGACGTTTGCGATGAGCTGGATATTCCCGTTCTGACCTATGGATTGAGAACCGATTTCCAAGGCACTCTATTCGAAGGCAGCCAACATTTGATGGCCTGGGCTGACCAGTGCGAGACGGCGAGCAAATTCAAATAGGGGGCAATGAGCGGTACGTCACCGTCTGCCGCAAGCATTTTAAGGAGGGCCTTGCCGAACGAACAACTCAGGATCTGCCATTCGAGGATCTGTAGGTGGTGGTGGTGGTGGTGGTGAGCGAACTAGCGTTCTCGATTAACCCCGATTAACGAGACTTCTCGGCTAACGCCACCAGTAAAGTTTCTCGTTCCTGGGCTCTGCGGCTCTGCCATGGAACGCACTGCTCGGAGCCTCTGCCTGGGATGTGCGACAAATAGTAGTTTCGATATATTTCTTTCTGATTTATGTCGAGTCTTCTTTGTTCGGAACAACAATAGAGTTAGACAATATCGCAAGCCCATCCGTTCGGGGCTCGCCCCCGGCGGATGCGTTTTGGCGTACTACAAATGGACGTCCCAACCTCCGTTCCCCTCGGCTTTGCCCGCCTCCGGCGGGCAAAGCCGAGGGGAACGGGTCGAATCGTGAGTGCCGACGGTTAGTACGCCAAAACAAGGTTGGAGGGGGACAAGCCTGGGCTGTTAAAAATTTGCTATTGCGATCGAATCTAAGAAGTATTTTCACTTCCGTTTTTGTTCCTAGTAAATTTTGCAGG
>Ga0105048_10005170_pt1 | contig 21157 bp, 13 predicted proteins | sample MAT05_FD_78382 | JGI IMG/M metagenome (GOLD analysis project Ga0105048, IMG submission 78382) | Freshwater microbial communities from Lake Fryxell liftoff mats and glacier meltwater in Antarctica - MAT-05 | ecosystem: Environmental > Aquatic > Freshwater > Ice > Liftoff microbial mat | place...
CGCCGCTCGCCGTTATTTCGAGCCGATGCGGACGATCGGTTCGTCGCCGGTGGCGGGAGGCAGTTCGGGCTTCATCAGAAATGTGCCCTTGTCCTCGTAGGTTGCTCGACCGACGGCGACGTGAAGTTCCCAAGTGCCCAGGATGCAGCCTTCACCGTCCGGCGTGCCTTCGTAACGGACTTGGTGCTTGCCGAGGTATTGCTTGGTCATCGTCAGCTTGCCGGATGCCGGGTCGTAGTCACCGGCGAACCGGAACGGGCCGACGATGTCCACCCCGCGACCGGTAATCACTCCGCTTTTGAAGTGCAGCTCGAAAGCGGACATTTCCTGCCGACCGAAGCCGTCCTGATGCCAGAAGCCGCGCCAGACGCCCGAATGAAACATGAACCACCTCGGGAACGCAACGAACGGGGCAAGCCATGCCTCAATATACGCAACCGGGCAATGTCGCTATCTTGGCGGAATGAAAGTTCACGTGAGTCCGGGGTTGCGGCCGTATGTGTGGATGTTGTGCGGGTGTTTCTGGTTCGCAATGATGGGCCTGCTGACGCACGATTTGGGTCGGGAAATCGCTCCCGGTGGCCCGCCGAGCTGTCCCTGGCCGGTGGTGGCCTTCGTCCGCAGCATCGTGGCGACGATCTTTGCCGCCGTCATGGCCCGCGCCGCCGGGGCGACCTTCGTGGTTTTCAAGCCGCGGATTCTTTGGGTGCGAAGTCTTGCCGGCAGCGTGAGCATGATGGCGACGTTTTATGCGCTGTCCCATCTCCACGTCACCGATGTGCTGACGCTGACGAATACCTTCCCGATCTGGGTGGCGTTGCTCTCTTGGCCGCTGGCGGCGGAAAAGCCGACGCTCGGCGTCTGGTTCGCCGTGTTGTTCAGCGTCGCCGGTGTCGGCGTGGCGGTCCAGCCGCACGGCGACGGCTTTCAGCTCGTACCGACCTTCTTCGCACTGTTTGCCGCCTTCTTCACCGCCGTCGCGATGATGGGACTGAACCGGCTCCGCAGCGTGCATCCTCTCGCTGTCGTGACGCACTTCTCGGCCGTGTGCACGATGTTCGGGGCCGTCGGCATCACCGTCGCTGCGACCGGGATTCTCGACATCGATGCCGCGGGCGACCCGGATTGGCACCGGCACCCGCTCGTCTGGCTGGAGATCGTCGGCGTCGGCATGACGGCCACCATCGGCCAGTTGTTCCTCACGCTCGCCTTCAGCCGCGGCACCGCGACCAAAGTCGCCGTCGTGGGATTGGCTCAGGTCGTCATGGTCATGGTGCTGGAGATCGCGCTGGGCTGGAAAACCTTCGAGGCCACGATGCTGCTGGGCACCGTCATGGTTCTGATGCCGGTCGCCTGGCTGATGACCCGCGAACGCCGCGAACGGCAACGCGCCATTCCGGCGGTCGAGGAAGCGGCGATCGAATGATGGGAATGAAAAAACGCCGCAGGTGTTGACCTGCGGCGTTCGTCATCAGCCGCCTTAGGGATTTGAACCCTAGACCCCGGCTTTACGAAAGCCGTGCTCTACCGCTGAGCTAAGGCGGCGGTATGTGATGAAAATATCGGACGCCTTCCGGCGCAGCAAGAGCAACCGGGCAAAGTCGGGTGTGGGAAAACGCGGCCAAGGTTCGGAGCGTTCCGAGTTCACTTCGTAAGGCCGGTCGATTATGCTGGGTACATCTGAGTATGTTTCCCATCGAGGATCGGTCCATGCCTGCTTGGCTCGTTCGTACCCTGGTGTTGGCTCTGCCGTTTGCACTCGTGGGGCTGCTGATCGGCTGCGATGCCTCGGCCGGTCCCAAGCCGTTGCCGCTGAACATTGAGACGAATCAGGAACTGGAGGACGCACCGGAACTCGACGGCGGCGTCGCATGGCTGAATACCGCGGGGCCGGTGAAGCTCAAGGATCTCCGCGGCAAGATCGTGCTCCTGGACTTCTGGACGCTCTGCTGCATCAACTGCATCCACATCATTCCCGATCTCACGAAGCTCGAGAAGAAGTACCCTAACGAACTCGTCGTCATCGGCGTGCATTCACCCAAGTTCGACAACGAAAAAGATACCAAGTCGATCCGCAAGGCCGTACTCCGATACGAGATCATGCACCCGGTCGTCAACGATGCGGACCGTAAGATCTGGGACCGTTACGGCGTCAACTCCTGGCCGACGATGGCGGTCATCGATCCCGAAGGCAAGTTGCTCGGAACCCTCTCCGGCGAGGGCAACTACGACGTGCTCGATAAGGCGATCACGAAGCTGATCGAGAAGCACAAAGCCAAGAAGACCCTAAATGAGAAGCCGATCCGCTTCGATCTGATCCGCTATCGGGACAAAGCCGACACGCCGCTGTTCTTCCCAGGTAAGGTTCTGGCGGACGAAGCCTCGAACCGTCTCTTCATTGCGGACAGTACCCATCACCGCGTTGTCGTCACGGACCTTGCGGGTAAGAAAATCGCGATCATCGGCACCGGATCACCCGGCAACACGAACGGCAGTTTCGCGGACGCGACATTCGACGACCCCCAAGGTTTGGCCTTGGACGGCAACACGCTTTACGTCGCTGACCGCAAGAATCACTCCATCCGCTCGATCGACCTGAAGGCCGGCACCGTCGCCACCGCTGCAGGCGTCGGGAAACAGGTCCAGGAAACGCGGACGATGGACCGCCCTGGTCCGGCTTTGAAAACCGGCCTGAACAGCCCGTGGGATCTGCACATCGCCGGTCGAAGGATGTTCATCGCCATGGCTGGCCACCATCAGATTTGGGCCATGGATTTGGACAAGAAAGAGATCGGACCGTTCGCCGGCACCGGTCGCGAGAACATCAAGGATGGCCCGGCTTACGCCGCCAACTTCGCCCAGCCTTCGGGCCTGACGGACGACGGCACATTCCTGTATGTTGCGGACAGCGAAACCAGCTCCGTCCGCAAGATGCCGCTGTCCGGCGAAGGTCGAGTCGAGACTTTGGTCGGCACCGGTCTGTTCGACTTCGGCGATGTCGACGGCATCGGCACCGCCGCGAAGATTCAGCATGCGTTGGCGGTGAAGGCTTACGGCAATCAACTCATCGTCGCCGACACCTACAACAACAAACTGAAGTTCATCGACCTGAAAACCAAACAGGTGAAGACCTGGCTCGGCGGCACGGCCGAGACGGCCTTCGACGAACCCGCCGGCCTGACCATCGCCGCCGGCAAGCTGTACGTGGCGGACACGAATGCCCACCGCATTCGCGTCGTCGATCTCAAGACGAACGCCATCACGACTTTGGCTCTCGAAGGCGTTGCGCCGCCGCCGGAACAGAAGGATTGGCTTCCCCCCAAATAACGTTCGGCACGATGCCGACTGGAGTGTCCCGATGATCCGCAAGCTGAGTTTGTGCCTGATCTTCTTCGCCCTGATCCTCGGGTTCGTTACCGCAGACGAGCCGTTGCTGCCGCCGACGAAGAAGTTCGACTGGTACGTCAAGTCGGTCAAGAAGGTCGAAGCGACCGTCGAACCGGCCGAGGCCAAGCCCGGGCAAACGGCGACGTATCGGCTTACGGTCACGCTGACCGACGAGACCTACACCTACCCGCTCAAGCAGCCCGAGAAAGCGGCCGCGAACGATACGAACAAGATCGCGTGGCCCACGCCCGGACAAGTGATCTTCGTGGGAGAAGCCATCGATTCGCCGAAGTTCAAGAGCCGCCCTGAACCGGCGCTCGAGATCAAGGCGTTGCGGTTCTACGAAGGCAGCGTCGTCTACGAACGCAAGTTCGTGGTCAACCCGACCGCGACACCGGGGGACGCAGTGATTGTGCTGCCTGAGTTCAAGTTCTCTGCGTGCCACAAAGGCCAGTGCTACCCCGGTAAGGTCTTGAAGCCGGAAGCCAAGTTCAAGATCCTGCCCGGGCCTGCCGTGCCGATCGAAAAGGACCTCGCGGATGAAGTCAGGATGGCACTTGAGAAGAAGGACGAAAAGAAAGACGACAAGAAGTAAGAGCTTCGGGACTGCTGCGGTAACCATTCACACGAACCGGGGCGACGGTGCCTCGGTTCCTTTTATTTCGGGGTGGATCGCGATGCGTTCTCTGCTGCTCGTAATGACTCTCGGACTGTTCGCACTCGTGCCGCCGGCCTCGGCGCAGGACCTGAAGTTCAAGCTTCCTGGGGCAGGCGGGCGGGCCAAAAACTTCAGCGAGATCGCGACGACCTCCATCGAGATCGAACCGAAGCAGGCCAAGCGTGGCGAGACGGTCACGCTCCGCTTCACGATCGCTCCGAAACCGAACTGCTACACCTATCCGATGAATCCGCCGGATCACCAACTCGGCAAAAACACCCTCGGCCTGCCCAAGTCCGGCCCGCTCGTCTTCGTCGGCAGCATCATCGATCCGCCGGGTGCCAAGGCCAAGCCGAGTGCCTTGGACCCCACGAAGAACGACCGGATCTACGAGACCCCGGTCACGTGGACCTTCCAAGCCGTCGTATCGCCGGAGGCAAAACCGGGTAAGCAGACGTTGACGTTCCGCGGCACCGCACTCCAAGCCTGCACGACGACGACCTGCCTGAATTCCACGACCGCGCCGGTACTGGAATTCGAGATTCTCGACGCCCCTCCCATGGTGGTTGAAGCGAAGTATGCCGCCGAGGTCATGGCGGCCAAGCGGACCATGCCTGCCGAGGTCGCTCCACCGAACCCGCCTTCGATCGATGCCGCCGCTCCGAAGTCCGTCGCCAAGGCCGCACCCGTATCCCCTGCCGATTACGAGGATCGTCTGAAGTCGCTCGAAGCGGTCATCGGGAAAACTCCGACGACCCTACAGGGCGGCCTGCTGGGGTTGCTGACGGCTGCGATCTTCTGGGGCTTCGTCTCGTTGCTGACGCCCTGCGTCTTCCCGATGATCCCGATCACGATCAGCCTCTTTCTGAAGCAGGCGGACAACTCCTCGGCGAAGCTCTTGCGGCTCGCGGCCGTCTACTCGCTGACGATCATCGTCGTGCTGGGTCTGTCGGCTTTGTTCCTGCTGGCACTGTTCCGAAGGCTCAGCGTCGATCCCTACATGAACATCGCCTTGGCGGTGCTGTTCATCGCTTTCGCGCTGAGTCTCTTCGGGCTGTTCGACATTCAGCTGCCGGGGTTCCTGCTGCGGGCGGCCGACAAGCGGCGTGCGGCCGGTGGGCTGCTGGGGACCGTCTTCGGGGCGATCACCTTCAGCATCGTCGGCTTCACCTGCGTCGCCCCCTTCCTCGGCGGCTTCGCCGGGTTGGCGGCGAGCGGGAACTATTCGCAACTCGAACTCGCCGCGGCCGCGTTGGCGTTCGCCACCGCCTTCGCCGCGCCGTTCTTCCTGCTGGCACTCTTCCCGAGTCTGGTAAAGCAACTGCCGCGCTCGGGGAACTGGCTCATCACCGTGAAGGCCGTCATGGGGTTCCTCGAACTTGCCGCTGCGATCAAGTTCCTCCGCACCGCCGAGATTCGCCTGCTCGACCGGCCGGAGTATCTCACCTACGATGTCGCCTTGGCGGCATGGGTCGTCATCGCCGTGGCCGCCGGGTTGTACCTGTTGAACCTGTATCGCCTCCCACACGACCACGATGAAGCCGGTCACGTGGGTGTCGTGCGACTGATGTTCGCGCTGGGATTCCTGGGCTTCGGGCTGCACCTCGCACCGGGTTTGTGGAAGGCGAACGACGCCGCCAACCAGCGACCCAACGGCGTCGTCTACGCTTGGGTCAATGCCTTCCTGCTGCCGGAAGCTGCGGAAAGTGCGGGCGAACTGCCGTGGTCCAACGACCTGAAGGGCGCCATCGACCGTATCGTAAAAGATAAAGCCGCCGGCGGTGTCGGCCCCTCGGCCATCTTCGTCGATTTCACCGGGAAGACCTGCTCGAACTGCAAGCTCAACGAGCAGCAAGTCTTCCCAAAGCCGGAGGTCGCTGCGCTCTTGAAGCAGTTCGCGTTGGTGCAACTCTTCACCGATGAGGTTCCGGGGAACTTCTACGCCTCGGCTCCGAGCCTCGCGGACCGCAACGCCGAAGGTGCCGCCAACTTCGCCTTCCAGGATCGGCTCTTCGGGACTTCGCAATTACCGCTGTACGTTGTACTCGTGCCGAGCGCCGACGGATCCGTGGCTGTCCGCGGCGTCTATGACGAGGGGAAGATCAACGATGTACCGGGCTTCGTGGAGTTTCTGAAGGCGGGTCTGAAGTAATGCTCAGCCCGTGAACTTCCCAGCGAACTGTTTGCGGAACTTCGCCAACTTCGGCGTGATGACGTAGGCGCAATACGACTGCCCGGCGTTTGCGCGATAGTAGCCTTGGTGGTAGGCCTCCGCCGGATAGTAGTTCGTGAACGGCGCGATCACGGTGACGATCGGCCTGCCGAACAGGTTCTGCGTCGTCAACTCGGAAACCACGGCTTCGGCGGTGGTTTTTTGTCCGTCGGTCAACGCGATGATGACCGAGCGGTATTGCGGACCGACGTCGTTGCCTTGGGCATCCGGCGTGGTCGGATCGTGGGTCGCGAAGTGGATCAGGCACAAGTCGCGGTAGCTGATGACCGCCTCGTCAAATTCGATTTTGATGACTTCGGCATGCCCCGTCTTCTTGCCGCAGACCTGCTCGTACGTCGGGTTGACGACGTGCCCGCCGGCATAGCCGGACTCAACCGCCGAGACGCCCTTCACCGTTTCGAAGACGGCTTCGGTACACCAGAAACAGCCGCCGCCGAACATTGCCGTCGCCATGGCGTCACTCCGGGAGTGCGTGCAGAAATTCGAGGAGGGCGGCGTTGAATTCGTCCGGCACTTCGAGGTTGCTGAGGTGCCCGGCTTGCGGCAGCATCTTCAAAGTCGCGTTCGGAATTCCCTTAGCCAGAACCTGAGCAGCCGCCGGAGGCGTCAGTTCGTCTTCCTCACCGACGATCACAAGTGTCGGCACGAGTATGGTAGACAAGCCGGCAACGGCATCGGGCCGATCGCGGAGCGCTTTCAACCCGGCGATGACGCCGTCCTGGGTTTGAGCCAACCCGAGAGCGCGAAACTCGGAGACGATGCCGGGCCGAGTTGCGTGGGTTGTGCGGCCGAGGGCTTTGGGCAACATCGCTTCGACTTGAGCCGCCGCGCCACCGGTTTCGACGGCGGCGATGGCCTTGTCCCGTCCGGCCTTGGCTTCCGCCGAATCCGCTTCGGCGCGCGTGTCGGCGAGCACCAAGGCCCGCAGTTTTTCGGGATGCAGGCGGACCAGCGACAAGGCAATGTAGCCGCCCATCGAGAGACCGACGACGACCACGGGAGCCAAGTTCAACGTGTCGATGACTTCCGCCAAGGCCGCGGCGCCGTCAGCGATCGACCAGACTCCGCTGTCCGGCAGTGCGGTGGCACCGAACCCAAAGAGATCCGGTACGACGACGCGAAACTGAGTACTCAGCGCCGCAACCTGAGGCGCCCACAGTTCGCCCGCAAACGGAAAAGCATGAATGAACAGCACTGCCGGACCACTGCCGACTTCGTCGTAGGCGATAGGGCCAACGCTCGTCGACACGACCGTTGCGTTCGTCATGGGATTCTTCCTCAGGGAGATCGCGTAAGGCCTGCCGGCTGAATATGGTATCAACAGCGATTCGTGTGCCGGACAATTATCGATAACTACCCACCTGCCTTCGGCTGACCTATGCGAATCGTTCTGAAACTCCTGCCGGTCCTGATCCTTGCCGTACTGCCATCCTGCGATCGGCCTGCTCCCACGACGGATCTGCCACGCCCTCCGATCGTGATCGTCGGCTCGCCGAGATACGACGACGTCGTCGATTACGAGGAATTCACCGGGCGGACCGAAGCTGTGCGCGTCGTCGAGCTGCGGTCGCGAATCAGCGGTTACCTGATGGAAACGCATTTCGTCGAAGGCTCGCAGGTCGAGTTGAATCAGTTGCTCTTCACCATCGACGACCGTCTCTTCCAGGCCGAATTCAGCCGGGCGACGGCCAATCTGAAGCTGGCCGAGGTTCGCGTCGAGCGGCAGAAACGCGATCTCGAACGGGCCAAGCGGCTGCGCGGCACGGCTGCGATCAGCGAGGAGGAATTCGACCGCTTCGCGTCGGATTTCGCCGAAGGCGAAGCCTCGGTCGGCGTCGCGGCGGCTCTGTTGAAAACGGCGGAGGAGAACCTGAAGTACACGAAAATCTCCGCTCCGACTGCAGGCGTCATCGGTCGCCGCTTCATCGACCCCGGCAGTCTCGTGCAGGCGGATGCGACCCCGCTGACGACTCTGCTCGTCGTCGATCCCCTCTTCGTCAATTTCGATATCGACGACCGCACGCTGTTGGCCCTGCGCCGGGTCGTCGATGCCGGGGAAGTGACGCTGGGGCCGGACCGCAAGACGTCCATCGACATCGGCCTGCCCGACGAGGAAGGCTTCTCGCTGACGGGGAAAGTCAACTTCATCGACAACAAGCTCGACCCCGGCACCGGCACGATTCGACTCCGTGCCGACGTCGCCAACACGAAGCGCCTCCTGACCCCCGGGTTGTTCGTCCGCGTGCGGCTGCCCATCGGCGCGAAGACGAAGCAACTGCTCGTGCCGAAAGCGGCGGTCAGCACGGATCAGGGGCAGAAGGTCATTTACGCCGTCAACGATGCCAATAAGGTCGTCCGTCGGCGGATCGCGAAGGTCGGCAAAACCTACGGCCAAGAGGTGGTCTTGCTTCAGTCCGAGGTGCAATCCTCGGACCGCATCATCGTCGAAGGCCAGCAGCGGGCACGCCCCGGCGTCGAGGTCAACCCGCAGACCCCGAAGCCGCCCGCTCCGAAGGCTTCGCCATGAACGCCGTCCGCTTTTTCATCGACCGTCCGATCTTCGCCGGCGTGCTGGCGATCGTGCTGACACTCGCCGGCGGCCTGGCTGCCTTCGCGTTGCCGATTTCGCAATTTCCGCCGGTGACTCCGCCGACCATTCAGGTCGACTGCAGCTACCCCGGCAGCAGTGCGAAGATCGTCGCCGAGACGATTGCCGCCCCCATCGAGCAGCGCGTCAACGGCGTCGAACGCATGTTGTACATGACTTCGCAATCGACCTCGGATGGGTCCTACACCCTGACCATCGCCTTTGAGCCGGGCACGAATCTGGACATGGCCCAGGTCATGGTCCAGAACCGCGTGAACCTTGCACTACCGGAACTGCCGGACGTGGTTCGCGCTACGGGAGTGACCACCCGGAAGCGTTCGCCGGAAATCCTGTTGACCATCAGCCTCAATTCGCCGGACGGCACTTACGACCAACTTTACCTCAGCAATTACGCGGTCACCCGCATCAAGGACGACATCTCGCGGATCGAAGGCATTTCGGACGTCACCGTGTTCGGCCAACGCGATTATGCCATGCGGCTCTACGTCGATCCGGTCAAACTCGCTGCCCGCGGGCTGACTTCGTTGGATGTCGTCAAGGCTGTTCAGGAACAGAACGTCCCGGTCGCCCTCGGCAACCTCGGCGGGGACGACGATGCGACGCAGATTCCACTGACGATCCTCGGCCGACTGAGTGACGAGATCGACTATGAAAACATCGTCGTGAAAGTCGTGGACGGCCGGACGATCCGGGTGCGGGACGTGGCCAAGGTCGAACTCAATGCCCGCTCGCAGGATGTGGAGAACCGCTTCGACAACAAGCCGACCATCGGTCTGGCCATCTTCCTGCTCTCGGATGCCAACGCCCTGAATGCGGCCGACCAAATCAAGGCGAGCGTGGAGCGGTTGAGCAAAGACTTTCCGCCGGGCATGATCTGCGAACTCGGCTACGACACCACACCGTTCATGCGCGAGTCGATCCGGGAAGTCTTCAAGGCCTTGCGGGATTCGGTCATCCTGGTGGCACTCGTGGTCATGGTGTTCCTGCAGACGTGGCGGGCGGCACTCATTCCCCTTGCGGCGGTCCCCGCGGCGGTGATTGGGACGTTCGCGGCGATGTGGATCGTCGGCTTCGGGCTGAACAACCTGACGCTCTTTGGCCTGGTTCTTTCGGTTGGAATTGTCGTCGACGACGCGATTGTGGTGGTCGAAGCGGTCCAGCATCGGCTCGAAAAAGGGATGGCTCCGCGCGAAGCGACGCTTGCGGCGATGGAGGATGTCGCCGGGCCGATCATCGCCGTCGGCGCGGTGCTGGTGGCGGTCTTCATTCCCTGCGCGTTCTTCCCCGGCATCGTGGGCCAGTTCTTCCGCCAGTTCGCGCTCACCATCGCGATCTCGACACTGATCTCGACGGTGAACTCGCTCACGCTCAGCCCCGCCTTGGCGGCAATCCTGCTGAAGAAGCCGACCGACAAACAGGACTGGATCACCCGCGGCATGAACTTCCTGTTCGGCTGGTTCTTCCGGCTGTTCAACCGCTTCTTCGACTTCACGGGCCGGGCCTACGTCGCCACGGTGAGCCGGATGCTGCGGGTGTCGGTGCTGGTGGTGCTCGTCTACGTCGGCCTGTTGGCATTCACCTACCGCGGTTACCTGATGCTGCCGGCCGGATTCATTCCGCAGCAGGACAAAGGCTTCCTGATCGCCAGCATTCAACTCCCCGATTCCGCGAGTGCCGAGCGGACCCGCGCAACCATTCAGGAGATCACGGCCATCGCCAAGGCCATGCCGGGCGTCGCTCACGTCAACAGTGTCGCGGGCAACTCGTTCGTGCTCAGCGCCTACGGATCGAACTTCGGGTCGATGTTCATCATTCTCGATCCGTTCGAGGAACGCACCACGCCGGAACTTTACTCCGAAGTCGTTGCCAAGAAACTCCGGGAGAATATTGCCGCCGGGGTGCCCGGCGCCCAAGTCAACATCTTCGGCGCTCCGGCGGTCCCCGGCCTCGGCCGGGCGGGCGGCTTCCGGCTCATGGTCGAGGATCGCGGCATCGACGACCCGGAAGTGCTGCAGGCTCAGACCAACAACCTGATCGCGCTCGGCAACGAGCAGCCGGGCCTCGTGGGTCTGTTCACCGTCTTCCGCACCGATGCTCCGCAGCTCTACGTGAAGGTCGACCCGGCCGCGTGCTCCGCCGAGGGGATCGATGTCCGGGATGTGTATGCCGTCATGCAGTCGTCGCTGGGTTCCCGCTACGTCAACGACTTCAACCGCTTCGGCCGGACCTGGCAGGTCAACGTGCAGGCCCTGGCTCCGCAACGCGATTCCATCGAATCGGTCCGCAAACTGAAGGTCCGCAACCGCAGCGGTAATCTCGTGCCCCTCGGCGCTGTCGCGGAAGTCATTGAGACCAAGGGGCCGCTGGTGCTCACGCGGTACAACATGCACACCGCGGCCGCGATCAACGGCAACATCAAACCCGGCACCAGCAGCGGTGAAGGCCTGGCCGCGATGATGGCCATCGCCGACCGCGAACTTCCGACCGCGATGAAGGCGGAGTGGACGGAACTCGCGTTCATCGAGGACCGCTCGCGGGACACGGGTGTCGCCGTGTTCGCCATCGCCGTCGCGGTCGTGTTTCTGGTGCTGGCGTTCCTTTACGAGAGTTGGGCTTTGCCGCTCGCAGTGATTCTGGTGGTGCCCATGTGCGTCTCCTGCTCGCTGCTCGGCGTCTACTTCGCCAAGCAGGATGTGAACGTCTTCACGCAGATCGGCTTCGTGGTGCTCATCGGCTTGGCGTGCAAGAACGCGATCCTGATTGTGGAGTATGCGAAGCGGAAGCGCGACGAAGGAACCGACCGCCGAGACGCCGTCCTCGAAGCGTGCCGACTTCGATTGCGGCCGATCATCATGACCTCCGCCGCGTTTGTCCTCGGTGTGCTGCCGTTGGTCTTGGCGACCGGAGCCGGGGCGGAGATGCGAACGGCGCTGGGTGTTGCCGTCTTCTCCGGCATGCTCGGCGTCACCTTCTTCGGCATCTTCCTCACGCCCGTCTTCTACGTCCTCGTCGATCGTATGGTGAGCAGGCTGCCGACGGATCAGTCCTGGTTAGGCAAGGCTGTAACGGCCACGACATCGCTGCTGCGTTTGCCGATGCGTCTGTTGAGTGCGGTGAAGTGGCCGAAGTTCAGGACGACGTTGCCGCAGACTTCCCGGTAACCTTCGATCCGAGAAAACGCAAGCTGGAGCCTGCGAGTACCATCCCTAGGGTTGAATGATCCATGTTCGTTCGCTTCTTCATCGACCGTCCGATCGCTGCGGCCGTGCTGTCGATTCTGATCACCCTCGGCGGCGTCGTGGGACTGTTGCGGTTGCCGGTGGCGCTCTATCCGGACATCGCGCCGCCGACGGTGGAAGTCTCCGCGTTTTATGCCGGGGCCAACGCCAGGATCGTCGAGGACACGGTCGCCTCGCCCATCGAGCAACAGGTCAACGGCGTCGAGGGGATGCTCTACCTCTCCGGCGTCTGCGGCAACGACGGCTCGTACACGCTGACGGTGACCTTCAAGCCGGGCATGGATCTGAACATCGCGCAAGTGCTGGTGCAGAACCGCGTGAACCTGGCCGAGCGCGTCCTGCCGGACATCGTCCGCCGACGCGGGGTGAACGTCCGGAAGAAAGCCGTCGGCCAGCTGATGATCGTGAACCTGCGGTCGCCGAATCTCACGCGCAGCGACGTGTATCTCAGCAACTACGCCACGATTCAACTTCGCGATGAGCTCTCACGGCTCGAAGGCGTCGGCGATATTCAGTTCCTCGGCGAACGGGACTACAGCATGCGGGTCTGGCTGGACCCCGATAAACTCATGGTGCGCAATCTGAGCAACCGGGATGTGGTGCGGTCGATCGAGGAACAGAACGCCCAAGTCGCCGCGGGCCAGATCGGCCAGCCGCCCGCGCCGCGCGGCCAGGTTTTCCAGTACACGATCAACACGTTGGGACGATTGCAGACGCCCGAGCAGTTTGCTGAGATCATTTTGAAGACGGACGTCGAGGGGCGACCGGTTCGCCTGAGCGATGTGACGACGCGAATCGAGCTCGGTGCGTTGGGTTACGACCAGACCTGCACGCTCGACGGCAAGCCGTCGATTGCCTTGGGCATCCATCAGCTTCCCGGCACGAACGCCTTGGACACGGCCACGCGGGTGAAAGCAAAAATGGCCGAGCTGCGGTCGAAGTTCCCGGAGGACGTCGATTACGAGATCGCCTACGACACGACCCCGTTCATCGAAGAATCGGTGCGCGAGGTCTTCTCGACCCTGCGGGATGCGGTACTGCTGGTTGCGGCCGTCATGCTCGTCTTTCTGCAAAGCTGGCGCTCGGCGATCATTCCGCTGGCGGCCGTCCCCGTCGCGATCATCGGTACCTTCGGTGCGATGTCGGCTCTCGACTACAGCCTGAACGCGCTGACGCTCTTCGGATTGGTGCTTGCCGTGGGTATTGTCGTCGACGATGCGATCGTCGTCGTCGAGGCGGTCGAGCACCACATCGGCCTGGGGAAAAGCCCTCGCGAAGCCGCGGCGGCCGCGATGGACGAAGTCGCCGGTCCGGTGATCGCGGTGGGGCTGGTGCTGGCCGCGGTGTTTGTGCCGTGCTTGTTCATCAGTGGGATCGTCGGCAGTTTTTTCCGCCAGTTCGCGGTGACCATCGCCATCTCCACGCTGATCTCCGCCTTCAATTCGCTGACACTCAGCCCCGCACTGTGTGCCCTGCTGTTGCGGCCGCACACGAGCCGCATCCGCGAGCCGTTGCCGCGGCTGCTGATTCCGCTGATCGTCGGTGGGCTATGCCTCTGGTTCGCGCGGATGCACCCGGAATGGCTTGCACCCATCAACGATTGGCTCACTGCTAACCTGCCGGAAAACCGGCCTGCTTGGCTGCGGTTCGATCCGTCGTGGTTGGTCCCGATCGCCTGCGGGCTGGTCGGCATCGTCGTCGGCTTTCTGTTGCGAGGCGTCATCAACCTGGTCCTCGGCGCCGCCTTCTTCGCCTTCAACTGGGTTTTCGACGGCGTCACGCGGCTCTATCTCGTCGTCGTGAAACTGCTCCTGATCGTGGCTCCGCTTGTTCTCCTCGGCTACGGCGGCCTGGTTTACCTGACGACCGAGGTGATGAGTGCAGCCGCCGTCGGCTTCGTGCCGAACCAGGACAAGGGTTATCTCATCGTCAATCTGCAGTTGCCCGATTCATCATCGCTTTCCCGCACCGATCGCGCGGTCAAACACGTCGATGAACTGGCACGCGGCATCCCCGGCGTCACGCATACGATCGCCGTCGCCGGGCAGTCGCAGTTGCTGGGCGCGAACGCGCCGAACTTCGGCACGGTCCTCGTCATACTCGATGCCTTCGAGACTCGGCAAGCTCCCGAAAAGAGCAGCACGGCCATTGCGGCACGGCTGCAACGCATCACCGATGAGCAGGTGCCCGAAGCGGGTGTGACCGTCTTCGGTGCCCCACCCATTGACGGCCTCGGCACGACGGGCGGATTGAAGCTGATGATCGAAAACCGCGGCGAGCCGGACAGCCGATTCCTGCAGGCAACCGCCGATGCGATCGTCGGCGAAGCTGCACGGCAACCCGAACTCAGCGGCATCTTCACCGGCTTCCGCGCGGATACGCCCTGGTTGGAACTGAAGTTGAACCGGGAGCAGGCCGAGGCGACCGGCGTGCCGGTCGGCAACATCATCGGCGAGCTGCAGGTCCACTTCGGCTCGCTGTACGTCAACGATTTCAATCGCTTCGGCCGAACGTGGCAGGTGAACGTGCAGGCCGATCAGAAGTTCCGCAACGATCTCCGCGATCCGCGCAAGCTGACCATCCGCACCCGCACCGGCGGCGTGGTGCCGCTCGGCGGCTTCCTCTCGGTGAAGGAAACAACCGGCCCGGTGATGATCACGCGCTACAATCTCTACCCCGCCGCAGCGATCACCGCCGACCCGACGCTCGGCACGAGCACCGGCCAGGCAATGGCGACGCTGGAGGAAGCGGCGCGAAAGCACCTGCCGCCGGATGCCCGCGCCGAGTGGACCGAGTCCGCGTATCTGCAGCGCGAATCGGGCGACACGGCCCTGTATGCCTTGCTGCTCTCGGTGGTGCTGGTCTTTCTCGTGTTGGCGGCGCAGTACGAATCGTGGGCGCTGCCGCTCTCGGTGATCCTCGTGGTGCCGTTGTGCCTGCTTTGTGCAGTCGCCGGGGTGTTGTATGCCGGGCAGGATGTGAACATCTTCACGCAGGTCGGCTTCGTGGTGCTGATCGGCTTGGCCTGCAAGAACTCGATTCTGATCGTCGAATATGCCCGTGCCCGCCATGCCGCCGGGGCGACGCGGCGCGAGGCGATTCTGGAAGCCTGCAAACTCCGCCTGCGGCCGATCGTCATGACCTCGATCGCCTTCATCCTCGGTGTCGTTCCTCTGTTGACGGCGGAAGGTGCGGGTGCCGAGATGCGGCGGTTGCTGGGCACTGCCGTGTTCGCCGGCATGTTGGGAGTGACGATCTTCGGCATCTTCCTGACACCCGTTTTCTTCCTCGTCATCCAATGGGGCGTGGACAAGGTTCGCGGGGAAAAAGATTCCGCCGGCAATTCGGAGCCGTCTGCGGTTTAATATCTTCGTCGATACCCTCCCACCGGACGATGCTCCTCCCATGCGTATGCTTCTCGGGCTTGGCCTGCTGGTTTTCCCGTCCGTCGTCACTGCGGACGATGCGTTGAAGCTGAAACCCAACGACCGCATCGCGATGCTGGGTGGGACGTTCATCGAGCGGGAACAAAAGTATGGCCACATCGAAGCGGCGTTGACGCTGAAGCACCGAAACGACGGGATCGTGTTCCGCAACCTCGGCTGGAGCGGGGACACGGTCTACGGCGACGCCCGCGCCGGCTTCGACAACTCAGCCAAGGGCTACGAACGGCTGGTGGCACTCACGCGCGAAGTCAAACCGACGTTTATTGTTCTTTGCTACGGGCTGAACGAATCGTTCGACGGCGAGGCGGGCCTGGATCGCTTCCGCAAAGGCTACGTGAAACTGCTCGACGACTTGCAGACGACGAAGGCCCGCATCGTCTTGATGACCCCCACACCGCTGGAAAACTCACCGGGAGCGAAGCCCGCGGCCGAACGCAATGCGATGCTGGCGAAGTATTGCGGCGTGGTTCGCACGTTGGCGCTCGAACGCAAAGTTCCCGTCGTCGATCTTTACGAAGAGTTCACGGTCCAACTGTCGCCGATCCCCACGACCGAAAACGGCATTCACCTGAGCGACGCGGGCTACCAACGCATCGCCGGGCTGCTGGCGTCCGTAAAGGCGGTCGCCGCCGTGACGCCGCAGTTGCTTGCGATGGTGCGGGCGAAAAACGAACTCTTCTTCCATCGCTGGCGTCCGCAGAACGAGACTTACCTCTTCGGTTTCCGCAAGCACGAGCAGGGGAAGAACGCGGCCGAGATCGTCCAGTTCGATCCGCTGATCGCCGCCGCCGAAGCGGACATTGCGAAGTATCTGAAGGCCCTGCCCGCCGCCAAGTAGACACTCTCCCCAACACTCGTTCCTGGTGTTTGAACATGTCGCGCTTCCCGCTCGCCGTCGCCGTCTTGCTGTTTCCTCTCGTCGCCTTCGCCCAGAAGGACGCTAAGATTCCCGACCCCGATCCGGAGATCGAACGAAAGACGTTCGTGCTGCCGGAGGGCTTCGAGGTGAATTTGTTCGCGGCCGACCCGATGTTGGCCAAGCCGATCCAGATGAACTTCGACCCGGCCGGGCGGCTCTGGATTGCTGCCAGCGAAGTTTATCCACAGATTGCTCCGGGGCAAAAAGCCAACGATCGCGTGCTGATCCTCGAAGATACCGACGGCGACGGCAAGGCGGACAAAACCACCGTCTTCGCGGAAGGTTTACTGATTCCCACGGCGGTCATCCCCGGCGACGGCGGTGCATATGTCGCGGACAGCACGGATCTGGTTCACTTCTCCGATCCCGACCCGACGACCGGAAAAGCACGGACGAAGCGGATCGTGCTGTCCGGCTTCGGTACTGAGGACACGCACCATATTCTGCACACGCTGCGTTGGGGGCCGGACGGCTCGCTGCACTTCAGCCAGTCGATCTACATCCATTCCCATATTGAAACGCCGCACGGCCCGCGTCGGTTGAATGCGGGCGGCGTTTGGACCTATCGACCGAAGACGCAGGAACTCTCGGTACTGGCCAAGGGCCTTGTCAACAGTTGGGGCACGGCCTTCGACCGCTACGGCCGGAGTTTCTGGACCGACGGCGCCGGCGGCGACGGCATCAACATCCTGATGCCCGGCATGTACGGCTTCACGGCCGCGGACGCCCCGCGAATTCTCCCCGGCCTGAATCCCGGCTCGCCGAAGCACTGCGGCTTGGCGGTCGCAAGCGGTCGCGGCCTACCGGCCGACTGGCAGGGGGATTTGCTCACCAACGACTTCCGCGGTCACCGCGTTTGCCGATTCAAGTTGAAGGACGACGGCTCCGGCTATCAAAGTCAGGAGCAGCAGCCGGTCATCCGGAGCAACCACCCGGCATTCCGGCCCATCGATGTGGCGATGGGGCCGGACGGGGCGATCTACATCGCGGACTGGTACAACCCGATCATCCAGCATGGGGAAGTCGATTTCCGCGATCCGCGGCGGGACAAGACGCACGGCCGCATCTGGCGTGTGACCGCAAAGGCCAAGCCGCCGCTTCCCAAGCCGAAGCTGGTACAAGCGGGCATCCCTGAGCTGTTGGAGGCACTGAAGTCTCCGGAGGGCTTTACCCGCGAGATGGCGATGCAGGTGCTGCGCGAACGCGATCCGGACGCGGTTCTTGCTGCCGTTCGCGCCCTCGATCCCCCGCTCGCTCCTGCCGCCGATGAACAGTTCGCGACGCTCGCCCAGGTGCTTCGCAGCGTCGACCGCAGCGACGTCAACTTACTCGCATCCCTGCTGCGTGCGAAGGACCACCGTTGGCGCGGGACAGCATGCCGACTGATCGCGTCTCACGGCGACAAACTGACGGAAGCGATAGCGCTGCTGACGCCGATGACGACCGATCCGCATCCGCAGGTTCGGCTCGAAGCGGTGCGCGGCTTGGCCTTGTTCCCAAGTTTCGAATCGACCAAAGCGATCGTGAAAACTCTCGATTTCCCGATGGATCGCTGGCTCGATTACGCCGTCTGGTTGGCGCTGCGCGAATCGGCGCCGAAGTGGCTGCCCGAGACGATCTCCGGGGCACGCGAGTTGACGGCGAACCCGGCGCACCTCGTCTATGCGCTGAATGCCGCCGGCACCACGGACGTCGGGAAGCCGCTGTTGAAGCTGGCACGGAACGAGTCGATGAGCGCCGAGCAGTGTCGCACGGCGTGGGCCGCCGTTGCCAAGTTCGGCAAGACTGAAGAACTCGGCACCGTCTTCCGTGAAGGCTACTCGAGTACACCGGCCGACTACTGGCCCGCGGTGATGAACGATCTCGTGTCTTCCTACTCCACCCGCAGGATCGGCGCAATCGCAGGGGCGGACTGGGTGCGGCTTCCGGAGCACTTCGCCGATCCGCGACCCGGTGTGCGTGCCGCCGCCTACAAACTCGTCGGCCTCACCAAACATCAGGAATTGCGTCCGGCACTGGAAGCAAAATTCAACGACAGCGCCACGCCCGTTGAGGAACTGTCCGCCATTGCCGAAGGCCTGATCCTGCTCGGCGGCCCGGCATCGATGCAGTTTTTCTCGGCCGACCGCATCGCCTTGGAAACGCCGGAACGCGGCGTCGTTCGGCTTAAGTCGCTCGTCGCCCTCGATCCGAAATCCGCGGCACCCGCGGCCGCGGCGATACTGGCGAAACTGCCGCCCGGGGAGGCGGTGACAGCCATCGTCGTCGCCTTCGTCAACCGCAAGGGCGGCACGGCCGAGTTGACCAAGGCACTCGCCGGCAAGAAGCTGCCCGCCGATTCCGCGAAGCTCGGCCTCGCCGCCGTCAAGGCGACAGCCCTGCCGGATGCGGCGCTCGTACAGGCCTTCACCATCGCGGGCGAGCTGACTACGACGGGATGGAAACTTGCAGGCGACGAACTCGCCGGCTTTCTGAAGGAAGTCGGCACCAAGGGCGATCCGGCTCGCGGTGAAGCCGTCTACCGCAAGGCCGAGATGAACTGCCGCAAGTGCCACGCGATCGCCGGGGCGGGTGGACTCGTCGGCCCGGACCTGTCCAGCATCGGCGCCTCGGCACCGGTCGACTATCTGCTCGAGTCGCTGATCCTTCCCAATGCGAAAATCAAGGAAGGCTACAACTCGTTCGTCGTGACGACGATCGACGGCCGCATCATCTCCGGTATCCGCGTCCGCGAATCGAAAACGGAACTGGTGCTGCGGGACAACGAAGGCCGCGAAATCGCGATCCCGACCGCGGATATCGAAGCCCGTAAGGATGGTGCTTCTCTCATGCCGGCCGGCCTCGTCGATCCGCTGACCCGGCAGGAACTGCTCGACCTGACGCGGTTCCTCTCGGAACTGGGCAAGGGTCGCTACGCGGCCACACCCGGCAAGCGGGTGCGCAGCTGGCAGGCACTCTCACCCACCAAAGAGATGTACACCCTCCTGAACCGCGTCAGCCTCGCCGCTGCGGCCGGCGACGATACCGGTTTGCTCTGGCAGCCCGCCTACTCCAACGTGAACGGCGAGTTGCCCGTCACGGAGATGCCCCAGTTCAACTGGAAAGCGACTGCGCCCAAGCTCGGCATCGTCCGCTTCCGCATCGAGGCCACCACCGCCGGTCCGGCGACGCTGACGATCAACGACACAGCCGGGCTGACGTTCTGGCTCAACGGCCAACCGATTGCTGCGGGCACCTCGATTCCCGTGGAGTTGAAGCCGGGAGCGAACGCGGTCACCATCGCCGTCGAATGGGCAAAACGAAAGTCGGGACTCACCGTCGATCTGGAGGAAGTCCCCAAGGCGGCGACGCGCGCACGGCTCGTCGGGGCGAAGTGACCGGGCTTTTCCTCGCCGGGTTTCTCCGTAAGAAAAGGCGTGAAGAATCACGTTCCCCGGAGATGATCCGCCCATGTCTCATTCGATTACCCGACTCTATGGCCTGGGGCTTACACCCGGCAAGCTGCGCGGCCTGCAACGCATCAGTAACCCCAACGGCACGCTGACGATGGTCGCCACCGACCAGAACAGCTCCATGATGTCGATGATGAAGAAGGCGACCGGCACCGACGCGACCTACGCCGAAATCGCGGACGCCAAGGTCATGCTCAGCCGGGCGCTCGCCCCGCACTGCTCCGGTCTGCTCGTGGACGGCTACTACGGCTATTGCAGCACCGTGGCCGCCAACGCCGTACCGGCCGGTACGGGCTTACTCATCCGCGTCGAAAAGTCCGGTGCAACCAAGAACGCCGCAGGGGCGCCGTGCGGCGAAGTCGAGCCGGGTTGGGGCGTCCACAAAATCAAGCGCTGCGGTGCCGACGCCGTCAAGCTCTTGGCACAGTTCGAGCCGGATGAATTCGACTCGGCCGAACGCAACTTCGAGTTCACCAAGACCATCTGCGAGCAGTGCATCGAGCACGACATCCTGTTCCTGCTGGAGCCGATCCACTTCCCGTATCACGTCAACGGCAAGGAAGAAACCAAGGAAGCCGTCGTCGCCCGCAAGGCGAACACGGTCATCGAATCGGCCCGCATCCTGAGCCGGTATTGCGACGTCTACAAAGCGGAGTTTCCCGGTACGATGGGCGTCGATTCGGACGCAACGCTCTTGGACAACCTGAAGAAGCTCAACGACGTTTGCGTCAAACCGTGGGTGCTGCTCTCGGCCGGTGTCGATTACCCGATCTATAAGAAACAGGTCGAGATGGCGATGAAGGCGGGCGCGAGCGGCATCCTCGGCGGCCGGGCGTTCTGGAAGGAATTCTTCACCTACACCACGCCGGCCGAACGGCAGAAGTTCGCCGAGACCGAATGCGTGGCCCGCGTGACCGAGACGGATAAGATCGTCCAGACCGGCACGCCCTGGTTCGCCAAGTACGGCTACAGCGAAGCCGATCTGCACCAGATCCGCGCGGGCGAAGGCTGGCACGCCCGCTACGCAGGCGGCAAGGCTTCCGGCCCGGCCGGCAAGGTCGACCCGAACTCCGTGTATTGAGCCGGCCGATAGGTTTTCCGAGCGCAGCAGAGTAACCCTCTCATCAGATGAAGATGACAGTCGAAGTCGCGGCGGGGAGCCGAGCCCCGACGCGACTTTCTCATTTTCAGTTGACGTAACTCTATGGTCGTGAG
>Ga0105048_10005171_pt1 | contig 21154 bp, 13 predicted proteins | sample MAT05_FD_78382 | JGI IMG/M metagenome (GOLD analysis project Ga0105048, IMG submission 78382) | Freshwater microbial communities from Lake Fryxell liftoff mats and glacier meltwater in Antarctica - MAT-05 | ecosystem: Environmental > Aquatic > Freshwater > Ice > Liftoff microbial mat | place...
TCGTCGTGAAGGGGTCGTCGACCGTTTTCCTCAGTGGTCTTTGCGCGGCACGGATCGGCGATAGCACGGCGCATGGTGGTGTCATCATCACGGGCGCGCCGACGGTGTTCATCGGCGGCTAGCTGCGTTGACGCGAGGTTCGTCGCCTGGCATCTGATCGGCGGCGTACTTCGACATTGTTCATGCGGTCGTGCGCGATGTGGTTTGAAAATGATGGTTTTGGCTGAGCTCGTACGTCTCACTTTCCCCCCGTCTCGCAGCGAAATACCGCCATGTCCACGTTACCGATGCGATTTAATCGCTACTTCATCTGCGGCATCGATGGAACGGTCGACCATTTCTTGGGAATCAAGAACAACATGGAGGCGAATCAGCGCGACTACGACGCCAAATTTGCCAGGAGTTTTGTGCGGCAGCTCTGCAACGTGGGCGACAGTTCGCGCTACTTCCGCGGACCAGCGACCACTGGTAGCGGTCTTGGCTACGCCATGGAGAATGCGGTGACCGCCATCGCTCAGCGCTATCGGAATGACTGTGCTCAGCATCTGCGCACCAGAAAGGATTGTTATGACCCTGACAACTGCGCCTATGTCTTGACCGGAGACAGCCGAGGCGCCGCTGGTATCATCGAAGTGGCGACCCGCTTGCAGGGAAGCCCAGTCACAAAGGGCGCGGTACACGTCGCGGGTGCAGTGACGCTCAGCCCCGCGGCGATGCTTGTTCCGAACTACGCGAACCCGCGTAGCATCATCACGGGTAGTCGGATGATTCCTTCGGACGTGGAGAACTGCGTGCATTACATCCGCGGTGATGACACGGATTCTCGATCCGGCACGATGGCCAAGTACAAGGGTGGCCTCAGCGACCCCAGTAAAACCAGCTACAAGGCCATGTCCTTCAAGGCCACCCACGGCGGTCTCGGTGGACTACCGTACTTCACGGGCACAGGTGAGGGCAACAACATTCCTATTCTGAAGCCTGGTTCCGCGTTTGCCACCAACGTCACCATGGCGGAGGACATGAAGGCGTCGCGTGACGTGGCCAAGCACGCCATCACGTTCTGCAGCTGACTCGGCAGTCCGTGTTCGTTGGGCGTATGACCGGTCCTTCATCGTCACCTCGATTGCTTAGCAGCGCAGTGCGAAGGACAACGGGCGACCCTTCATCGGACAACACACCTCTAAACGGAGCGCGACGCGATGGAAACAGGAATCTGGCAGGGCGGTGATGGCGTTCGCTACGTGATCAACTCCATGCTCATGCATCAAGCGTGCGCGGCGTTAGCCGCCATCGACGCAAAAAATAAGTTCTCCAAAGTCGAACTGACGGGAACTGCCGGTGTGTTCAAGAAGGAGTTCAAACATATCGGTTATGATCGTGCTGAAGCCGGGAAGTATCAAGCGCTGGCTATGGCCCAGTACTACCGTGATCTCTGGCTGATATTTCAATCTCCCGCCTCGGAGCGAGGGCGCGCGGTGGTGCAGCAGTTGTGCCACATGCGTCGCACAGCGCAGCGCGCGCAAGCGAGCCTCGCGCTCAAGTTCGGGCAAGTGAGTGACACGAACAAAGCCAGCCTCATCGCGCTGGACAGTCAGCTTTCGAATACCCAGCTCGTCCGCGACACCGGTTTTGCGTCCGTGATTTTTCTGTCCAGTGGTGGAACGGGATCAATCGCGTCGCTCGGCGTCGGTGCGCGCGCGTTGATCGCCGGCAGTTCCGTCGTCACCAAAGCCGGAACCAAGGTGTACGACATCAATGCTACCGTGACCGACGCAGAAGAGAAGAACAACAAGCTGACCTCAGTTGGATTCGGAGCCCTGACGGACGTGTTGTTCTGTGGTATGACGTTGGGTGGAGGGGCAATGACCATGGGCAACAACCTGGTGATCGCGGCCTCGATGAAGGCACCCACTGAAGGCGTCAAGACGATGATGGATGGAGGTTCGGGCGCCCAGATCGCGTTTTCCGTAGGTTTCGAGGTATTCGCACCGTTTACAGAGGGACTAGGCGGAAAATTCGCAGAGAAGCTTTTCCCCGTATTCCCCAAGAAGGTGGCGGAAAGAACACTTGTCGATCTCGGTTCGCACGCGGCGGGACAGATGGCCTCCGTCGGCAAGGATAAATGGGCGCTTCCGAGTCTGACGAGCGGAGGTGGCGGAAGCTCTTCGGCTGGGCGGTTTTTGGATTTGTTCAGCATGAATTTCGTGATGAACGTCGCACCTGAGTTTTTCTATGCGAAATACGTGATTTCCCGCGTCTGAGAAACCCCATGACCGCGCGGGGGTCGCGTGACTTTGCCAGCACGCACACTACCCCGCCGCCGCATGCCGTCGTATCCTCCGTGATGGCTGTCACCCTCCTCCTCCGACCGCTGGCCGCAGCGCTTCTCGGGGTGTCTCGTGTCGACTGATCAGGCCACGCCCGGAAGTCGCCAAGCCGCTGATCCGTTGCTGGAGCGGCTACGTCTGGCCACACTCGGCGCGTACGACATCGCCGGCGAGCTCGGACGTGGCGGAATGGCGGTGGTCTACGTGGCCCGCGACCTCAAGCTCGAACGGACGGTCGCGATCAAGGTGATGGACCCGCGACTCAGTCTCACGCACGGGATGGCCGAGCGGTTTCTGCAAGAAGCGCGTATTGCCGCGCGCTTGCAGCATCCGAACGTGATCGTGGTCCATGATGTCCAGAAGAGCGAGGACATCATCTTCTTCGTGATGGGGCTGATCGAGGGCGGATCCATCGACGAGCTGGTTCGTCGGCCTGGTCCGCTGCCGATCGATCAGGTCCGATGGGTGTTGATGCAGGCGGCCCGTGCCTTGGCCTACGCACACTCCGAAGGGATTGTCCACCGGGACGTGAAGCCGGCCAACATTCTGCTGAACCTGAAAGGTGAGGTCATTCTCACGGACTTCGGTATCGCCAAGGCCGTTGGCGGCGACGGACTCACCCAGTCGGGCACGCAGATCGGTACGCCGGTGTACATGAGTCCGGAGCAGTTCTCCGGTAGCCCCGTCGGGCCGTCGTCAGACCAATACGCCTTGGGCGTCACAGCGTACCAGATGATCACGGGCGCTCCTCCGTTTGGCGGCGAACTCTATGCGCTCATCGCGGCGCACGGCACCAAAGCCCCGGTCCCGATCCGCGATCGCCGCCCGGACTGTCCGGCGTTTCTGGCCAACGCCGTGATGCGGATGCTGGAGAAGGAGCCCGAGAACCGCTGGCCGTCGCTGGACGATCTCGTCGAAGTACTGGGCGCCAGTATGGCGATGGATGGCGGTGCCGCCAGAAAAAGTCTGGCCGTTATCGCCCGCGAGTTGCGGCAGGAGCGGATTCACGCGGTGCCGGCGCTCACGGCCATCACGCCGATCAGTCCGATCCCCACGAACAGCCACGTCCGCCGACCGCTTGGCGCGCGACCCGAGTCGGTGATGCTCACGATTTCGCCACCGGCCGCGACAATCTTTGCTGGGGGCGTACTGGAGCTCAAGGCGACCGTTTCGCTCGAGAATGGGGACACCCTGCCGGGAGCCGGCGTCAGCTGGAGTTCGAGTGACCCTGCCGTGGTCACCGTCGCCGACGGTGGGTCCATTCGCGGCATAGCGCCGGGGACGGCGAGCGTGCGTGCGACGGTGGGTGACGCGACGACGGACGCCGCGATTCGGGTGGAATCCGCGCCGCTGGCCCGGGTAGTGGTGAACACGCCCACCATGTGGTTGCTGGTGGGAGATACTGTGAAGCCCAGCGTCTCGGTCTTCGATGTTACAGGGCAGCGTCGAGCGGACGTATCGCCCACGTTCGAGAGCGGCGCGCCAACGGTTTTCGAAGTTGACGGCTCTGGACTGCTCCGAGCGCTGATCCCGGGAAACGGCCTCGTTCACGTGTCCGTGGGCGCCTTACGGCGGACGATCGAGGTGATCGTGGAGCGCCGCCCGATTGCGTTGCTGCGTATCCGGACGGCGCGTCTGTCGCTTGAACTCGGAGAGGCCGCCGCGCTCGCGTTGGAAGCGTTCGACGATAAGGGCCGGCAAGTCGCGCCACCGCCCGTGCAGTGGACATCGGACCACCCGAGCGTGGTGCATGTCGATTCGATGGGAACCGTCTTGGCCATCGCCGCCGGCACGGCCACGATCACGGTGGCCGTGGACGATGCAATCGATACGCTGCTGCTCGAGGCGACGGAGTCGCCTATCGGGACGCTGGAAGCACATCTTGCCGAGTCCGACCTGTTGGTCGGCGAAACCACTGTGCTCACTATGCGTGTACTCGACGCGTTCGGCGCGGAACGATCGACGGCCGGCGTTCACGGCATCAGCGCATCCCCTGAGGTTGCCCTCGTCGATCTCAGTAGCCTCACGATCCAAGCCGTCGGTGCAGGTGACGCGGAGCTCGTATTCTCGGCGCAACCCCCAATTGCCGCCACGGCGATCGAACAACGTCTCCGCGTGCGTGTGGCTCCTCGACTCGCGGTGCGGCTCGAAGCGACGCCACCGGTACTCGACGTGATGCAGGGTGACAGCGCCACGATCACCGTGCGCGTATTTGATCGTCGTGGCCGGGAGATCCCCGCGGCCATCGTGCAATGGGAGTCGGATGCGCCGGGGGTTGCGGTGGCAGAAATGGGTGGAGCCGTGCACACGATACACGCGGGCTCGGCACTGCTGCACGCCTCTTGCCAGAACGAAGACGGCACGCTCGTCGACGTGCGGATACCCGTACGGGTACGCGCGGTGTCGGTGCGGGCGCCAGTCTTGGCCACGGTCGTGACGTCTCCTGATGGCGCGCTCACGAAGATGCCATCGAGCGGTACGGCATCGTCAACGGAGTCGGTTCCGGCATCCCGAGCCACGGCGGCCGCGACCGCCGCGCCAGCCGCAGCGAGGCGTTCGCCATTGGTGGCCGGCGTAGCGGTGGTCGCGGTCGCGCTCATCGGGTGGCTCGCGTGGCCGTCCGCCGCCGACCGTGGGCGGGACGCGACCGTGCCAGAAGATTCCGTGCGTATTTCGGCGCCGGCCGGAACTGATGTCGACAGCGCGTCGAATGCGCCGATCGTGGCGGCCGATCCGTCGCCCGATTCGGTGGCGCCGGAGGCGGTGCCATCAGGCGCGTCGGTGGCGCCCATTGGTCCACCCGCTGCGTCGACAACGATCGAGCGTGGTGCCGCCGCCGCGCCGAAGCAATCGCCGTTGTCCTCCACGCGTGCCGGCGGGCGAGCGATCGACCTACCGGGCAAGGCTGGAAAGCTGCCGCCAGGAACAGCGACACGGGATGATAAAGCGGCGGCACCGGTCGCAACGCCGTCGCCCGCTGCCGAGCCGGTGGTCGCCGAGCCGGTCGCGGAAGCCCCCAACCAGAGCGATCTCCAGCGCGAAGCGATACTGTGCGTTCAGGAGCTCCTGCGAACGCGCGGTGCGCGAACGGTCATCGCCGATTTCTGGAGCGACGGAGCACGACACGATGTGGAACTTGTTGGCGCGGCTCGGAGCCTCGGCGCAAAGGGCGGCGAGACACAAGCGCAATTCACGATTCGTTTGGCGAAATTCAACTCTGGCGGTCGGACAGATCGGTTCACCTCGCAGGTAACGCTCGGGGTGTCCAAGCAGCATGGACGAGTCAGCGCGAGTGCCGCCAGATTCGAAGCGTTGATTCCCTTCAAGAAGTAGCTCACGGTCATTCCATCGGCGCTTCGTCACCCTTTCCAGTCAGTCTTCATGTCAGTTCGTTCGATTCAGCGCTTCGCGCGCTTCACGGTGGCTCTCGCGGTCGCGTCGGCCTCGCTGAGCAAGGTGGCGATCGCGCAATCGGCGCAGAAATACGCCGTGCAGTTTGCGGTCCTTTCCACATCCATTGACGGCACGGGCGGCAACAGCATTGGCGGCGTGGGTGTTGAACCGCAAATCCGATACAATTTGGCGTACGCGAAGGAGTCGCTCGGGGGACTCACGCTCGGCCTCGGTGGACAGTGGACCTCGCACAGTTCCGGCAGCGACAACCTGAAGATCTCAGGAGTATTCCTCGAGCCGCGGTGGGTCCCGCGCACGCGATCCAATCGCCTCTTCCCGTACATCTCCGGCCGTCTCGCCTTGCTGCGACAGAGCAGCAACTTCGGTAGTTCCTCGACGGGAGCTGGGTTTGGTGCCGGTGCGGGACTCGCCGTCAAGCTGACGCCAACGGTGAACCTCGATGCCGGACTGGCGCTGGTTCGGCAGCGATTCGGTGCGTTCGTCTTCTCGGATAACTCAACCGGCGAGTTCAATCCATTCACGACCTATGCGGCGAAGATCGGATTCACGGTCGGGTTTCCGCGCTGACTCAGGCGCTCTGAGCGGGTGGGCGCGACGTGGTCGGCCACGTGATACATTTCGAAAGGGTTTGTTTCTGCGTCTTGTCCAGCGCGTTGGTCGATCTCTAGCGAGTCCTCGAGTATGAGTTCACGGGTCGTCTGGTCGTTGTTATGCCAGCGCATCCTGGCTGTGATGGTTGCGATGGGCGCCACCGCCTGCGGCGGCGGAGACGGCATCGTCACGCGTCCGCCACCTCCGGTGGTTCCGCCGGTGACCATCGCGATGTCGCCGCCCAGTCTCACGTTGACTGCCGGAACGTCCGGCTTCTTCGCGGTGGCAATCTCGGGTGGTAGTCCCACGCCCACACTGCAAGCCTGCAGCAGCGTGAATGCCGCGATCGCCAGCGTTTCGGTGAACGGCGCCGGTTGTCAGGTTACGGCGATCGCTTCCGGCAGCACGATGATCACGGCGACCGCCACCAATGGCGTGCAGACTTCCGCGAGCGTTACGGTGCAGGGGCTACCGGCGGCGTTGATCAACCTGTCGGTCACACCGAGCATTGCCGCACTTGTTGTGGGTCAGTCGGTCACCCTCACAGCATCCGCGGCCACGTCGCCCGGTGCGACCGTCAGTTATGTGGCGGTCTCGAGCAACCCAGCCGTCGTCATCGTGTCGGGGAGCTTGGCCACTCGTACAGCGACGGCCGTTGCCCCCGGCAGCGCAACCATCACGGTCACGGCGACGGCTGCCGGTCCGGGTCTCGCCACGACATCTCGTTCGGTGGACGTACCGATTACCGTAGCGGCAGCGGCGGTGGTCACGATGACGCCCTCGAGCTTGACGCTGCAGCCCGGCGCCACGGGCCTGCTGGCGGTAACCATCGTTGGCGGAACGCCGACACCGACGCTCGTGGCGTGCAACAGCGCCAGCGCATCGATCGCGACGGTATCGGTGAGCGGCGCGAGCTGTCGGGTGACCGCAGTCACTGCGGGAAACACCACGATAACGGCGACGATATCGAACGGGCAAACGGTACAGGCGGCCGTCACGGTCGCTGCGGTCGGAGCGGCCATCAGCGGGCTGACGGTCTTACCATCGACACCTTCAGTGGCCGTGGGGCAGAGCGTGACGCTGGTCCCTGCCGTGATCCGCGCCTCCCCTGCCGTGGTCGTGAGTTACACGTACGGGTCGTCGGCTCCCGCGGTCGCAACCGTAAGCGCCACCGGGGTTGTCACGGGCGTAGCACCCGGGACCGCTGCCGTGACGATTACGGCCACCGGGACTGGCGCTGGGTTTACAACGGTCCTACTCACCACGACCGTGCCGGTGAGCGTCACGACCGGCAATGCGTGCGATCCGACTGGGCTCTCGCTGGAAGTCGGGGTTTCCAGAAGTATTGTGACGGGCAGTTGTGCGTTCTTTTCCTCCGGCGGGCGGGTAGATAACTTCCGTCTTTTGGTGCCCTCGGCGCGCGTCGTTCGGTTGAACATCACCGCCAGCTTCGCCTTCGCCGGCGTTTTGGGACGCACCGTCGGTGCGCTGCCATTCATCTGGTTCACCGACGGAGTTTCCTCCGCCTCTGCGAACTTCTTTATGCCGGCAGGAGGCGTGGACGTCGGCGCAATCAGCAACTCTCCCCAGACTGGCAGTTACCAGTTCTCCGCCACCACCCAGTCGGAAGATGTGTCGGCGTGCCGAACGGTGACTGTCTTGGGAAGCATTACAACTTTACAGAATCTCACGGCGGAGAGCTGCCTAGCCGGCGGAAGGACGTACGATAGCTTTCTCGTGTTTGCGCCCGGACGATCGTGCACGATTGCGATGCGCCGGGTGACCGGGCCCTCGACAATCGCGGATCCGTTGGTGGAACTCTGGAGGAACGACGGGGCGTCTCTCTTCCTTCAGAACGACGATGAAAGCCCCACATCCGTGAATTCCCTGATCACCTTGGCGAACTGCGTGGACCCGACCAGCGCTGTTGTCGAGGTTCGTGCGCGCGGATTCAATGGTGCGCTCGGCCAGTACGAGTTTAGCGTGATCTTCGGGCCGCCCTGATCGGTCCGGGTTTACGGCTTCACCACCGGCCGTTGCGCGTGCTTATCGAAGAAATCGAACATCGCCGCAAAGTGGGGTTCGACCACATTCGTGTGATCGCCGCCGGGCACTTCGATGTACTGCACGTCGGCCCCCACGCCCTTGAGCGCGGCGACCATCACGCGCGAACCACCCACCGGCACCGTCGGATCGGCGTCGCCGTGCACCACGAACTGCGGAATGCCGCCGATCGTCTTCGCCGTGGACGCGACGCCGAAGCCGGAGAATACGCCAAGCGCCGTCCACAGCTCCGGCGTCTTGGCCGCTATCGCCCACGTGCCGATCGCACCCATCGAGTGACCCATGAGATACACGCGCCGATCATCGACCTTGTAGCGCGCTCGCACCGACTGCAGCACCTGCATCACATCCTGCTCGCTCAGCGCACGTGCGCGGCTTTCGGCAGGGTCGGAACTCCGGCCACCGAGTGACACGCCGTAGCCGCCGTCCACGCGAAAGCCGAGCGGTGCGGCCAGGATATACCCGCGCTCCTCAGCCAACGCCGGCAACCGCTTGCCGTACTGGTCGAAGAAGCTGTCTTCGGTGGCGCCAAGACCGTGCAGCGCGATGATGAGCGGCAGCGGTTTTGACGCCGCGTATCCCTTGGGCACGTACACGCGATACGGCATCACTTCGCCAGCGGCCTCGAGCAGGTAATGCTGCTTGAGATCACCCGTCCGCCCCGACCAGGGGTCTTTTCGCGCATTGACCGCGACCAGCAACGATTCGGCGGCGGCGAAATCGCGTGCGGGATTGAACGTGTTCAGCGCAATGCGATTGAGGTTCACGTTGCGCAGGCGATCGACCGGGAAGAGCAGGTCAGAGCGCACGGGCTCGGGAGCCTTGGCAGCAGCGGCTTCGAGCCGCGCGATCGAAGCGTCCAGTCCGGTGCGCACGACGATGCCGAGGGAGGTCGTGCCGAGGGTCCGGGCGCTGTCGAGCAGCTCAACAGCGACAACGTAGGTACCGTCGGCCACATCGTGCAGGTCGGCCTCGAGCATGAACGGCGCATCGCGCAGATCGCGCGGTACGCCGTCGAACGTGCCGAGCTGCTTCACCACGGCCATCGGCGCATTGGGCGCTCCACCGGCCGCGCGCTGGCGCAGCGTGGCGCGTGCCACGAGCGGGCGATCCAGCGCGATCGCGGGCGCAAACGTCTGTTCTACGCGCATCGACCAGCGCCGCGCCGGGTCAGCCACCTGCCGGTCGGTGCGCGCCACGAGCGAGCTCGCGAACTCCGCCTCCGGCGTCCACGGTCGGCGGGCCAACACCGTCGCAGCGTGCGCGTACAGCCGCCGCACGTCCGACGTGCGCCCGAGTTTGGCGGCGGCGGCGATCTGCCCGTCGAGTGAGTCCACCAACGCCTTCAGCTCGCCCGTGGGGCGGGTGGTATTCTTCAGCGTCGAATGACGAACGCTCAGCGACAGGATGCCGACCGGCGCCTGCGCGTCGGCGGGCGGGGCGGCGGTCGCCGCCAGTAGAGCGACGGCGACGAGGATGCGGAGTGGGATCATGACCAGAAGCTGCACGGGCAGGCGGGGGCTTGTCCACCGTTGCCTTCGTCGCTGCTCTTTTATCGCGCCAAACCGCGTCCGCCTATCGCACCGGCGGAGTCGTGGTCGGCGTGCTCGCACCCGCCTGTGCCGCCTTCTTTTGGTCGGCCGTCGGCGGCTTGTTCTCCTGCGGCCAGTAGGTCAAGCGATAGCCGTCGCCACCGACCGCCCTCGTAATCGAGGCCCGAGCGCCACCCTTCAATGTGAACGGGAAGCCATTCAGCAGTGCCTGCGGCACCATGCCAGAGTTCTGAAAGACGTCGGCCGTCATGATGACGGGATCGACCATCTCGATGATCTGGCCGCCGATGCTCTGGCCAAAACGGGTCACGGTGACCGGCTGATTGCCGAAGGTAAACGGACCGACGAAGAGAGACGGCATGTTCTGCTGAATGTCGAAGCCAACCCCACCGATGACTCTCGCCAGCGGCGTAATGGTGCTCGGCGCGCTGACCACCGCGTCGAACAGCACGCCCGGCGCGTAGATCGTCTTCGCCAGAATCTCCACCATCTGCTGGTCGGTGCCCGCCAGTGTGTCCATCAGTAGGTCGCTGCCCCAGCGCGCACCGGCCTTGAAAGCCGCCAGTTCAGGCTTCACGCTCGACGCGAACGCCACGATCAGCGGCGACTCGCCGTAGCTCAACAGATGCATTGCTTCATCGCCCAGCAACAGGCGCGGCGTGACCGTCTTTCCGCCCTTGACGCGGCCGGCCTGATTCGGTCTCGCCGGCGAAAGGATCTGAATCGGCAGCGCCGAGCCGTTGGTGCGCGTGACGGCGAATACCGTGACATACGCGTCTTTGCTCACCGAGAGTGCCAAGCCAGGCCAGTCCGCCAGCGTCGTAACGGCGGTTACGGCCCGCACGGTCACCTGCGGTGCCGACTCCGGTGCAGTCGTCCCGTTGGTCGCACCCTGCGCCATCAAGGCGCTGCTCAATCCCACTGATGCGACGGTCGCCAGCAATCCAAACGCTCTGGACATGTCCGCTCTCCGAACTGGAGGAAATCATCAGCTTGCCCTCTTGCAATCTCGAGGTCTCGGCCGGAAATGTCAAATGCTTAATAGTTGCCACCGGCGCCCCACCCCCGTATCCGCCGTCATCGCGCTATGATTCCCGCACATGTCCCAGCCACGCGCCGATCAACTTGATCCCACCGTTCTGGCGGCCCTCGGCCACCTCGAGCTCGTCGCCCGCTGGGTCGTCGAGGGCTTTATGACGGGCATGCACCGCTCGCCCAAGAAAGGCTTCAGCGTCGAGTTCGCCGAGCATCGCCCGTACATGCCTGGGGATGACCTGCGCTATCTCGACTGGCGGATCGCCGGCCGCGCCGATCGTTGGGTGGTCAAGCAGTTCGAGGAAGAGACGAACGCCCGCGCCATGCTCGTGCTCGACGTGAGCGCGTCCATGCAGTGGACCAGCGATCCGGCCCGCATGACCAAGCTGGCGTACGCCGAACGACTGGCCGCCGCAGTGGCATTGTTGCTGCTCCGTCAGCGTGATGCCGTCGGGCTCGTGCGCTTCGATGCCACCCTTCGCAACGTGGTGCCCCCCCGATCGCAGCGCACCCAGTGGCGTCGGCTCATGGCTGCCTTCTCCGAACCGGGGGGTGGCTCGAGCTCCGACGTGGCGGGCGCGCTGCTGAGCGCGGGCCAGCTGGCGCGTCGCCCTGGGTTCGTAGTGCTGCTCTCCGACCTGCTTACCGACCCGGAACCGGTGGCCGATGCCGCCCGAACGTTGCGCGCGCGCGGGCACGAAGTGCTGGTGCTGCACGTGATGGACCCGGCCGAACGCGACTTCCCCGATTCCGGCGAGGCGCGTTATCGCGATCCGGAATCGAAGATCGAAGTGCCGGCCTCGCCGGCCGACGTGCGGATCACGTATCAGGCCACGGTGCACGAGGCGCTAGCCGAATGGCGCGCCGCACTCGGTCGGGCTGGCGCGCGGTATGCCGTCGCCATGACCGATGAACCCTTCGGCCGACCGCTGCGCCATCTGGTGGGCGTGAACGGTCGCGGTGCGATGATCTGATCCACTTGCCGTCCTGATGTTCTCGTCTTTGTCGTAGTCCTCTCGCAGCCTCTCGATGGCGTTTCTCGCTCCGCTGTTTTTGACGCTGGCCACCTTGGTCGGCGTGCCGTTGCTGGTGCATCTGTTGCGCCGAAAGGTTGGTCGTACGGTGGATTTTCCCGCCGTGCGCTACCTCACGCGCATGGAACAGGAACACAGTCGGGATCTCAAGCTGCGTCACCGCCTGTTGCTGCTGCTGCGTGTCCTCGCCGTGCTGGCGTTGGCGCTGGCAGCCGCGCGTCCGATCGCCAAGCTCGCTGGGCTCGGACACGCGCCCGTGGCACTTGCCATCGTGCTCGATAACTCCATGAGCACCGGGATCATCGGTAACGAACGCTCAGTGTTCGACAGCTTGCGGGCCGATGTGCGCGGACTGCTCTCAGATCTCTCCAACGACGATCGCGCCTGGATCGTGACCGCCGACGCGCGCGTGATCGGTGGCAGTGCGCCGTCGTTACTGGCGGCGCTGAACGCACTCGCGCCCTTGGGTGGACGCGGCGACCTGGCATCCGCTACGCGCCGTGCCGTGGGGCTCGCGCGCAGCGGGAATCCGCGCGCCCCCGTGGTCGCCATCGTGAGTGACGGACAACGCAATGCGTTCGCTACCGACAGCGTCGTGAATGCGGGCGCCGTGCCCGTGGTGATCCTGGCCCATGGCACGAGCGTGGTACGCAATCGTGCGGTATTGGCGGCACGGGCCGAGCCCGCCCGGTGGACGCCGTCGGGCACCGTAAATTTTGCGATCAGCGCGCCCGACTCCGCCGATTGGCGTCTGCTGTTGGATGGTCGTACCGTCGCACGCGGATCGGTGGCGAGTGCGCCCGTTGGCGCGCCCGTGCGGCTCACCCAACGGCTGGCCAGCAATACCACTGGATGGGTGCGCGGCAAGGTGGAAGTCGATGCCGACGCGCTACGCGCCGACGACGCGCGCTGGTTCGCGGTGCGCGTGGCGCCGCCGCCATTGGTGGCCGTGCGCGGCGAGGGCGGACCGTTTCTCGCCGCCGCGCTTTCTACGCTGGTGGAGGAGAAGCGACTCGAGCGTGGTGCTGAGGGCGCGGCGCGTAGCGTGACCGTGTCGGGGGCCGACGCGGCCGGTGTACGCTTGCCAGTGCTGCTCACGGCACCACTCGATCCCGTGCGAATCGGTGAAGCGAATCGCACCCTCACTCGGCTCGGCATTCCGTGGCGTTTCGGCGCGATCGCGCGCAACCTCGTGCTCGCCCGCGCCGCCAGGAGTGATGGTGCGCCGCTCGATACCACCGCCGCCTCCGTCAGCGTGTTCGAAGGCACGCCCGTGCGCTTGCGCTATCCTCTGGTGTATTCGCCGGGCGGTAGCCAAACGGCCAACGGCGCCGGTGCGCTGGCCATGCCCGATACGCTGGCTACAGCCGGCGGATCAGCATGGGCGGTGGCGGGCGATGGCTACGTGCTGATCGGCTCACCGCTCGTGCCCGAGGCCACGGAATTGCCGCTGCGCGCCGCCTTCGTGCCGTGGCTGCTGGAAGCGCTCTCGCGCCGGTTGGGAGAAGACGGTCGAGTCATCGAAGCGGTACCTGGTGCACACATCGCCGGACTGCGCGGCGTGACCGGCCTTGAAGGCCCCGATGGCAAAGTGGTGGGCACGAATAGCGACCGTCTGACCGTTCCCAATGAGACGGGGGTGTACTACCTCCGTCGGCAGGCCGCGCGCATCGGCGCGTTGGTGGTGAATCCGGAGCCAGAGGAGTCGGACGTGGTGGGGATGGGGCAGGGAGCAGCTGATAGCGCGGTCGCCATGATCCGCACCCACATCACCGGGCGCGATGTCACGCCTGCCGCCAGCGTGAGTGCGTGGCGCACACTGGTGTTCGATCGCGCCGCGGGTCACGGCTTGTTGGTGCCGTTGGTCGCGTTGGCGCTGGCCGCCCTGCTGGCCGAAGCCTGGTTGGCGAGACACTGATGGGCCTTCCCAGACTGCTCGATGCGATCGAGGCGCTGCCGGCCTTCGCCCGCGTGTTCAAGGCGATGCCCGGTCCCGGTCAGAGTCTCCGCGTTGGTGGACTCGCCGGGTCGGCCGACGCGGTGTTCGTGGCGGCGCTCGCCCGTGCTCTGCCGCAACGTTTGGTGGTGGTCATCACCGACCAGGTGGGTGACGCTGAACGCTGGTTGGCCGACCTGCAATCGCTGGTAGACGACATCCCGGTCGCGTTGTATCCGCCGCGCGAAGGCTTTGGCGAAGTCGAGCCGCACGCCGAGGTGGCCGGCGAACGCGTCGAAACGCTCGAGAAACTTGGGCGAAGCGGCGTGCGCTTGTTGCTCACCACCGCGCGCGCGGTGCTCGAACAGACTGCGTTGCCGCGGGCATTGGCCGGCGCACGTCTCGAACTGCGCAAGGGGGACGTGCGTCGCCTCGAAGATCTCACGGCGCATCTCGAGTCGATCGGCTTCGAACGCGTGCCGATGGTGGAGGACGTGGCGCAGTTCTCCGTGCGCGGCGGCATCATCGACATCTACTCGTTCGGCATGGCCGAGCCGGTGCGCCTCGAGTTCTGGGGCGACGACATCGTCGAGCTGCGCCACTTCGATCTGAACACGCAGCGCAGCACGCGCGATGCCGAACTGGCGCTGATACTTCCGGTCGATGGACGCGTGCGCCACGACGACGGGAAGGCGGAGCGCGTGTCGTTGCCGTCGTTGTGGCCGCCCGACGCCGTGGTCGTGATGCCCGCGGGGACGTCGGTGCTGCCGGAGTTGGTGCGCACGTGGGATGAAGCCGCGCATCATCTCGAGTTGGCGCGTCGTCGCGGGGAAGAGTGGGTGCGTCGCGAACAGTTGTTCGTGCCGCCGCCCGAGATGGCCTCGACGCTGGCGCGTTTCGGCACCATTCGCATCGCGCCGCCGCCGCAGCGCGCGGTCAGTGCCTCAGCGGCAGATCTCCAGCCGCAGGGCCCCGAGCCCGATGTCGCGTTTGCGACGCGTCCGCCTGAATCGATCTCACGTGACCTGCGCGTGCTGCGCAAGCTGCAACGCGACGGATTGCACACGGTCATTCTGTGCGACAACGCCGGACAGGTTGAACGTCTCGACGAACTGCTCGGCGAAGACGGACCGCTGTCGGCATCGCTTGCCATCGGCGTACTCGGCGGCGGCTTCATTATTCCGAACGTCGTGCGCGTGCTCACCGATCACGAGATTTTTCGTCGTGATCGCCGTCTGCGTCGTACGCGCAAGTACAGCACCGGTGCGCCCCTCGATACCATCGGCGCGCTCAAGCCCGGTGACTACGTCGTGCACCTCGAGCACGGCATCGGCATCTATCGCGGCATCGAAAAGATCTTCGTGCGTGAGAGCACGATCGAAGCCGCGGTCATCGAGTACGAGGGCGGCGATCGCCTGAACGTGCCGCTGTATCGCATCGATCAGATCGAACGGTACCGCAGCGCCAGCGATGTGTCGGAAGACGCACCCGCACCGCGTCTGCACAAGTTGGGTGGCAATCGCTGGAAGCAGCAGCGCGAGAAAACGCGCATGGCGATTCTCGAGATGACGCAGGAGCTGCTCGATCTCTACGCGCGGCGCAAAGTGGCCACCCGTCCCACGCATGGCGTCGATACGGCGTGGCAGCGTCAGCTCGAAAGTTCGTTCCTGTTCGAGGACACGCCCGACCAGCGTAAAGCCACTGAAGATGTGAAGCGCGATCTCGAGAGCGATCGCCCGATGGATCGTCTGCTCGTGGGCGACGTGGGCTACGGCAAAACGGAGATCGCCATTCGCGCCGCATTCAAAGCGGTGCAGGGCGGTCGTCAGGTCGCGGTGTTGGTGCCCACCACCATTCTGGCCGAACAACACGCGCGCAGCTTCGGAGATCGCCTGGCCGACTTCCCCGTCACGGTGGAAGTGATGAGCCGGTTCCAGACGGCCAAGGAACAGGCCGTCGTGGTGGAGAAGCTCAAGAAGAAGCAGATCGACATCGTGATCGGCACGCATCGATTGCTCAGCCCCGACGTCGAGTTCGCCGACCTCGGGCTCATCGTGGTCGACGAAGAGCACCGCTTCGGTGTGAAGCACAAGGAACGGCTCAAGCAGCTCAAACTGCAGACCGACGTGCTCACGCTGACCGCGACGCCGATTCCGCGCACGCTGCATCAGTCGCTGGCGGGATTGCGCGATCTCACGCTCATGCAGACGCCGCCGCGTGATCGCTCGCCGGTGCTCACCTTCGTGGAACCGTTCGACGACGCGCTGATCGAGGAAGCGGTCTCGCGCGAGCTCGACCGCGGCGGGCAGGTATTCTTCGTGCACAACCGCATCGAGACCATCGAAGCAATCGCCGATCATCTCCGTCGCATCGTCCCGCGCGCCAGGGTGGCGGTGGGACATGGCCAGATGAAGGAGCGCGCGCTCGAAGCGGTCATGCGGCAGTTCGTCGATCACGAGGTGGATATTCTGGTGTCCACCCTGATCGTGGAAAGCGGGCTCGACGTCCCGAACGCCAACACCATGTTCGTGAACCGGGCCGATCATCTGGGGCTGGCCCAGCTGTATCAGCTGCGCGGACGCGTGGGACGCTCACACCGTCGGGCCTATTGCTACCTGCTGGTGCCCGATCGGGTGGATGAAGACGCGGAGCGTCGCTTGGCTGTGCTCGAGCACCACACCGAGCTCGGCGCCGGGTACCGCATCGCCCTCAAGGACCTCGAACTGCGTGGTGCCGGCAATCTGCTGGGATCGGAGCAGTCCGGGTTCGTGCATTCCGTGGGATTCGACCTCTACCTGCGACTGCTCGACGAAACCGTGCGGCACCTGTCGGACGCCGGTGGCCAGATGGCGTGGATCCCGGCCGACGTCTCTCTGGATTTCCCGGCGTTCCTGCCCGACGACTACATCACGTCCCAGGAAGCCAAGTTGGACGTGTACCGCCGCCTCACGGTGTTACGCGAACCCAAGGACATCGAGGCGCTCCAGCTGGAGGTTCGGGATCGGTTCGGACCGATGCCATCGGCCGCCCAGGCGCTCTTTGCCAGCGCCATGCTGCGCGTGCTCGGTGCGGCCCTGGGTGTGGAGGGGGTGCTTGTGCGGGCCTCCGAAGCCCGTGTTAGTTTCAGGGCTGACGCAGTTCCTCGCCTGAAGGGTCTGTCAGCGGCGTTCCATGGGGTCCAGTTTCAGGTGGACGTCCGTCGGACTCAGCCGTTGGCGCTTAAGTTGACTCGATTGGGCGGGGCAGAAATGCTCGAGGGGTTGGTGCGCGCACTGCGTGCCCTCGCTCCCTGATGGCAACCCGCCAACACTTCTCTTCACTCCGGTGCCGGAGTTCGACCTGATGAAATCGTATCGTTTGTCCGTGCTCGCTTCCGTCGCGTTCGCCGTTGCCTGTGGTGCCGCCTCCAATCCGGACGTCGCGGCCTCGGCCGGTGACGAACAGCTCTCTGTGACGCGCTTGGCGGAGATTCTGGGCACCTCGCAGGCCCCGCTCGAGAAGGACGTCGCCCGTTCCATCGCCGAGCTTTGGGTGAATTACCAGCTCGTCGGTGTCTCGGCCGCCAAGGGCGATTCGCTCGCCGACAAGGCGACGATGGACGCCGCGCTGTGGTCGAATATCGACAACATTCGCGTCAAGAAGTTCTACGACAACGTCTCGAAGGGTTGGGACTCGCTCACGCCGGGACCGGACGAGCAGCGTTACATGAACGGCGAGGCCATGGCCGCGCGACATATTCTCGTGAAGGTCGAGGCCAACGCGACGCCGGAGCAGAAGGCCGCGGCGCAGAAGAAAGCGGAAGGCATCCGTGCCGAAGCCACACCGGCTAACTTCGCCAAGTTGGCCGCCAAGAGCGACGAGCCGGGCGCTGGCGAGCGTGGCGGTGACCTTGGTCTGTTCGGCAAGGGCATGATGGTGCCCGAGTTCGAGAAGTGCGTCATGGCCATCAAGCCGGGCGAGATCTCGCCGGTATGCGCCACGTCGTTCGGCTTCCACGTGATCTACCGCTCGCCCTATGCCGACGTGGCGGAGAAGTTCGCGCCGATCGCCAAGCAGCGGAATGTGCAGATCGCCGAAAGCACCTATCTCGCGAAGGTCGAGACCTCGAATGGCGTCGAGTTGACCTCGGGCGTGGCGGTGAAGGCGAAAGCGATTGCGCGTAACCCGCTGGGGTACGCCAAGGACAACGGCAAGCTCGCCACGTACAAAAGCGGCGAACTCACGGCATCTGAATTTGCCGATTGGGTCGCGGCCTACCCGCCCAACTCGCAGATCCGTCCGCAGCTGCTGAACGCGCCGGACACATTGGTCGAGAAGTTCGTGCGTCAGATCGTCCGCAACGAGCTGGTGCTCGGTCAGGCCGATAGCGCCAAGTCGGTGCTCGACACCGCGGAGATGTCGAACCTCTATTTGAACTTCAAGCAGGCCGTCACGACCACGTGGACCTCGCTCAACGTCGAGCCCTCCAAGCTGGCCGACAGCGCGAAGGCCGGTGGCGACAAGGCGAAGATCGCCGCCGCCCGCATCGAAACGTTCTTCAGCAAGCTGATCAAGAATGAAACGCCGTTCGTGGACGTGCCATACCCCGTCGCCCGCGCGCTGCAGAAGAAGTTCACGTTCTCGATCAACGATGCAGGGCTCGATAAGGTCGTGGAGAAGGCAAAGACGGTGCGCGCGACATCCGACTCGCTGAAGGCCGGCAAGGGTGCTCCTGGCGTTCCGGCCCCGGGTGGTGCTCCCGCGCCCATGCCGATGCCGACGCCCGATACGACCAAGAAGTAAGCGCGTCGTCTTTTAACGAACCCCTGGTCGTCCGACCGGGTACTATACGGAATGATGCCCAGACTGCTTTCTCTGCTGACCGGCGCCGCGATTATCGCGGCGCCGTTGTCGGTTTCGCTGGCGCAGGACGCGCCGAAGGCCGCGCCCAAGCCGGCCGCCAAGGTTGCTGCCGATACGACGCCTCTCGTGGGCCTCCCCGTGGACGGCATCGCGGCGGTCATTGGTGATCAGGTGGTGCTGGTGTCCGAGTTACTGGCCGCCGTCAACTCGGCCCGTTCGGCCGGTGCCAAGATCGCGTCGGCGCAGGATCTCGTGAAGCTCGAGCAGGAAATTCTGCAGCAGCTGGTGGAAGCCGAACTGCTCGTGCAGAAAGCGACAGAGCTGAAGGTGGAACCCAACGAGGCCGAACTGCAGCGCTCCGTCGATGACAACGAGAAGCAGATCCGCTCGCAGTTCAAAACGGAAGCCGAGTTCAAGGCCGCGCTCAAGGAAGCAGGCTTCGGCACGGTCGACGAGTGGCGCAAGCTGCAGAACGATCAGCTGAAGCGTCGCAACCTCCAGCAGGAAGTCGTGGGTAAGCTCAAGCGCGACGGCAAGATGACGGCGATCAACGTAACGGAAGCCGAAGTCAACGAGGCGTACGAGTCGAATCGCGCCAAGTTGCCGCGCAAGGAAGCGCGTGTCGGACTGCGGCAGGTGGTCGTCGCCACGAAGCCGTCGGAAGAGTCCAGGACGAGGGCGCGCACCAAGATCGATTCGTTGCACGCGGAGCTCGACAAGCACCCGGAGGACTTCGAGAACATCGCCAAGAAGGAGTCGATGGACGGCACGAAGGAACTCGGCGGTGACCTTGGCTGGAATCGTCGTGGTCGCATGGTGCCGGAGTTCGATCGCATGATGTTCGCGCTCAATCCCGGCGTGATCAGTCCGGTGATCGAGACGGCGTTCGGGTATCACATCATCCGCGTGGATCGCGTGCAGCCGGCGGAAGTGAAGGCGCGGCACATTCTCATTCGTCCGTCGGTCGACACGGCCGATGAGCGTCGCGCGAAGCTGTTGGCGGACAGCATCGCGACGGCGTGGCGAGCCGGCGGCAGTTTCGATTCGCTCAGCGTGAAGTTCCATGACGCGGCCGGTGGCGAAGACAAGGCGATCCCCGAGTATCCGCGCAGCGAGCTGCCAGAGCCGTACCGCAACGCCCTCGAAGAGAAGAAGCTCGGCGATATCATCGATCCGTTCCCGATGCCCGATCCGTCGGCCGGCGTGAACAAGTACATCGTCGCCCAAGTCACGTTCCTCGACGAGGCCGGCGAGTACACGCTCAAGGAAGTACGTGAGCGTCTGCGATCTCAGCTCTCCGAAGAGCGCAGCATGCGTCGGCTCATAGATACGCTCAAGAAGCAGACGTACGTGTCGGTGCGCTACGATCCCACGAAGCAAGTGGTGACGCCGTAAGGCGACGACTGTGATGCGTCTCGCGCTCACCTTGGGCGATCCGCGTGGCATCGGCCCGGAGATCGCCGCCAAGGCGCTCAGTGACCCGCGGATCGCGGCACTGGGCGCTTCGTGGTATGTGATCGGGCCAACTGGCACTGAAGTGCCGGTGCACGAGTCCATCGGCCTGTGGGCGCCCACTGGGGATGCGGCCGCTGACATCGCCCAGGCCGGGCGGCTGGCCGGGCTGGCGGTGGAGCGGGCCGCTCGCATGGCGCTGGCGGGTGAGGTAGACGCCATCGTGACCGCCCCCCTCGACAAGGCCGCTTTACAGGCCGGCGGTTTCGATTTCCCGGGGCACACCGAAATGCTGGCCGAGATCGCGGGGGTGCCGACCACGATGATGCTGGCCTCCGATCGGTTGCGGGTGGTGCTGGCGACCACGCACATCGCGCTGCGTGACGTGCCGGCGGCGGTAACCCGTGAGGCGCTGCTGCAGGCGGTGTATGCCACTCGGCAGGGGTTGCGTCGCGACTTCGGCATCGCGGAGCCCAGGTTGGCGCTCTGCGCCCTCAATCCGCACGCCGGCGACAGTGGGCGGTTCGGGCAGGAAGACGACGATCTGCTGGCCCCTGTGGCCCGGGAAGCCGGTATCGCTGGGCCGTACCCGGCCGACACGGTGTTCGTGCGGGCCATGCGCGGCGAGTTCGACGCGGTGATCGCACCGTATCACGACGTCGGAATGACGGCTATCAAGGTGGCGAGCTTCGGCAGTGCGGTGAATGTCACGCTGGGGCTCCCGTTCGTGCGCACGAGTCCGGACCATGGCACGGCGCTCGACATCGTGGGGCAAGGGGTGGCCAGCGCCGTGAGTCTGGTGGCGGCCATGCGGTTAGCGGTGGAGATGGTGAAAAGACGGCGCGCCGGTTGAGCGCGGTCGCGGTTCTGTGACGGAGCCCCCATTGTCTGTAACTGCAAGTCCCA
>Ga0105048_10005173_pt1 | contig 21152 bp, 17 predicted proteins | sample MAT05_FD_78382 | JGI IMG/M metagenome (GOLD analysis project Ga0105048, IMG submission 78382) | Freshwater microbial communities from Lake Fryxell liftoff mats and glacier meltwater in Antarctica - MAT-05 | ecosystem: Environmental > Aquatic > Freshwater > Ice > Liftoff microbial mat | place...
AGTATCGATGCATCATGATTACTTGCAAATTCTTTCGTCTTGCCGGCATCTCTTCCCCAACAAAAAACCTTAAATGCATTATTTTCCTGTAGCGCCGGCACCAACGCCGACGCAAGCCTACCGGTTCCTGCTACGATTATTTCTTTAGGCTGCTGCACGTTGCCGTACTTTCTTGCGGATCCTTGCCCATACAGCCATTGCAGAACCCAAAGCCATCAAAATACTGCCGGCCCACAAAATATTTATGCCAGGGAAAACGATGGCTTTCAGGATGATGAATTCACCTGCATTTGAAGCTTTTTCGCGTATCCGGATGTGAAACGTTTCGTTGCCTTGTTCAGGATTGATCTTCCAGAGACTAAACTGCAGCCCCGAAGCTTCGAGAAAAGTATCTATTGGAGTAACCGCGGCGCCACGTAAAGCGTAAACGGGAGTAACGAAGTACTCGGCGTTACTGATATTCAATACTTTAAGGCGGGCGCCAACAGCCAGATCGCTATCGTTGAGATTGTATTTTTTCTTATCAACCTTATCAACGCCTTCAAGTATCACCATACTGTTGCTGGTAAAAACTGTATCACCCTTGCGCATCTCGTAATCCTGCGGCTCCTGCCAGCCACCGTTTTTCTTTTCTTTCGGATCTTCCAGCTTGGCGTAGGTTACGTGGGTGAAAATATCCTTGTGCAGGTAATGTTTTGTAGCCGGCTCAGCAACATTTCCCATACGTGGGTTGGTTTGGATAAACGGATATAACGTAAACAACTTGTCCAGTTTTCCTTCATCGTTTTTTTGAAGGTAATCTACGATGTAATAGATGTTGATTCCTGATGCGGAATCGCCACGGTAGCTAACCTGATAATCGCCCATTTCAACGGTGTCATGCTTTGCCAGCAATATGTTTTCCTTGTTTGGGAAATCTTTTCCAAGGTCGAAAGATGATTTATTCTGTGAAATAAATTCCTGTTTTCCTGCCGATATCAGCGAACCTGCCAGCACCAGCCCGAACCCGATATGTGCAACAGATGGCGCCACTCTTGGGAGATCGCCTTTTGCCATTTTCAGGAGGTAATGGAAATTTGCTGCAACAGCAAACAGGGAAGCAAACAAAAGAAGGACAAGCAGTGGATTGGTGATTTCCATAGCCAATGCTGTGGCGACCGAGATAATTAACGAAACAACGGCTGCCGGAATGATTTTTTTCCAGAAATCGCCCGCTGCTGTTTTCTTGTATTTTAAAAACTGGCCAATCGCCATCAACAGGGCAACAATAACAGCGAAAGGTATCTGCCAGGCATTGTAATGGCCAATGATATCTTTTTGAGGAGCAAGCTTTGCATCGGCCAGCTTCTGGAAAACTGAATTTGGCGCTGTATCATTTAGCCACCCAAAAAAGCCTGCAATATTTCCCGAAAGGAATTTATTTATTACCGGCGTTGAGGTGCTAAAGATTATCTGGAAAGCCGAGATCAGCAGAACCAATGCTGCCACAAACATCCAGAATTCACGTGAGCTTATATTTTCCTCTTCAGGTTTTTCCTCTTTGAGTGTTTCTCCCCGTGAAAGCGCATCGGTGACTCTCTTTTGCCGTACAATCCCTTCTTCTTGCTGAAGTGTATCTGTTATTTTCTTCAGCATGAGTATCACGGCGAACACCAGAAACAGGAAGGTTATCACTTTCATAAATCCGAAAATGAAACTTATTACAACCAATAAAATACTTGCTGCAATCCAGATATTCCGGAGATTCGTTTTCATCGGCACAAGTGCAGACGGAAGCCAGATAAAAAACAGCAGGTAGACCAGCAGTTGCTTCTGCATGCCGAGATCTGTGAATGCGTGAACGGATGATTCACCTAAAATTCCGCTTCGGGTAAGGAAGGTGGAATAAAGAATCAGAATAAATGTGATGAACATCAGGAAGATACCTGTCGCTATCGACTGACCTTTGTTCCTGTTTATCAGCATCACGTGGCCGCCGGCAACCATCGTAAGCCATGGAACCAACGATGCATTTTCTACCGGATCCCAGGCCCAGAAACCTCCAAAGCTCAGCGCTTCGTAAGCCCAGGCTCCACCCATAAGAACCCCGGTACCAAGGATACCAACGCCAAAAAATGTCCAGGGAAGCGCAGGTTTTATCCACTCGCGGAATTGTCTTCTCCAGATGCCCGCAATTGCATAGGCAAATGGAATCAGGGTAGAGGAGAAGCCAAGAAATAATGTTGGAGGATGGATCGTCATCCAGTAATTCTGCAGCAAAGGATTTAGTCCACGCCCATCCAGCTTGTCGAGATAATTCGCTGATTGGATAAACGGAAGGTTAATAAATTCAGGATGTTCACGTAAGAGTCCGAATGGATTGCTTCCGATCTGATAACCACCGACATAAGCTCCCAGAAGCATTGTTCCAAGGAAGACCTGCACCAACGCAACGATCGCCATTGTTGTTGGCTCCCAGTCCTTCGCAGTGCGGATCAGGATATTTCCGAGCACCATGTTCCAGAACGTCCATAGCAGAAAGCTGCCTTCCTGACCTTCCCAGAAACAGGAAAGAATGTATTGCATGGGCATCGCAGTATTGCTGTGCTGCCATACATAATGGTATTCGAAATAATGATTGAAAAGGATAAAAAACAGAACTCCTATAATCCCAAGAACTCCGGCAGAATGCGCCCTGAATCCAATCCTTGCAAGACGTTTCCAACTATGTTGTTCTGCAAAATCTTTGTGAGCATTCCAGTAACAGATGGCAGAGAAAAGCGCTGCTGCAAATGCGAGGACGATAAAGAAGTTTCCTGCATAACCCCAGGCAAGGTGTTCTCCAACGTAATTAATCTCCATCCTCTGTTTTATTCTTAAAGGGAAGCCGACGGGCTGGCTTTATATTCTTTCAGACCCTGCTGACCATCATTGTATTTGCTCGGACATTTCATTAAAATCTTGTCCGCTTTAAATTCTTCTCCATCCATTCTTCCTGCAATCACAATAGATTCGGAACGTTCAAAATCCTGTGGTTTAGATCCGTTAAATACAACTTTACGTTCGGTGCCTTCATTGTCGACCAGAAAAAAGCTGAAGACATTGGCATTTAGTTCAGGATTGTAGATCATTTCCTTACTGGCGTTAAGCTTGCCTGAAACTGAAAATTCCTTTCCCGGATATTCTACTGCTTCTTTGAAGGTTGCGTAGGTGGATGAATTCAGGAACGTGCTCAGGATAAAGCCGATTGAAACAGCAATAAGGACAATTGCAATGATGTGTATTTTTTTCATCGTTTGGTGTCTTGATGATTTTCTTTTTCTAGTTGGGAGATTTTACGGTCGAGGCGTATCAGGTAAACAACGATTCCGGCAAAAACGATTGACATGACGGTGACTACGACGTAGATTTTACCATTCGACCTCATCATATCGGCCATTTCAGGAGTTTCGCTTTGGGCGTTTACTGCGGCTGATGCAAACAAGAAGAAAAAAAAGCTGAGATATCTAAAGATCATCGATCAGAGTATTGTTAAAGGAACGTTCGAGTGACTTGTATTTTAATTTCCCGATGCGAATACCAAGCTGAGCAAGCCAGAGAGCCATAATGATCCATCCCATAACTGCCGGATAAAATACCATTCGCATATTCCTGTCGAGGTCATAGTTGCTAAACCCAGGGTTACCGCCGTTGCCGGGATGAAGGCTATCGACCTTATTCAGACGCGGGTACACCAGAAGGAATACAATTAACAAAACGAAAGCGAATATGTTGTAGACAGCGGCAACACGGGCGCGTTTCTGCTCTTCATCCATGGAGCTGCGCAAAACGAGGTAAGCCAGGTAAATCAATAACGTAATTGCTGCTCCATTTAGCTTGGGGTCGTTCACCCACCAGTCGCCCCAGGTAAAACGGGCCCAGACACTTCCGGTAATAATCCCGAGAACGCCCAGCAAAATCCCGGTGTTGGCATATTGTGCAGCTTTTATATCACTTAGCACTTCTCCTTTTCCGAGGTACATAATGCTGTGAAACAAGGAAACTCCAAGGATTGCCATCATTCCGAACCACATGGTTACGTGGAAATACAGGTTACGAATCGTTTCGTTAAGAACGAACATGCGCGGAACAGTTCCCAGTAAACCAGCGATAACAGAATAGAAGACGAGAAAAACACCGAGGATCTTCCACCAGTTGCGGGCAAAAAAACCGGATTGAATAGCGCTGTCGCTCATTTTACTTATGCCTTGTTCGGGCGTGCAAATTTAGGCAATAAATCGCTCCATGACCAAGTGTTAACATGGTATGTTATCAAAATATGAAATCAGCACCGGACAGAAAAGGATGCAGATTTCTTTGGAAGTACTAGGTTTTTATGTGTTGAGGAATACCACGGCAACCATTTAGCTAATAGCCCCCAGGCCGATAGCACCAATAATTACAAGCAGGTAAACACCCATCAGAGCAGCAACCATAATTCCCGTAAACTTGTAATATGATTTCAAATTCATGAATGCATCGCGAATAAGGTCCTGCGATCCTGTGGCTAATGCATCACGGGTCTTGTTTGCAAAACGCATCATGTATAAAGCAGGGAAGAACAATAAAAGACCGAAGAATATGTAAATCGAAGAGATTGTGAAGGAGTTAAACGGAATCGCCCTGGCGTTGGATACCATGCTGAAAATCGCCCCGGCAAAAAAACCTCCGATAATCATCAGCCCGGCAGAAATAAAACCTAGTACAGCTAAGAAAATTGCCCAACCGGAAGTTGTTTTCAGATAATCTTCCATTGTGCTGTCGATTACGAAGCGACCGTTCCCTTGGCTAAATTCACTGGTACCATCGATTACTGTATAAGATTCTTCCATTTTTTTTCGTTCTTAGTTTGAGTCAAATATGTAAAAAAAAAAGTCACATAAAAGTCTTTCGATCGTTTTGTAAAAAAGATATTCATTCCTTTTAATAGTGGGATATATAAACAGTCTGCGGAAGAATAACTAGTGTCTGTCCACAGAGTGAGGAGTATGAACTATATGGGCTTCTGATTAGGCGCACGAGCCCAACACCTCTACTGGAGAATACGATTGAGCAGATACCTATACAAGGATTGTCGTGGCATTTGGCAACGTTTGTTTTTGTTCATCCATTTGAAAAACTATTATTTCATAAAACCTACTCGTAAGGCTTTTCAGTATCACCCCGTTTTTTACAGTGGTTGCTGGACTACACTTGTAGCGACCAATTATACAATTTTTTTCCAAATCCGGAAATTCAGGTTTAATTAGAAATCAACAGAGTTTCGAAAATATCCCACAGCATTCGACGCGAAAAGTGCCAACCCCGTCAAATCAATCCTCTAGACTTCAATTCCAAATACTTATTCACAGTATTCGTAGATAATTCCTCAGGCCGTGTATAAATCGTCTGAATTCCATGCTGACGAAGCAGTTGCATCAGCTGTAATTTCATAGTGCTGAATTTCTGAGCAACTGTTTGCTGGTAAATTTCCTCCAGCGTTTTGCTTTCCGTCAGGCCCTTTTCTGTTATCTCGTGGTTTTCAAAAAATACAACTACCAGCAAATGGATCTTATTTAATTTGCGAAGAATCGGAAGCACACGTTCCATTGCAAATTCACTTTCGTAGTTGGTATAAAGAAATAAAAGACTTCGTTGTTTTACACTTCTTCTTATCGTTGTATAAAGCAATTCAGGGTTTGGCTCCAGCGGCTGATCCCGCAAATTAAATAATGCTTCAAGCAGTCGCCGCAATTGTGGTCTGGAGCGGTCTGCCGGAATTACTGTTGTTTGCTTGCTCGAAAAATAAATTAATCCTGCCTTATCCTGTTTCCGCAATGCAATATTTGAAATAACAAGTGTTGTATTTATGGCATAATCCAATAAACTTAATCCGTTAAAAGGCAATTGCATCACACGGCTCACATCAATAATGCTAAAAATCTGTTGCGATTTTTCATCCTGATATTGATTTACCATCAATGCCGCACGCCTGCCAGTCGCTTTCCAATTAATGCTTCGGTATTCATCGCCATTTACATATTCACGGATTTTTTCAAATTCATACGAATGCCCGATTCGTCGTAATTTCCTGATTCCAAATGAGGTTGTGATTTCTGAAAATGTCTTTAACTCAAATTCCTTCATTTCTATTATTGAAGGATAAACAAAGCTTTCTTTTTCGAGGTCGCTGCTGATCTTCCGGCTTAACAATCCAAGCGTTGAAAAAATAATAATATGCAATTTTCCGAAGTGATAAATTCCCCGGGAAAGAGGACGAATACTATAAACCAACCTTTTTTTCTCACCCGCTGCCAACATTTCATCCATGATAAAATTCCGCTTCTGTAACTGAACCGGTAATTCATCAATTATCTGAACCTGCAGGTTATGTGCAGAATGGTTAGCAATTATCAACCTCACTTCGTTACTGCTTCCCAAAGAAAGGATCTTCGAAACCGCGCGCACCGAATGAAGCCTGATTCCTGAAAAATATAGAAATACAAGATCAGCGAAAGTCAGCGCAAGCAATGAAGCAAGCGCAACCTTCGCAGGAATAAATAAAACAGCGATTGGAAAAGAAAGAATGAATATGCCCGCACAAATAAGGCAGCATAAATAAAAACGCTTTGATGGAGAAACAGTCTTTATGATATTCATTTCTTTTTCCAAATCAATAAACCGGAATTCTTTTACAGATTTTAACGCGGTACTTCCAGCGTTTCAACAATGCGCTTTATCACACCCGACGTGTTTTCTCCTTCCATTTCACGTTCCGGAGTGAGCTGAATCCTATGGTTGAGAACAGGATCAGTAACCATCCTTATATCATCCGGTGTTACGAAATCCCTTCCTGAAATTGCAGCCAGCGCTTTTGACGCCCGCATAATAGCGAGGGAGGCGCGGGGAGAAGCTCCAAGAAAAAGATCAGCATCATTGCGTGTCTGGAAAACAATGTTGGCAATGTATTCAAGCAATTCATCCTTGATATGAACCTTCTCAACTATTCCCCTGATTTCGAGGATTTCATCAGGTGACAAAACAGTTGTTATCGTTCCAATCATCCTGTTGGTAAAATCATCGCGAAAACGCATCAGAATCTGCTTTTCCTGCTCAATTGCCGGATAACCCACGTGAATCCTGAAAAGAAAACGGTCAAGCTGAGCTTCCGGCAAACGGTAAGTTCCTTCCTGTTCTATTGGGTTTTGTGTTGCCAATACCATAAAAGGACTCGTTAGCGGATATGTAGTTCCATCGACCGTTATCTGCTGTTCTTCCATTACTTCGAAAAGTGCTGCCTGAGTTTTTGCCGGAGCACGGTTAATCTCATCAATCAGAACAATATTGGCGAAAATAGGTCCGCGGTTAAACATGAATTCCGAAGTCTTCACATTAAAAATGCTTGAACCTGTTACGTCAGACGGCATTAAATCGGGCGTGAATTGTATTCTGGAATAGTCGAGTTGAAGACAACGTGCAAGCAATTTCGCCGACAGCGTTTTTGCGATTCCCGGAACACCTTCAATCAGGATATGCCCGCCAGCAAATAAACCTGTAAGGAGATAAGTAACAAGGTCATCCTGGCCGATAAGGACCTTGCCCATTTCGGCTCTTATTTTGTCGGCAGCAATCATTACCGGCGATACCGGAATAACTGGTGCATCTGCGATTACTGGCTGGGTTTCAATAATAGGCTCCTCCGTTGGAAGGATATTTTCCCCTGTAGCTGGCTGTGGGCCTTCAACAGATTGATTGGGAGGAAGGGGATTTTCGGATTCTGTCATTTCCTGCAATTTTTGTAAAAATGAGAAAGTAATTGGTAAAACGATATGGTAGCGGCATCATCAAGCTCAACATAATTACTGAGCTGCTGATATTGGTCTGCGATATTTTGCAGATGTTCTTTTGTGATGCCTGATTTTAGATGAAGCTGCTCTATAGCTACCGATGTAAGTTCGTTGGTATGTATGCGGTATTTTTCGCGGATGAACGTGAAGAAATAACGCATTTGGTGGCGGATGATCCGCGGATGTTGTTTCTGAAGGAAATAGAGACGACCAACAGTTTGAAGGAATTCCAGTGAGCTGTTGCGGATCGGCTCGATCACCGGTATAATCCTTTGCTGCCTTCTTAAACCGAACAAAAGTCCGGTGAAAGTTGCGGCTACCAGCAGGTACAATGCCCAGCGCAATGGCGGATGATCCATAATAAACTTCAACGGATTTGCCGGCTGATCTGCTGGATTCTCCGGCATATTTACATCCGGCCGCCATTTCCTGCCGTATTCGTCCCAATAAATATCTCCTTCAGGTAAATAGCTTAAGACAGACGAAACGTATTCGGCGCGGTCTGGGTTAATAAGATGAAAATTGGTGAAGAACAGCGGCGCAGTATGAAACAGGATTTCGCCTTTTCCATATTTCACCCTTGCAAAATTTGCATAATTGCTGTCGATATAGGCGATTGCTTCAACGTTTCTATCGGTAGTAAAATGCAGGCTGTCGAAGCATTGGAAGTTGTATAGGTAGATTTTATCCTGTTGCTGGTAGTGGAATTTCCAATCTTTTTTTCTTTTTAAAGGACCATCGTAAAAGTTGGCAGTAACTAAAGAATCTGTAAACCTGCGCAGTCCGTAATATTCATCTCTTTTTACTGCCGTAGTATCATAAAAAAGGTCTCCAAGGTACTCTTGTAGCTCATAACAAATGATGAGCGCTGTATTTCCTTTTTGCACAAAATTCCGCAATAGCTTTGATTCATCATTATCCTGATATAAATAGCTTCCAGTAAAAATATACGTTGACGGATTTAAAGAATCTCCTTCGAGCACCAAATCCTTTATTGATTTATTTAATTCGGAAAAGGAATTATCGGGAAAATAATTTTCAAGAAGCTCATAAAACACGGAAGTTCCGTAAGGCTCTTTTTTGTCAGGTCTATACGATTCCGACCAATCGTAAGTGGCTGGTCCTGAAAATAACATAAAGGCGATCAGTAACCCCAAACCAAGGATAACAGCGAAAACGCGAATCAGGAGCTTTTGGTTCATGCCTCTTTCATGTCTGTTCTCCTCACCGTTTCTTTAAACGAATCAAAAAGTGGTTTAATTCTTTTAAAATCATCGGAATTCGGTGGCGTATCAGAAAACCAGCTGTATTCATAAACACGGGTCAGGTTTCTGAAATCGATATGGTAATTCGTCTTCCGCATCTCTGTTACATAGTCAAGATTAGTTTTGTCTTTCTTCCAGATGATAAGCTTATGCTGATTTAATTGCACCAGCACCTGAAGGTAAAGTATACGAACAGCGAGCGCATAATTTCCTTCTTCCAATGCATCTTCAAGCTTCAACTGCAAAATATCCCCGGGGCCGTTTTCCTTTTCCATTACCGAAGATATCCAATCATCATCGCCGGAAACAGAAGGGTTTGAAACAGGAATATTCCGGGAAATAAAATAAACAATGGCAACCAGAAGCAATACGATTGCTACTATTAAAAGGATCTGGCCAATTCCAAGGAAGCTTTTAATCTGGGGAGGATCGAAATTGTATTTTGGAGGATCAGGCGTTTTTTCTTTATAATCAAGACCGTCGGTTGCCTTCTTGTAGGATTCAGCATCAAACTTCCGTTTGCCGGAACTTCTTGCTGTTGTTGCGTCTTTGGCATCAACGCCATCAATTAATTCTGTAGCCACTGAATGCGTAATAGTATCAGCTACTACCGGACGTATTCCAGTAAAAAGAAATAGCAATGCAATCAAATAGCAGATAGCTTTCCTCATTATTCAGGTTGGGGAATTAAACCGGCTTTAAAGAGCTTTCTTTTCAGTCCGCGGCCACTTCCTGATTCCTCAAGGTTGTAATAAGTAGCACCAAAACCTGCAAGGAAAAGCGGAATAATAAATACTTCAGCAGTAATAAAAAACAGGACGATTATAAAGCTTTCCGAAGTGGTGTAAAATTCGGGGTCTGATTCATATAACCAGTTAATAATTTTGAGATTAAGCACAGATGGAGCCCAGTCGGAAAATAGCATAACCAGAAACCCGATTAGCCCAAGACTCATATACAGGAAATAAAGTGAACTGAGCCCGTTCTGCAATAAGCCGAGGCTGTAAGAAACGGATCCGCCTTTTTTGTCAATTATATTAAAAGCCATCAGTGCAAAAAGGGTAACAGGCAGAAGAAACAAAAATAATAGCACTCCAAAACCTTCCAACCACAAAGAAGCCATTAGCGGAATTGTAATTAAAATTGATATCATCCAGCGCACGAAAATCTTTGCAGGACGTTCTGCTTTTATAGTCCCGAAAGGATTAAGCAATGGTTCTTTCGCCCAGCTTCGTCCGCACCAGATGCTTATCATTGCTATTGATAGACTCATTACCAATAAAAGAACCGGCTCCTCGTGCATTCGCCAGATCGTTGGCATTTTATTAAAAAACATGTGAAATTGCCTGGCGGATGTTTCATAGACCAACGCATTCCGGAGGTCGGCCGAAAGTAGCAAGTTGATCAGCACGCTAAGAAAAACGCTTAACAGCAACAGCTTTACCCAGATCCTTTTGAGGATATTATTGTATATCCTGAATGCATTTCCAAATAGCTCAGTTGAAGTTTTTATACGGTCCAGTTCTGGCTCAAACGGCTTTTCTGCAGGCAGTTTCTGTTCATCCAGCAGAATTACTGCACCTGATTTGGCAACTAAGTAAGGAAGCCAGCAGAAATAATAAAAAACAAGCCCGGCCATAAATAGAATTAAGCCGCCCCGCAAAAAATCATTCATTTCAGTTAGGCGTGTAACGAAGGATTCGATAACTGCGGCCAATAGTAGCATTGCCACCACTCCTATCATTATGCGGATTCCAGCTCTGGCCGAAAGCCGCAACGATTGCATTCTTGTATAGGTTCCCGGAAAAACAACGCCGCGTCCAAGCACCAGTCCGGCCCCGCCTGCAATGATAATGGCAGAAATCTCAAAGGTTCCGTGCATCCAGATCGTTAAAGCGGAATCGAGAAAAAGTCCTTTCGAAATGAAGAAGTATTGAAACACGCCCACCATTACACCGTTGAATACGATCATAAACAGAGCGCCAACGGCAAACACAAGCCCTGATAGAAAAGACATCAACCCGATTCTAATGTTATTTATCGCGATGTAGAAGAACATGTTGAGAGCGCCATCCCTTTTGTAGACCGCCATCGGGTCGTCTGCAGCAATGTTCTTTTCGGTCATGTCTATGTAACCGGATCCCATGATCGATTCGGCGAAATCAGGATCATAGATGCTTGAAACCACGCCAAGCAGGAATGAGACAGCGAAAAGAATGAAGGAAATCATCATTTCTTTCCTTGCAGAATACATTGCAAATGGCAGATCTGTTTTCCAGAATTTACCGAATTGGCCGCGTAGATTGACCGGGTTATTGTAAATACTTCCGAAAACACGTTGGGTAAGCTGGTTGAGGTAAACACGCACCACCCTGCTGCCGTAGTAAGTACGTGCAAAGGAAAGGTCATCCGTAACCTGAACGAAAAGGTCGCTGAGCTTGTCCGGATCTTTCCCTTTCTTATTGAGTATATCCTCGAGATCCTTCCACTTTTCGCGGTTCTGATCAATAAACCGTGTTTCCTTCATTCAGATGATGTAATTTTACTACTCCGCTCATAACTTTACCGACCTTAAATATATATGGAATCTCATTTACATGCGCAGGATTGAAATTATAACCCCGCAAAATGTACCTATTCAATACCAGCTTGCAAATGTAAGGGAGCGGGCGTTTGCATTTGCGTTCGACCTGATGATACTTTTCTTTCTCAGCCTCTTTCTTTTTCTTGGATTACTTATGTTCCTTAGTGGTTCTGAGAATCTGGAGACTGCATTTTATGTTATTGTCTTTCCAATATTTACATTTTATACGCTCTTCTGTGAGCTGGCAATGAACGGACAAACTCCCGGTAAACGGGTAATGCGGATTCGTGTTGTTAAGTTAACCGGCAGCAATCTTACCTTAAGTGATTATCTTCTCCGCTGGCTTTTTCGCTGGCTCGACATATGGGTTTCTTTCGGAGCAATAGCCGCCCTGCAGATAAGTTCATCGGGAAAAGGCCAACGGGTTGGTGATGTGCTGGCCGATACTTCGGTAGTTCGTCAGAAAGCCGATTATGTGGTTTCATTGAAAGACCTTTTGGGTATTAAAACCAAATCAGAGCATGAGGTAAAGTATGCATTGGTGAGTAATTTAAAGGAAGATGAGATGCTGTTGGTGAAGCAAGTAATTGACAGGTTCCGGAAATTCCGAAATGAGTCCAACAAAGAAATTTTAAAGGAAACGGCGAGGGGAATTGCTAATAAGCTGGGATTGGAGAGGTATCCAGGAAACGCTATAGAATTTCTGCAGGAGGTTTTGGTGGAATACGTAACGGTAACGAGGAGCTGATAATTAAATTGATAAATGATAAACCGTATTTCTGTTGGGGGCACACTATATTTTGCCGGTAATTATATTTAATGATTATCAAACCCTAAATGTGAATTAATTATTAAAAAAGCTCCAGGCAGGTGCACACTATATCGTGCCCGTAATTTATTGGCTGTTATTCCTTAATTCAATTTTCCCGGTCAATTTTCAACTATATTAAAATTTCCAGTTTGCCCCGATACTTGGTAAAACCGGAAGCTGGTTTATCCTTTGGAACTTAACCCGGTCGAAATAAAATATATTCTCACGGTTATAAATATTCGTTGCTCCCGCTGAAATTTCAACAATTGAATTTTCACTGATAGCAAATGTCTTTTTCACATTTATATCCAGCCTGTGATAAGCCGGCAGTCTTCCCTGGTTTAACGGACCGTATAGTGTTCCAAGGGCCCCGTTTCCGGAAGTGTAATCTGTATTCAGATTTCCGGTAGGGTTAAAATTCTCGTAATTTCCCTGTGTTTGTGTAAAAGGAAATCCTGACCCGTAATTCCAGCGGCAGCTTAAATCCCAGTCAAGACTTTTACCGAAATTATACGATACCACTACATTAATATTATGCCTTCTGTCCCAAACCGGGGCGTATTTTAAAAGGTCGTCTTCCCGTGTAACTTTCATTAGCGAATAAACCGCCCAGACATAAAAGCGCTTGTATTCGTATTTCAACAACATATCCACGCCCTGAGATTTACCTTTCTCAATAATAAAATCCTTGGTAAGAACATCGGGCTTGCCTTCCGTTCCTTCATCGTAAAGCTTATTTCTGTTAATGTTTGTTAGCTGATTAAAGTCAAACATATATGCTTCGACATTCAGCTTAAGGTATTTTGTGATGTTGCCCTCAACACCTGCGATAAGGTGTCTTGCCTTCTGCAGCTTGCTGGTAATTTCTTCACCTTTGTATTGGGTAGGAGAATTCTCAGGCGCTGATAAAAATCCGTAAAACAGGTTTACAACGTCCCGATCGCTTACTCCTGCAATCAGGTTCTGGCTATATAGTCCGCCTGCAAATTTGATCCTCAGCCTATCTGTGATATTGTATTTTAATCCAAGTCTTGGCTCAGGAGAAGCTTCTCCAAGCGATGCGTAGTAATGCAGCCTGAAGCTGGGATCCAGCACTAGCTTCCCGAGCACCACCCGGTATTTTGCGTAGAGCGCTAACTCAGTGGTGTTTTCATTCTGGTTGATTTCACGATTAACCTCGTTGAAGAATGTATAATCGGTTGTAAAGCCCAACGCTTCAACACCCCACTGAAAATCACTTTTTTCTGTGAGGTAATATTTAAAGTTAAGGGCAACATTAAAACCGCTGATCTGGCTGCTGCGGGAAGGGCGGCTCACTTCCTCAAGCTTGATTTTGTAGTTGGAATAACTGAACGCACCGTCAAGAACAAAATTGGTATTGTTAGGAATCAGAACGAAGTTGGTTCCTGCCCCTGCTGTATTCCAGCTAAGGTTCTGGAGACTTTTATATTTAACCCTATCGGTAAAATTAAAAGCAGAAACATTCAATTTACTCCCATTATCGCCGCTAAAAGAAATCTTACCGTAAAGGTCTGTAAAGTTGAATGGAAGCCCGGCACTATCAACGTAAGGATAAAAGATTTTAGAACTTTGCTCGAGGTAAGAAGTTCTCGCACTGACGATGAATGAGCTGGCACTGGCACTGTTTTCCTTCTGCCTGCTTAGCGGACCTTCGAACAGTATTTTTGAAACAAATGGGCTGACAGCTACTTTTCCGCCAAACCGTTTTTTATTTCCATCTCTTGTAGTCATTTTCATAATCGAAGAAACCCTTCCTCCGAATTCGGCACCGAAACCGCCCGTATAAACATCTGTGCTACGGATCACATCGGTATCACACACAGAGAATAAACCGATAGAGTGAAACGGGTTATAAATGATCATTCCATCAAGTAAAACCTTGTTCTGGATTGGCGAACCGCCACGGATATAAAGCTGACCGCCCTGGTCACCCGTCATAACAACTCCCGGCACTACCTGCATGTATTGTGCAATATCCGGCGAGCCGCCAACGCCCGGTATCCTGTCAATTTCTTTTGGCGTAATGGTGATGATCGACGCTCCTACCTTGTTTTGTTCTTCCTGTTTTTCGGCCGTTACCTGGAATTCTTTTAGCTTAAACTCGGCCTCCTGAACGTAAATATTCTGTTGCATTATCTGTCCGGCGCGTAAAACAACCTTTTGGAAAACACTGTCATAACCAACTGCTGTAAAAGCGAGGCTGTATTCTCCAGCAACAACTTTTATACTGTAATAGCCATTTACATCTGTTTGTGCTCCGATGCTCGTGCCTTTTAGGTAAACGTTTGTGAAAATTACCGGTTCACCATTTTTCTTGTTGTAAACAAAACCCCGGATTGTTGCTGATTGGGAAAAAGAAAGGGTGTTGATAAAGAGCATTAAAACAATGCTCAGAGATCTTAATGACATAGTTGATTTGATCTGCGCCAAATATAATACGATTTACCAGGCAGCATGATTACAAATAATGCCTTTTATCGGGTTCAAAAAAACGTAATGAAGACTATTGGCCGATGCATTCAAAATAACTGTCTTCCTTGCTCATTTTTGCTTCTTCACCACAAACGGCCTCCTCTGTATTATTGTAGGTGCAACTATATCCTTGTGCTTCCAATGCTACTTTCCATGAATCAACAGAGAATCCGCCCAACGCTTCATCTCCATCGCAGCCTGCAGCAGGTAAAGCTCCCGCCTTGGTGCAGTAGCCGCATTTTTTTGTGCAGTCGTAACATTTTTTACACGATCCTAAAAGCGTTACTGATATAAGAATTGCCAATATAATTTTCATGAAAACGAGGATGTTTGAGGATTCGAAGGTAGAGAAATTTTGTTCCACTGGGATTTCGCCCGGAGAAGGATGCAATTCAAAATTAGTTCACTTTCCCGCTGGCGAAAACTCTGAAGGCGAAAGAACCATTTCCTGTTTTGGTAATGATAACCTAATACAGGTCGGATTTTGTGATAATGAACTGGTAAGAAGTGGTGCACTTACAGTTGAAGTAACTTATCCATTGTAAACTAAAAATCTCCCTTTATTCACGATTTTCAAACCCAAATGACATGAAATCAATTTTTTACACGTTCTTTTTGGTTATCTCCTTCGTTGTGTCTATCAGCTCAGTTAAGGCCCAATGTCCGCAGGATTACCTCATCGTTTCTGCTGATATGAATAGCAATATCCTTGTTTATTCGATACAGGTAAACGGGCAGGCCCAGTTGCCCGTGCAACTGAGTATAAGCTTTGGAGATGGAAGCTCGTTTAACCAGCTCTTCACTTCAGCATACACCGCGACGCACCAATATCCGGCGTTAGGTGGCCCAACGTATTTATTCTGCGTTTATACAACTGATGGTAACGGCTGCGCTGATACCTTATGCTTGCCTGTGGTGGTTGAACCCTGCAACAACAACATTCAGATCTTTACCAATGATTCGGTAAGCGGTAATACGCTGTTTATTTATCCTGAAGTTTCTGGTGGTGTTGGGCCATATACATACGCTTTAAATGGAGCGCCGGTTACGTTGATTGATCCTTTCCCAATCGTTGTAGATGTTCAGTCTCCCGGATTTTATATTTATACGCTCGTGGCTACTGATGCAAACGGCTGCACGGGTTCGGTTACCGATAGCGTAAATGTTAACTGTGCAGGTCAACAGGTTGTTTTTACCCAGTTTCCGCTGGGAGGAGTGCCCCAGGTAATCCAGTTTATTCCGGCAGGGTTGTCGGGTGCAGTTTCTTATTTATGGAGTTTTGGCGATGGAATGATCGATACCAGTCAGCAACCTGTTCACACATTTCCTCCATTTGGTGGGAGCTATATCGTTTGCCTCACTGTTACGTTCGATGACGGATGCACTTCATCATTCTGCCAGCAGATTTTTATACAGGATAATTGCCAGCTGAATCCAATAATCATAAATGTTAATGCTAACGTTACCGGGAATACTGCGACTTTCTTCCCTACAGTTACCGGCGGTTGCGGAAATTACACCTATTCCTGGAACACACAGGGCGGAACTGGTACTCCTGGAAATCCATATACTGTTGTATTCCAATCAGATGGTAACTACGCTGTTGTTTTAACTGTTGCCGATGGTTGCGGATGTGTTGCTGTTTATACAGTACCCGTTACGATTGGTTGCGGAAGTTCTTCAGGAACTCCGGTAAATGTAAACATGAGCAATGGAGCCTTCACAAATTGTCTTGTTAATTTCTACGACCCTGGAGGTCCGAATGGAGTTTATGCCCTTAATCAGGATTTTGTGCAGACCTTTTATCCGGCCAGCGGAGAAGCGGTGCTTACAGATGCAGTTCTTATTACTATTTTCAAGAATAGCCCTGTATATATTCCCAATTCCTTTACGCCGGATGGTGATAATATTAATCCATTATTTAAAATCTATACGGAAGGAAATTCTGACTTCGAAGCTTCTGTTTACAATCGTTGGGGTGAGCTTGTTTATTTCTGGAATAAAGTTGAGGATGGATGGGACGGAAGTTTTCAGGGTAGTTTGGCGCAGGAAGGGGTTTACATATACAGGATCAACTACAGAAATCAATGCAAAAGTCAGATTGTGCAAGGGTCGTTTACCGTGTACAGATAGTTCTAGCTTGAGACAAGGAAAAGGAACGGCATCAGTTTAAAGAATATAATGTCACCGTGCTTTGTGAAAAAAGTCCTCCGCTCAACCCAGATGAATTCCGGTCTCTTCAAGCCAAGGCGGTCTAAATGGAGTAAATAGAGTCTGTCTGTAAAGTCTCTTTATGTCGTTACCATAGTCTGCAAAATGCTAATCCCGCCCAAAAGCCGGACTACGATAAAGCAGGAACTGTTTGATTCCGTCTAAGATCTCAATTTCAACTATGAGTTTTAAACCTGCATTTTAGAATTTTCGACAGTCAAATCAAATGAGATTAATTCAAAGAAGTTACCCTGAAAGATTGCTTCGTAAAGAGACATAAAGTTACCTGGGCTTAGCGGATCAGAAATACCGTTCCTTTATAATCCTTCGGACTCGCATCCTCCACAATCAAAACGTAGAAATAAGTACCATCCGTTACATTATCACCCGACCAGTCGTTCTGATAATTATCACTTTTGTAAACGATCCTTCCCCAGCGGTTAAAAATGGTTAAAACCGGAGTCTTATATGCTTCAAGATTCTGAATTACGAAGAAGTCGTTCACGTTGTCTCCGTTTGGCGAAAACGAATCAGGAATTATCAGTTCACTAAACACTTTGATCGTTTTCGTGATCGTATCAAGGCAGTCTTCCGTGTTAACAACAACGTGCGTTACGATATAGGTCCCGGTATCTGCATAAGCATGAACAGGTGAAGTTTCGGTAGAGGTATTGCCATCTCCAAAATCCCAGAAATAGCTTGTTATCGGAGTAATTGCCGGACTTGCCGACGAGTCTGTAAAAGCTACCGGAACAGCTAAAAGAACTGTATAGCCGACATCCGTCGTGAAATCAGCAACGGGCTCAGTTAGGTAAATGGTAAGAGAATCAATTCCGCTGCAGCCGCTTTGATTGGTTACTACTACACTATAATTTCCTCCGATTGCATTTATCGAGGAAGTTGTCGAGTCGTTTGACCAGGAGTTTGTAGCAAACCCTCCTGGGGAAGCAAACAAAGTCGAAACTTCTCCTTCGCAGATCAACGTATCTCCGGTGATGTTGGGAACAGGGTTTTCATTTACAACAACGTTAACAGTTGATGGAATACTTGCGCAGTCAGTAGAAAACTGCACAACTGAATATGTTCCGCTGAGATTGATCTGTGCGTCAAAAAAGGTGTCTGCCGCCGCAGATGAATTATAACTATTCGGCCCCGTCCATTGTATCGTGCCCGAGGCGCCTGAAGCTGAAATCTCAAGATCTTCACCTTCACAAAGCGGACTAATTGAGGTAATCGTCAACTGTGGTGGCAAAGCACTAAAATTGACTTCCACGCTGTCGGTTGCTGAACAACCTGTTAAGGTAGTTACTTCGACCGAATATATTCCGTCCTCTGTGGCATTAAACTGAGATAAGCCGGAGTTATCCTGCCACACATAAGAAACAAAACCAGGCCCGGGGCTAAGTATAATAGAGGGAGTACCGCAAAGCAAAGTGTCTGGACCAAGCGTAATAGTAGGATTGTCTTCAGCAACGAGAACAGTATCTGTATTTGTACAGCCATCTTTGACTGTGACTACCCAATATTCACCTTGTTCAAAAACAGAAATAAACTGAGTTGTATCACCGGTGCTCCACTCATAACTGTCTTTTCCAAAACCGGCATCGAGCTCCAATGAATCACCCAAACAAACGTATTTGTTTCCGCCTAAATTGGTTCCGCTGAAATCCGAGAAATATCCGTAACGACACCCGGTTGACGCTCCGCCATTAATGATTCCGAGGTGAAAAAGCTCCAGTGAATCAGCAGTATTTACCAGAAGGCTGGTTGCGCCAACGGAAACCTCGGTAGCGTCATACTGGATCTGAGCAGCCATCCATTCGTTATTGGTGCCGGGCACAATTGTGAACGCTGAGCCCGGAACAAGAAGATTACTTCCGTTTAGCAGGAAATTATTTTCCGAACCATTTCGGCACATAATGTTAAGACCAAATTGCTCAGGTGTGGAACGCGTAAAAAATACACCTGATGAGCCAGTGCAACGGATTGCAGGAAGTATCGCGCTACCAAGCTCACAGCCATTTCCAGAACCTGAAACGTGGAGGACATAGACCGGGTTTGTGGCGATAAAATAAGTGCTTTGCGCAATAACATCAAGAACGAATTGTTGTCCTGTATTTAAAGTGGCAGCCGGTGTTGCACTTCCGCCAACAAAAATTTCGGTGTTATCTTCTGTTGCAAGTACATACGCTTTTTCAACATATTGAGCCCCGAGAAATCCGCGCATCACGATATACTCTGTACCGATAACCGGTACCGGAATCATCTGGTCGCCCATTAAATCCAGGCAATTACCTTGTACCGCCGAATCATCTTTTATGGTAATGCAAATAGGTTTCGTAGATGTAACGTGTGTGCCTGCAGGATGCTGGGCTGCAATGGTTGTAGTTGAAATGCCAGACCATGTCTGACCCCGGTTGAGGGTCACGGTAAAGCTTGTTCCGGCGGTGTGCCCGCCAATAAGGTCGGTTGTAGGAGTAATAGTAATTACATTATTATCATCGGTGGAAACAATATCAAAACCTGAATTTGCCGGAGGATTAAAGTTCCCGTTATTAAAATCACTTTGAAAAGGCAGGTAAAATTCGAGGCCTTTCGCATTTGAGCCTTTTAACGGGAACAGTTCCGGGTTGTTTCCTGCGTTTACTTCATAATAGGCTGTTATCGAAACCGACGACGTTATTAGCAAACCATAATTAAGAACCTGGTCAGGCGGTTGGTTCTCTATGGTAGGCATAAATGGTGTAAGGTCAACAGTTGAAGTTGTATTTGCTGCAATGCTGACATTAATAGGAATAAATGCCGGATTTGCCGGTTGCGAGATCTGCACCTGAGCAGGGTTTACCGATGCACTTATCCGGAAAACGATCGGATCGTCAGCATGAGAAGTTGTGACCTCCGGAGCAACAAACCAGAATTCAGTATCTGTTTGAGCGTTTATCACAATTGCGTTAAGAACTATGAGCAGTAGTGCAAGGTTGTTTCGTACCGAAGCGGCAAAGAGTTTTCCCTTTGTTTTCATATTTCAATAATAGAGAAAAAATTTATTAATTTGTCATGAATACACTAAGAAGGTTGTATTGATTACGCAATGACTAACTGTCGTTAAACTTCAAAATAAAAAGTCGTGGGCAACTCGTTATTCGTGACAACGTTTCTATTTGTTTGTTTGTCTCAATATATGACTTTTTAGCGGTTCGTTTAAATGATTTGGAAAGGTGGTAAAATCCCTTTTTAATTCTAATTTTCGACGCCGTTTATAATGATTTGTGTAGTGTTCTGTGGCGGAAAACTTCTTTGGAATAATCCTGGGCAAACGTGTATCGATCGACATCAGAAGCATATAGAAGTGCTTTATTTACGTTTCCCTGACTGCAATTGTAAGCGGCAGTAATTGCCCTTTCAAAGCTTAATACGTCGATTTTTTTATTCCATCCTTTTACAATTAAATAGTCCCTTTTTTCATTTAATACTGCTACAGATTTCTGACAATATTTTAAAGGATTTGTTCACCCACCCGAATTCACAAAATCAGGATAGGAGTCAACGTCAATCTGCCAGAATCAAAACCCGTGGTATTTCTTTTCCTTATCCTTTGTTCGCTTTCTCCAATCGCCTTCCATTTTCAGCCAAACCTCTTTGTGCGAAAAAGCCTTGTTAGAGGACTTGATGATCTTATATCCGGTGGCACGGGCGTACATTCCGGCGAGCCAGTCTTCGGAATAGATTGATCCTTTATTTGCACGTGCTATCTGCCCGGATAAATTGGTCTTTATCCATTGCATAAGATCCTTGTCAGTTTTAATTTTACTGACTTCCGGTTCGCCATCGGGATTAAATCCCAGTCCGAATGCCTTTCCTGACGTCAACGAAACAGCAACTCCGGTTGTTGGAATTCCATAAACCTTCTGAAAATCTTTTGTTGCCTGTTCCGTGTTTTTTCC
>Ga0105048_10005175_pt1 | contig 21145 bp, 18 predicted proteins | sample MAT05_FD_78382 | JGI IMG/M metagenome (GOLD analysis project Ga0105048, IMG submission 78382) | Freshwater microbial communities from Lake Fryxell liftoff mats and glacier meltwater in Antarctica - MAT-05 | ecosystem: Environmental > Aquatic > Freshwater > Ice > Liftoff microbial mat | place...
ATCTGTATGACCGTAGCATCGGCCAAAATCTGTACTGGATGCCGGGCGGGAAGCAGCTGTTGAGCATTCGTAGCGGGCCAACAAACACTTACCAAGTCGTTTTGACGGACATTCAGACTGGCAAGCAGCGCGAGCTTTTTCTCACCCCGCTTCTCCCTGGTCTGACAACCGAATTAGCGCGTCAAATCGTCGTCTCCGCCGACCGTCGCCATCTTGTTCTGGTGAGCCGCTCCACCGGCACCGTCTTCGTCTACCGCCTCGAAGACCTTGCCAGTAAGTGATTTTGTTAGCTCGAAACGTCAGCTCCCAAAGTGTTGTTCTTCCTCGGGAAGGGGAAAAGGGGACATTCTACTTTTCAAGCGGATCGATCCGGACTGAACCATTAGCGTTGAAAATTAGAATGTCCCCTTTTCTTCCCAGCCCCTGCGTCCCCGGCTCCTCATCGGAGAAGCAAAGCCGGAACAGCCGACCTTTCCCGCCAAGTTTCCAAATTCTCCCCATCCCGGCTTCGTCAAGAAAGGCTCTCTGTGCCAAGTTTCATGGCATTTTGAGCGACGAGTCTTTTTTTTCGCAAACAACTTGACCCGGCGGTTTCCGGCGTGTAAGATTCCGGTGTCGTAAGATTCAAATGTTTGAATATGCAAACTTTCTGGTGATGCTATGCCGCACCGTGCCTTGGTGGCCAAAGAACTGGCAGAGTTCCTGGGGGTGCTTTCACATCCCCACCGTATTCGCATCATCGAGGAATTGCGGGACGGGGAGCATGACGTGAACTCGCTGCAAGACGCCCTTGGCATCAGTCACTCCGGGGTGTCCCAGCACTTGATGGTCCTGCGGGCCAACCGACTTGTTTCCGAGCGGCGGGCAGGACGCCGTGTCTTCTACCAGCTTCGGCAACCGGAAATTGCGAAATGGCTACTGGAAGCCACGAAGTTTCTCGAACGAGGGACCGACGCTGACGAACTTCGCAAAGCGATTGGCAAGACCCGCAAAGAATGGGCCGAATGAATGGAGATGATTTGACCAGTTACCGGAGGCAACAAGGGACCATGCGAAAGCTGATTCAAGGAATCCACCGGTTCCGAACGGTTGTCGAGTCATGGAGTGAATGAAGTCCACGGCTCGCTTTGTCCTTCCCTTTTTGATCTCGGAGATTTGATGACAGCAAACAACGCACTGATCGAAAACCTCCTCTCCCCCGCTGTCCTGGCCTTCGTCCTGGGGCTTCTTGCCCGTCTCGTCAAAGGCGATTTGTCGTTACCGAAAGATGCCTTCGGCCTCATCGCCGCGTACCTCTTGTTCGCCATCGGGTTGAAGGGCGGCGTCGAACTCGCCCACGCACCGGCCGGAGAGGTCGCCGGGCCGATCGCCATGACCGTCCTGCTCGGCTGCTTAACTCCGGTGATCGCCTTCATCATCCTCCGCAAGTTCTGCCGGTTGGGTGCGGCTGACGCGGCCGGCGTGGCCGCACATTACGGGTCCGTTTCAGCGGTCACGTTCATTGCCGCTCAGTCGTTCGTCGCCGCCCAGGGGGCGCCGGCCGAGGGGTTCATGCCAACGCTGGTCACGGTGCTGGAGAGTCCGGGGATCAACATCGCCCTGGCGATTGGGTTGATGACGACCGGCGGCGGTCGCAAGCTGTCCACTGCACTCCATGAAGTCTTCACGTCGCGCGGGTTACTTCTCCTCGTCGGCGGTTTGGCTGTCGGATTCGTGATGGGCGAGAAGAATTGGGCCGACGTGTCGCTGTTCTACGACACGAAGGGGCCGATCTTCCGGGGGAGCCTTTGCCTGTTCCTCCTCCACATGGGAGCGCTCGCCGGCGAGCGTTTAGCGGACCTCAAGAAAGTCGGCCCGCGGCTGCTGATGTTCGCCATCCTCATCCCCCTCTGTCACGGTGCGCTCGGCGTATGGCTCGGACATCTCTCCGGGTTGTCGATCGGCGGGTCCGCGGTCCTCGGGGCGATGGCGGCGAGCGCGTCCTACATTGCCGCCCCGCCCGCGGTACGACTCACTCTACCCGAGGCCAACCCGACGTATTCCCTCACCTGCTCGTTGGGAATCACCTTCCCGTTCAACATCCTGGCCGGCATTCCCATCTACTTCGAGATGGCCCGGTGGGTGGGCGGGTGACGGATAAAGGTATCTCCGGTTCGGCTCTGTTCCGCCCCTTCTAACGAGGATGATGCTCATGTTCGACAAGAACCACGTTCACTCGATGGAATGCGGCGTCTCCCGCCGTGGGCTGCTCACAGCCATGGGCGGCGGTCTGATGGGGGCGGCGATTCCGGGTCTGTTTCCGACCGTCGCCACGGCCCAGGAGCGCCCCAAGCCGGCCGACCTCAGCCCGAAGGACGCGCTCGACCTGCTGTACACCGGGAATAAGCGGTTCGCGGCCGGTAAGCCCGAGGCGCCGCACCGCGACATCGACCGCTTGAAAGAAGTGGCCTCGGCGCAGAAGCCGTTCGCGGCGTTCCTCGGCTGCGCCGACAGTCGGGTGCCGATTGAGATCGTGTTCGACCAAGGCTTCGGCGATCTGTTCGTCACCCGGATCGCCGGGAACGTCTCGACGCCGGAGATCACTGGAAGCCTGGAGTTCGGGACGGTGTTGCTCGGAGCGAAGGTACTCTTCGTGCTCGGCCATACGGACTGCGGCGCGGTCACGGCGGCGGTCAAGGCGGACGAGGTGCCGGGCCAGATCAGTTCGCTGTTCTACCACATCCGCCCGGCGGTGCGGGCGGCGAAGGGGGACGTGGCGGCGGCAGTTAAGGAAAACGTTCGCAACCAGATCGACGTGCTGCGGGAAGCGTCGCCGGTGATCGCCCGGCTCGTCAAGCAGGGCAAGTTGGTGGTCGGCGGCGGGGTATACGACCTGGCCACCGGCAAAGTCGAGCCGGTAGATGCGTGATCCCCACTCCGTCGGGTCCGTTGCGGTTCTCTTCACGTACCTTACAGGGAGCAAAGTCAATGATTTCTGAATCGTGCGCCGTATCGGTCATCGACTTGTTAGAGACGAGCGCGTCAACCCCAAGTCCCGTTGGCACGGCATCACGGGTTCTCATCATCGCGGATACCGACCCGCGACTTGGCGCCGCACTCGGGCGCGCGGCCCGTGCCGGGGCTGCGGTCCTCCGGCGGGAGGGACTTGCGATCCCGCCGTTCTCGCGCCAAGACCTCGAACTGACGGCAGCCCTGGAGCTGGTGGTCGGGGCACTCGGGCACGGTGAGATCGTACTCTGTGACCATCAGGTCGCGCCCGCCGTCGACCCGGCGTGGTGGGCAACTGCTGTTTGAAGGCCTCGCCTAGGCTGCTTCCCGCCGCCGGGTGATCTCTTCCGTCGTCTGAAGCTGCTCCGGTTCGATCATCTGGAAGTGAACGCCAAACATCGGCAAACCTAGAGCGCGCGTCTCGGATTCGGCGGTTGTCAGGGGTTTCGCCACGATCGCCAGGGTTTGCGGCCGACCGTCAACGCACCAGTCTTTCTGAATATGCAGGGCGAGGGAATCACGATCCCAGACGGCGTGTTTCCGTTCCAGGAGTTGATCATTCCAAAAGAAAGCCATGCACTCCCCGCCCCAACCGCGGAGGCGTCCGGTCTCGATGCGGATAATGCAATCGCTCGGCGGCAGTTCGTATGACAAGAGGGCGGTAGGACCCGTCCATCGCATCAACTGGCCCTTATGTTCTTCCACGGGGTGACAGCCTGCCAGGCCACATACCCGTAAACGGCCTTGGTCGAACGGATCCAGCGCTCGCGGCGCCGGCGGGTCCTTGGCATGATCGCGGATGAAGGTCGCGCGGGCCAGGTCGACTGTGCACTTCCGAAGATCCTCAAAGGCCTTGAATCGTCGTTCTTCATTGAAGAACCAAAAAGCGTAGCGAAGGCGCGCCATCCCAAGGCGTCGACTTGCCTGTTTCACGGCCCGCTCGCCCAATCGAGCGCGAACGTGCGGCACGAGTGGCTGATGCAACGCCTCGATCCATCCCTTATCCGCGGGCGCGGCCGTATCCATCGTGACTTCGACGGCATAGCGAAGAATCTCCGCTTCATGATCGGAGAACGCTCCTGCCCGCCCGAGGATGCTTGACCCGGAATAAAGATGCTCGGCAACGTCCGGATCTTGAGTGCTGATAAATTGGCATTCGGCCATGATATACTGGCGGAGATGCTCTTGAAGAGCGTCAAGCGTGAGGGTGTTGACCCTCTCGATTTTCGCTTCCGATGCGTAGCCGATGCGACATCCGCGTTGGTGCAAGTTGGTGGCGAGAACTGTCTCGGCGAATTGACCGGCATCAGTGGGAAAGCCGCCGGCCTCCATGAATTTCTTGCGGCGGATGATGCAATTGAAGAGGCGCAAGTGTTTATCGGGGCTCGTTGCGCCCGTTTTTCCCCTGCTCCGGCTTTCGAAACGGGCGACCGTCGTGGTGTCGATATTGCTTGAGTGCAACTCGGCAGCATCGTAAGACTCATCCTTCATGAAATCGGCGGCCGATTTCAGACATTCCGGATCCAACCGGCAACGGCTATCGAGAAAGACGACGAGAGAACCGCGTGCCTCGTTCACCCCAGCGTTGTAGGCTTCATGGATGTTTTTTGAATCGGCTTGAACGAGACGACACATCGGCCCCAGCTTCGCATGCACGTTGCCATTCGTGACAACGACGACTTCGAACTGGTCGCGGGAAAAGGTCTGTGCCTGGATCGAATGGTTGAATTCGCCCGAGAGAGCGTGCTCACTCGCGTCCAACATGATCACGGAAATAAGAGGCATCGAGTTATCCATGCGTCGATTCCCAGGGCGCGGGCAATTCCAGAATAGACGCGTATAGCCCTGGGATCATTTCTTCGCAAGCTCAAAAATAAGCAGACTACTACGATCCGACCGACGTGTGATCGTGAACGATCTTCCAGCCTTGATCAGTCTTGCGCATGATCAGCGTGTACAAACCTTCGAGGATTTCCTTCTTCATCACGACCTTCCAGCGACCTTTCACCACGGCGTGCTCCGGGCCGAGGATCTGAACTTCCTCCTCGGAAAAAGTCAATGTGCCCATCTCCTTGCCATCGGCCTGGTAGCGTTTCTTGTAATTATTGAAGGTCTCGTCCCAGCCCTTCTTCTTGTCCTTGCCCGAGTAGAACGAAAGGTCGGGCGAGTTCCAGTAGCCGGACATGAAGCCGTTCAGATCGCCTTTATTCCAGGCGGCCGCCTGATCGTCGAGGACCGTGCGGATCTTCTTTTCCTCCGTATCCGCCAAGGCGGCCGGCAACAGCAAGGCGGCAAGAAGGGGAATCATGAGGTTACTCCCTGTAGGGCGGGTTCTTGATAGACGCGGTATTCAGACAGGCCGCTGTCGCGAAGCGTGTTGACGACGTCGATCGCCCGGGTGAAGCGATGCCGGGCGAGCAGTTTGCGAAGGCGCGACGATGATCGACCAATGCCGACGTATGTCCGGAATTTTGAAACGCGAGCCAGCGGCAACCTTGGTTGCGACGGGTCGAACTCCCACGGATGGAAGTAAAGCATGGCCGCGGATGGTTCGAGACGGGCAGCCTGGCGAAGGCCCGCTTCCAGGATGCCGAGCGGGAAAAGCCGAAAGTAGCCGCCCCCAGCCACGGGTAAGTTGAATCGCCCCATGCGCAAGGTCACGGGGGGAATTTCCAGGAGACGTGCTTCACGCCCGAGCGCCCAGAACGGCATCCGCGGCGCATCGGAGATGCCGTAACGGTCGTGCCGTACGGGGAAGATGCTCGAATCGTAGCTGAAGCCTGCGGACGCTAGCACGTCAATCGCCCAACCGGTCTCACGGACGACGCTGAAAGTCGGCGCTCGATAGCCGTGGATTTCAACGCCTGCAATTTGTTCCAGGGTGTCTTTGCTGCGTCGCACGTCGTCCAGAAACGTGGCCGGCGTGAAGCGGTGAACGCGTTGATGATCCCAACCGTGGCTGGCAATCTCGTGCCCGCCGGCGTGAATGGCTCGAATCAATTGCGGATGCGAAATCGCGATTTGGCCGACGATGAAGAACGTGGCCGTGGCATTTTTCTCGGCCAAGAGGTCAAGGAGGCGAAGCGTCGATGTCTCCATCCGTGTGGCGTATTCTTTGCGCAGGGGAAGTGGGCAGTCGTACCCCACTGCCGCTTCAATGCGGTGGTGCTCTTCGACATCGAAACTCAGTAGGATCGGCTTTGCCGGCATGATCAAATCCTTTTGAACCAATTGCCCCCGTTTCGTTCGATCGCAGGGACTTATTCTGCCCGTCGATGGAATTGACGCAAGGGACGGCTCCCATCAGGGTTGCCGCTTTCCCGATCGATCGGTTTGATCGGGATGACGATCTTAAAAATCTCATAATGTTTGGGAAAACTCGACTCCGCTGATATTCTTGTATACTATAGTGGTTTAGACAAACTTCACGCCTTACGAGATTCTGATGCCATTTCGTCAACTCGGCCTTGCTTCTGCGCTAGTTCAAAACGTATTGAAGCTCAACTACACAACACCCACCCCGATCCAGGCTCAAGCGATTCCGATGGTCCTGACCGGCAAGGATCTCGTCGCCACCGCGCAGACCGGCACGGGCAAGACGGCCGCGTTCATGCTGCCGATTCTGAATAACCTCCTTGAACGCCCGCGCGGCAAGACCGGCGCCCTCATCCTCACGCCGACGCGTGAACTGGCCCAGCAAGTAGAATCCGTCTGCCGCAGCCTGGCCGTTGGCACGGGCCTGCGTTCATGCCTGGTCGTCGGCGGCGTACCGGCTTTCGCTCAACAGCGGGCGCTCCGCTCGGGTTCCGAGATCGTGGTCGCGACCCCTGGCCGCTTTCTCGATCTGCTCAGCCAGGGCGCGGGCAACATGGCCAACCTGCAAATGCTGGTTCTCGATGAAGCCGACCAGATGTTCGACATGGGCTTCTTGCCCGACCTCCACCGCATTGTCGCGAAACTCCCGTCCAACCGGCAGACGTTGCTCTTCTCCGCGACGATGCCTCCCGAAATCGCTCGCCTCAGCCGCGAGATTCTGAAAAAGCCGATGACCCTCACCATCGGCGATCAGGGCGCGGCCGCGGGCACCGTTTCGCAGACGGCCTATCCGGTGCCGACGCATCGCAAGTCGGCCCTCCTTCTGCATTTGATCCAGCAATGGGAAACGCCTTCGGTTCTCGTCTTCACGCGAACGAAGCACGGCGCCAAGAAGCTCGCCGGCACCATCTACGACGCGGGCCACGGGGTCGCGGAACTACATAGCAATCGCAGCCCCTCGCAGCGGGCCCGGGCCATGCAGGTCTTCCGATCCAAGACAGTTCCCGTCATGGTGGCCACGAACATCGCCGCTCGCGGCATTGACGTCCGTCATATCACGCACGTGGTCAACTTTGACGTGCCGAATGCCCCGGAAGAATACGTTCACCGCATCGGCCGTACGGGCCGGGCCGGCGCTTCGGGTGACGCTCTGCTTCTGGTGTCGCCGGAAGAGAACGGCCTGCTGGCCCGCATCGAGCGCCAGCTCGCCCAACGTCTCCCGCGTCAACATGTTGAAGACTTCGACTACAACGCGGGCAAGAGCCCGGTGGCGAAAGATAAGCGAGCCTACCAGGGCGAACACAAGGCGCCCGAACCGGCGAAGTCGAAGAAGAAAGCCTACCGCGGTCAAGGCAAACGGCGCTAATGATTTGCAACCGCCACGCCATTCGTGGGGATGAGTAAAAAAGAAGAGGGGAGCGATCATGATCGCTCCCCTCTTCTTTTTCATCACTAACTTGGCGGCCGGAAGCCGCCGCTGCCTTTGTCCCCGCCCGATGATTTGCCGAAGCCAAATCGCGAGAGGCCATTGCCGGACGAGCCGTTGCTGGATTCGCCACTGGACGACCTTCCGAAAGAGGGGGAGCCGCCGCCGAATTTGAAGGACGGCTTCTCGCCCTCCGTGCTGCCGGATGTCGAACCCTGGCCCGTGCTAGGCGGTCCGAAGCGTTGGAACTGGAAACCGCCGGGACTTTGCGGTGCTCCTCCCTGAGGAGGGCTGCCGCCGCCGAAAGCTGGGAAACCACCCTGGGGCGGCGTGAAGACCTGCTGGTTGCTGCTCTTATCTTTGTCTTTCTCTTTATCCTTGTCTTTGGAGCCCTTGTCTCCCTCCGAGGACTTCTTCTGCAGGGCCTTCCAGCGGAGATATTCATCCGCAGTCAGGAAGCCGTCGTTGTTCAAATCCATCCGGGCGAATTCCGCCATGTCGCGACTGTCTTTCTTCCATTCGTAAAGGCCGACCTGGCCATCGTTGTCCCACTGTTTGTCAAGTTTCTGGAACCAGTCGGGCAGATCCTTCGGCAACTTGCCCGCGCGATAGATCACGGGACGGGCCTCTTCGACCGGCTTGGGACGGTCGTTATTATTGTTGCTCGAATCGTTCGAAGGCTTTTTCTCGTCCTTCTCTGGTTTGTCACTCGTGCTTACCCGTTTGGCGAACTGGGCGGTGAGATAGGCCTTGTACTCATCAAAATTGATAAAGCCGTTTTTGTTCGTGTCCCAGGTATCGCGTTCGAGCTGGAGCGTCTCGGACATTTCATCCGGGCTTAACTCGCCGTCATTATTCTTGTCGCGGCGGCGGAAGGCCTCCTCCATGCGATCGTTGTCATTTCGCCCTGAACTTGGACCGCCGGGGCCGCCGGAAGTGGGTGGGCCTTTCGGTTGCTGTGTATTGGAATCGGTCGGGGTACTTGTCGGGGCGGCTGTCGGCGGTGCGCCACCCGGAGCGCCGCCAAACATCGCGGAGGCTTTGCCCAGAGCTTCTTTGAACTGAGTGCGAGTAATAGTCTCGCCCGTCAGCCCCAGTTTCGGTCCCGCGAATTGGAAGAACATTTTCTTGCCGGCATCAAGCTCCGAGACGTTGATCACGTCTTTCCCGCCTGACAGTTTGTCGAATTGCTCATCGGGAGTGCCCCGGCTGCCTCTGCTGGGGAACTGGCTCCAGGTCAAACTTGGCAGAACGAGAATACCCGCGAGGAGAACAAAGAAAAAATGAATCCGGCGCATCGTCACCGCCTCCCGAACGTTGGGCTCTACCTGGCATTTAACTCGAACGGCGGCCACAAGTCACGGGGTGTTTTGCGAGATCTCATACTTTCCTCATTCCGCGTGAATGATTCGGTAAGTTCTGGGGCTATTTCGGGCTGGCATAGTCGCCGCGTTGGAAGCCCGAGTCCTTGGGCGGGATGTAGCTAATGTCCAGATCGGGCGTTTCGAGCTTTTTCTTCAGGATCCGCGATTCGAGGGCGTAATCGAGAATGCCGCCCGTGAGCAGCGTGCGCTCCACTGGGTAAGGCGGTTGCCCCGTCGACATGAAGCGTTCGACCTGGATGGCCAGGGCTTCCAGAAACGCGGCGCCGGGAGGCGGCGGCAGCCAAAAGAGCGTGGATGCCGGCTTTTCACTTCCTTCGAGGGTTGCGGCAAACGTGTCGTCGGAGACGTGGCCGTCGAGTTGCAGGATCGTTGCCCGCAGGCCGTCGCGATATTCGATCATAAACGCCCGCGGGCCGCCCGGAGCGACCCAGTTCGAAGGCGTGATGAAGTGCGTGCAGTTTTCCTTGAGGTCGCCCACATTGCGAGACTGGCTGCGACCGAGCGCGTGTGCCAGCAACTTCCACGACCAACGGTCTTCGTCGCCAGCCTTCCAGACCGCGTCGCCTTCGAGACACTCGACCGATTTCACGCCCTGCTGACCGTTGGTGCGGCGTTCCACCATGCACTGCAAAGCTTCCAGCGCGTGAATGCCATAGACTTCGATGTCGCCTCGCGAAACGAGAAGTGCCTCGCGGATTTTGACGCCCAGCGGCAGTTCCAGTTCCGGTCGTCGCCAGGTGACCGGCAGGCTCGACCCGGCCATCATCGGGAAGCCGAGCTTCTTGGCCGTCGCGACCATCTCGAAGCCTTTTTTGCGGTCGTAGGATAGGTGCTTGTCGTTGAAAACGGGGACTGAGCGGCCGGACGCCCGGAAGACTTCGACGATCTTCTGGAAGAATTCGAATCGGGGGTAAAGCCTTTGGCCCTTGTCGTTGATCGGATAGTCGCCATGCTCGCCGATGAGAAGTACGCCATCAACGGCCAACTTGCCGGTGCCAAGCGTCAGAGCCTCCGCGACGCTCTTGCAGGTTCGGAAGCCATGTTTCGCGGCCTGCTTCTCCGATAAGTCATTCTTCTTTTGTTCGACAAAAGCGGAGACGATCTCGCTGTCCGGGTAACAGTAGGCGCCATCCTTGAGGTAGCCATTCAGAAAGCGGCCGCCGATGTGGTACGCATGCGAGAGATACCACCACGCCGACGCAACGACCGCCAACTTCTTTGTCGCGGGCTTTTCCCGTTTCGGCGGTGCCAGCAGCGGTTGGGGCTCGGCTCGAAGCGAGTTCGCGATCGGCCAAGCGGCCGAGGCGGCGAGAAAGTGGCGTCGATGCATGAGTTCACTCGAAAACGTTAACTTTGTGACCCGCTAAAGCGGGTCACTACGAACGGGTGAATGTCTTTTGTTCGTAGTGACCCGCTTTAGCGGGTCAGCATTGGGGGACTATTTCTTCCCGGTGATCGTCATGATGGCGTTCTGATAAGCCTGCGCGTCCTTCTTGCCGGCCTTGGCGGCCGCGTCGCGGAGGGCACTGACGGAGTCTTTCGCGTCGGCCCCCATGGCGCCGAGGCCCATGGCAGCGCTCCGCTTGACCGTTTCCTCTTTGTCGTCTTTCAGAATCTTGATCAATTTCTCGACGACTTCCTTCTTCTTCTCCGGGTCAATCATGCCAATGGCATGAGCGGCCTCGGCTCGGACCTTGGCGTCCGAATCGTCGAGCGCTTTGATGATGTCCGGCACGGCGGGCTTGGCCAGACTCGTCGCAATACGGCCCAGCCGGCCGAGTTCTTTCACCGCGAGCGCTCGGTCTTTGGCGTCTTTCGAAGACTTGAGCATCTTGGTGTACTTCTCCGCGTCGGCCTCCTCCTTGGTGGGGGCGGCCAACAGCGTAATGCCGCCCATCAGGAAAAGACCCATCGTCAGAGAGAGGATTCGTCGCATGGCCATGGTAGCTACCTGTTCGGGTGAGAGAAGCGGAACGATTTCCGGACGATAGTCATAAGACGCTCGGGGCAGCGGGAAGTTCCGGCGGAGTTTGTTGTAGGAGGCAAGTTGCGATTGGGAACGAGAGATGATCAAACATCCAGCGGCATCCACTCGTTGATATCGAACCGGGAGTGCGGCGACGTGGCGGGCTTCGCGGACAGATCCTGGTACGCTTCCTGGCAATGGCTCATCATCGCTTCGAGATATTTCGGTGCGATATGAGCCTGTTCGCGGCAGACCATGATATCGCTGGTCTGACCGACGGAATGGACGATCTTGATGTTGGGGATTGTTTCGGCAATTTCTTCAGCCAACTCGATGCCGGCATCAGTACCGGGAACGATCAGGAAGCCCGTTTGCTCCCTGGAATCTCCCTGAACGAGCGGGCGAGCTTTATCCCAGCATTTCTGGACCAACCCGACGATGTTGGCTCGCTTGCCGCCCGCGGCGAACTCGCCTTCGGAAATGTCCGCGACGTCGAGAATCTTGTTCAAGTAAGCAACGGTCTGATCGATGAGAGGACCGGCAAGCTGGCTGAGAAGGTCGCCTGCCTTCTGACAGATCGCGTGCAAACCGCCGAGCGGCGCGAGGACGAGTTTTTGCAGCACTTCCTCCAGTTCAACCCATTGCTCGGCGGAGACGTTCATCATGAAACGAGTCGCCGCCCACTCGATGTCCTTCTCGCCGAAGGGCAGAAGCACGTGGTCCTGCCCCTGGGATGTCGTGGATGCCAGACCGGCATTGGAAGGGGCGGGCGGCATGAGACCGGGATGGCTGCCGCCGAGGCTGCCCGCCACCTCCGGTTCCAGCACGCGATCGAGGAACGAGAGCCGCTGACGGTGGAAGGTCAAGTCGCGAATCTTTTCTTCCAGTCCCGTGTGGGTATTGCGGTAAAGCTTGGCCGCGGCGCTGAAGAGTTGTTCACGTAGCTTGATGGCCGAGTAGGCCTGGAGATCGCTGACGAGAGTCCGCAAATTGCGCGGCGTGCGGTTGCCAAAGAAGCGGAAGCCGCTGCCATGCTGGCACACTTCGAAGATCGACTTCACTTCGCCCCAGGCCTGGGCCGATTTCTGTGCCAGTTCGGCGATCCGGCGTGCGACGGAATCCGCCATTTGCGTGCAGAACTGCGACATGCGATAGAGAGCGGCCTCGGTCGCGGCGATTCGCTTGCCGGGCATTTCCATCAGACGGATCGCGTAGTCGTGCAGCCGGGTTGTGAACTCGTTGGAGACGTCGAGCACGGCTTGATTCAGGCTGCGCGTCACCCGGCTTTGCAGGTACGAGCCCGTACCGCTCTCCTCGCCGGACGCACCGATCCAGTTGGTCACGCGTTCAAGAGCCCGCTTGGCCCAGCCGGCCGCATCATCCACGGCGCCCGGAAGTTCGGATTCAAATTCGGCCATCAGGCCGGAGAGTGAGTCGGTGAAGGAGGCCCCTCCGGCCGTCGCGACCTTTTCAAGCCGTGCGGTCACCGCGTCCGGCTGCAAGGCGGGTGTCGATTGCATCTTCGCGGTCAGATCATCCACAGGTTTGTATGAGTGCAACGGACCTGCATCTTGCCAGTCGAGGAGCAGCCGTTGGCACATCAACCGGGCGGCCGAGCGCAACATCAAGCCGCGGGGGAACCAAATGCCCGCGGAACCGAAACTGCGAAACGGGGTGCGTCCCATGGGCTGGGCCGCGTCACGGCGCTTATCAAGTTCGCTACCCAGCGGCGAGGTCAGGTCTTGCACCAGATAGCTGGCGAGATGAGCGGCGCATTGGCTCGGCGAATCCGGCCCGCGGTTTTCACGCTCCATGAGGTAAATGCTTGTGAACGGCCGCTCCTGGGCGATGATCTTGGGCCCATCGGGTCCGCCATACTGGGCGCTGAAAGAGATGGCGGGGTCGTGGAAATGGTTCAGTTCGGTAAGCGTGGCGGCGATGTTCGCCAGTTCCGTTTTTGGCGTCGTCGGGTCGTGGGGCGCCCCGCAGAAAATGAACGCGTTGAGGGGCGCCTTCGTGAACTGCATCTTGGTCAGCCGGCGGCGCAGGGTAAAGCCGATGTCGGTTAACATGCCGGAAGCGCCGCCGAGCGCCGACGCGAGAATGTAAATGCGCGGCGAATTGTCCCGCAGCGTCATGCCGGATTGCGTCATCGTCTGAGCGAGTGATTCCGGATGGGCGGCGATCTGAACTTCCCGACTGAAGCGCGTGTCGAAGCGGAGGTAGTTGTCACAGAACGCCAGCCGCCCGAGTGCTCGCGAGCCCATGGTTTGAAGGGAACGGGGGATGGCGTAAAGTTTCTCTCGCGGCATCCACTCGTTCAGATGGTCGAGAATGCGCCGGCGATAGTTGGTCACCGGTTGAAGCTTCATGAGGAAGACTTCATCGTCGCGCAGCGCCTTATCAGCAGAACCAGAGACGGCTTCGATGGTCGCGTCCGGATCGGGGTCGAGGTAGAGAAAGCGGAACGACGGCGTCTGGGAAAGATCGCCGACGCGATCGAGCAGTCGGCGGCGAATTTCCCGCATGGCCATCAGCCCGAAGCCGCCGATGCCGACGAAGATCGCCGGCCGCAACATGCCGACTTCGACCTGCGCCTGCGTCGCATGCAGCATCGAACTATCGGCATCGACAATCTTCTGTTTGGGCTTGGCGGGGGCGGAGATGAGCGGTCGCGACTTGTAATTTGGCGCCGTCGGAGGCGTTTTTTCTTCAGGGGCGAGCGGCTTGGGCGGGAACGGCGTCGGCATCTCGATGTCGGCATAGGTATCGGGCCGGCTGACCACGCCGCCCAGGGCGCGAATGAACGAAACGCAATTCGGAAACCGCTTGGCGGGATCCTTTGCCATCGCCCGCGCGATCACCGGCCGATCCTGCTCCGGTAGGGGGCGCAGGTCCGGTTCCTCGCTCATGTGCTGCAAGGCAAGCTGGCGAATCGTCCGGGCATTGAACGGCCGTTGACCGGTCAGAAGCTCCATGTAGACGATGGCAAGGCTGTACTGGTCGCTGTGCTTCGAAATCTGGCCGGAGAAGGTCTCGGGCGCGGCGTACATGGGCGACATGCCGCCCATCAAGCCCGAGGAACTCTGACGTTCCAGGTTCTTGACCAGCCCGAAGTCGGCCACCTTCACATGGTTGCCAACGAGAAAGAGGTTGCGCGGTTTGACGTCGAGATGGAGCAGGCTGAAGCGCTCAATCAGGTAATCGAGCCCGTCTGCCGCGTCCGAAAGGTAGCTAATGAGAACGTCATGCGGGATGCCGAGCCGGCCGGCGTCTTGTTGTTCGACGAGGCAGTCATGCAGGCTTTTCTCAGCCAGTTCCATGACGATGACGAGTTCGCCTTCGGTGATGTCGATGCGTTCGATGCTGAGTACGAAGGGATGTCGGACTTCCTTGACCTTTTGTATGGCGCGATATTCTTGCTCCGCCCTGATATTACCGCCGTCTTCCGCATGCAGGTTGCCGTAAACGAACTTGATGGCCTTGTGGATCTCGCCGGGGGCCTCACAAAGCCATACCTCCCCGAAACCGCCTGTTCCCAGCGGTTTGATGAGCCGGTATCCCGGCAACGGTTCGGCACCTGGTTCACGCAACCAATTCATTGCTGATCCTGAAGGCCGCCGTGCCGCCAGCGCGGCGCGCCGGCAAGCTTATTGCCGCGACGGAGATTGTCGAACATACATCTTTCGAACATCAATCGCCCGGTTGCGAGCGCGCTCTTGCGTGCCGAATCCGTGCGAACAGCGAATCCGAGTTCTGAGGTAAGAGTAAAACACGCTTCGCCCTAAGTCCAATCGAAACGAGAAGCGAGGGAATATCGGTGGTGCGGGAAGTGAAGGAAATCCCCGACGTCGACATCACGTTCGCCTGATCATTTGCTTGATACGAGCGAACGTGATGGGAATTCCTAAACGTACATCGGCACCGGCGTGTGATCGTAGTCGAACGGCGGATCGACGTACTCTTCCTCTTCGCCGCGATCCCGGAAAACATGCATGATGCGGGCACGTCCAAGATCCTCGAAGCGCGGTTCGGGATAGGTCTCGGATTTAAACGGCTCATCGAGCTGGAACTCGTGGATGAGCACTTTGACCTTCGGTAGGCCCTGGAATTGGACCTCTTCCGCTCGCTTGAGCCCGGCGTTCTTGTCGTAAACTTCGAAGAGTAGGCGCAAAACGCGCTTCAGTTTGCGGAAATCGATGCCGTCTTCGAGGAAGATCAGGTCGACCTGCAACTGGCGCAGCATCTGATAGATGTGCTGGCGCACATGACGGTGCATGACGTCGTGGTAGGCCGGGCCGATGGTCTGTGCCAGGAAGGCGGAATCCTCACGCTCGTCATCCATTTCGTCACGTGCCAGGCCCGGCATGAACCAAAGGTGGGGGGCGAGCCAGAAACCCGAGCCGCCGGCAAAGGTCCGACCCTTCACCCGCTTGAAGATCTTCTGCAGGCCGCGGAAAAAGAGCCGGCGTTTCTGAATCTCATCGCGACGGATCAGGCGGGAAAAGACCTTCCCGTCTTCGAGATCGTCGAGCGAAACGCGCAAGGGCCAATCGGGGTCGAACTCTCGCGCCTGCGAGTGCAGTGTCTCGACGAGACGAACGCGGACATCGACATCTTGAGGAGGGGTCGGTTCAAAACGGACATCGAAACCCGCGCGATTGAAGAGCTTTCTGACCCGCGGCCGTACGGCGGAAGCGAGCGGCCCACTGACATGTACCGAAGGCCGGCAGGGCCGAGACGGATTGTTCTTCCAAACAATGAACAGGAAAATGCTGCCCGAGATCAAGATGCCCGGAACGAGCCAAGCCACGGAAATGCCGAGCATGAGCGTCAACGGCATGTCGTTATCGATGCCGGGCTTCTCCAAAATACGAGCCCCAGCCGCTGTTGAGATCAGCGACATCAGCGCGAAAATCACGAATGTGCAGAGCACCCAGAGCAGTCGGGGCGACGTGATGGACCAGACACGGCGAGACGTCCCGTTTCGCCAAATGAATTGCACATCGGGCCAGCGCGGCCAAATTGCCAGAAGCGTCGCGCCGACCAGAAAGACGCCGCAAATGGCCGGCACGAGCCAGAGGGGCAGCAACCAGCTCGCAAGCACGACCGTCAAAACATAGAGCGTGAGAAACGCCAACTGCCCTCGGCTCATTTTCGATTCATCGGGCCGGACGGGCGGTCGCGGCACCAAATAGTTATAGAGCATGAAGGGGAAGTAAATTCCCCCCAGCGAGGCCGCAAATAGCAACCCCCACAGGCTGATCATGCAGGCGAGGTAGAGCGTGTAGCTTCCCTGAATCGCGAAGGAACGCCAGCTTGCGGGCAGTTGCTGCCACATCACGAGCGCTCCGACCGTCCAGAGCGCCAGAAAACCAATCGACAGATGCACCACGATGGGAAGCCGTCGTGGAATCGGCGGCGCACCTCGAAGATCGGGACCGAATTCAATCTTGAAATGATCACCAAACTGGGCGAGTTTCCAGACCTGTCGGCCGCAATACTTGACCCAACCAAGCGGCGAGAGGCGGTGTCGAATCGCCACGAAGGCGACAATGAGCACCAGGGCGGCGGCGCCAACGGTGTCGTAAAAATCGCTGGACGATTGCCGGCCGAAAAACTCAAGTGCCAGAATGGAAAGCAAGAAAGCGGGCGAGAACCAGCCACCTTGCCGGATAAGCTGACCAACCTGAGGCAAACTCTGGGTGTGTAACTTCATGGAGTCGTTCTCGTTGCCGTGGGAAAGCGGTCCCGCCACCCACGTCACCACCATTTGACTCCATTTTACACCTGAAGACAATCCTTTCCGGATTATTCCGGCAAATGCACTCGGCGGAGCCTGGAGAATTTGCGGAATATGCGTGGCGAGAGGCGCGGGGCGTCACTTAACGACCCGTTAGCTCCTTCACCAAATCCGGGCAATCGTAGAGCTTCCGCAATGCCTCCAGGATACCCTTCGAATGCACGGCAATGTGGCGGGCCTGTTCCTCGGTATAGACGAAATTCCGAACCAGCCCGTGGCGGTTGCGGTCGAAGTTGATGCCGACGAACTCGCCCGCCCGGTTGAGCACCGGGCTGCCGCTGTTGCCGCCAATCGTGTCCGCCGTCGAAACAAAATTGAACGGCGTCGTCAGATCAAGCTTGGCCTTGCCGTCGATCCAGCGTTTCGGCAGGTCGAACGGTTCACGGCCGTTCATCTTGGTGTAACGCTCGAACGCACCGCCGAACGTCGTGTGAAAGAGCACGTCCACGCCATCGACACGGTAACCCTTGACGACGCCGTACGCCAGCCGCAGGGTGAAAGTTGCGTCGGGCGCTACGCTTCGGCCGAGCGCCTTGAAACGCAGGCGAGCCAAGTCGCCGTAGGCCTGGCGCTCCGGTTCCTCGACCTGTTCTTCAAATCGCTTGCGCAACTGCCGAGCCTCGCCATCAATCGCCCGGGCGAAGACGATCAGCGGATCACGCGAATCGTCCACGGCTTTCGCGCCGCCTTCGACCAACTTTTTCCGCTCGGCCGGGTCAGCCAGTTTCGTGCCGCCGATCAGTTCATCGACGAGCTTGGCGGGCGATTTCTTGCCGAGAATCTTGGCGACCAGCGGATGCTCCGAACCGAGTTGTTCAGCCATGAAGCTGAGCGATTGCTGTAGCCGTGCCCGTTCCAAGCCCGGGTAGATCGGCGCCGGCGAGAAGAGTTGAAACTTGAGTGATTCGAGATTCGACTCGCGGTATTCGCGCAGCCGATCGGCATTCGGTTTGCCGGTCTCGTTTGACAACCGAACGATGGTGCGGGCGATGGCGAAGAGTTCAGAAGCAAAGGCGTGTCCGACCTCGACGAGGGAGTATTCTTTCTCAAATCCCGCTAGGGCCTTCTGAACAGCTTCGATTCGTTGGATGGCCTTGCGCATGGCGACCTGCTCGTCCGCTTGTTTCACGTTGTCCTCGCTCTTGAACAACAGGCCTTCCTGAACCTGCTTGCTGAGCATCACTTCCGGATCGAGCAACCCTTGATACTGACCGCTGAAAGCCTTGCGTGAGTTGGCGTAACTATGCAGCGTCGTCGCCGCTTCTTGTCGTTGCTCCGGGCCGCGCTCGGAGTAGTGCAGCGTGGCCGCTTCCATCGCTCGCAAGCGGGCCAGGGTATAGGGAAGCGTCAAATCGCGGCGGTGCTTGAGCTTGTCATAAGTTTCCAGCCGATTCGTCGTTCCCGGATGGCCGGTGACGAAGACGAGATCGCCGTCGGCCGGGCCGGTCTCGCTGAAGGTCAACCAGTGCTTCGAAGCGACCGGCTTGTCGTTCTCGTACGCCCGGAACAGGGAAATATCGAGGTTGTAACGGGGGAACTCGAAGTTGTCCACGTCGCCGCCGAACGAGGCAATCGCCGCCTCGGGAGCGAAGACGAGGCGCACGTCGGTGTACTTCTTGTAGCGATAGAGATGGTACGCCCCGCCCTGGTAGAGAGTGACGACGTCGCTGCGTAGGCCGGTCTTGTCGAGCGATTCCTTCTCGATCTTGGCCATGATCGATCGGCGAGCCGCGAACGCCTCCGCCGGGTTCTGCTCCGGCTTGACCGCGGCGTTGATCTCCGCCGTCACGTCGATGATCTCGAGGAGCACGTTTAGTTCCAGGTCGGGGCATTTTAACTCGTCGGCCGCCGTCTTCGCCAGATAGCCGTCGCGCAGCAAGTTCTTCTCGGGCGTGCTCAGCTTCTGAACCGAATCGGCGCCGATGTGATGGTTGGTGATGATCAACCCGCGCGGCGAGACAAAGCTGCCCGATCCGCCGTTGTTGAAGCGAATCGACGCCAGCCGGGCGTGTTCGAGCCAGGCTTCGGTGAGTTCAAAGTTGTACTTTTCTTTCAAGCGTTCACGCGGCGGCTCGTTCAGCAGCCACATGCCTTCATCGGACCACGCCGTCATCGGCACACTCCCCAGAACGAGTACGGTCAACATGCGAAGCATGATGAAATCCCAGTTATTTGAAGGAACAGTCGGCGACGTGGACGATCGCCATCGGACGAGAGAATTGTATGCGGCGGAAACGAATTGAGATCGTAAGAACGTGCTTGGCCGTGCTCTACTCAGGGTTGGGAAAAGAAAGTTCGATGTTGTAGAGAGTCTTCGCCGGCTCCATGCGATAGGTGAACCCCGTCAAGCGAACGGACTTGGGTCCTTCGCGCTTGGCCAACCGCAGTTGTTTCGTTTCGCCGGCCTTCCACGACGTCCACTTGAATGGCTGAGAAGCTCTGCCGTCTCCCATACCCTTTTGACGGTAAAGTTCCTGAGTCCACTGTAAACTGACGGTCGAATCGTGCAAGTCGGAGGACGAATTGTTCGTGATGTTCAAAAAATAGAAGTCGTTGTCTCTGGTGTGTTTTGCCGGCAAGTCCATGGCGGTCAGGATTTTTTTGGGTGGAGGCGGCGGGACGTTGATCGGTTGTTTCGCCTTCGGCGGCGAAGTTGCCTCGACTGGCTGCTTTCGGTCCGCCGGCGCCGCCGGATTCCCTTTCGGTTCGTTGCCTGCCGCGGCCACTTCAGGCGGCGGAGCGGCATTCGCGCGTTCTGCTTCCTTGGCCGCTTTTCGCGAGCCGGCGCCGCCCGTGGCCAAAAGAAATGAACCCATGACGACAAAGCCGACGCCGATCAACTAGGCCTGAAGATGCCGGATCGTGCCGCCCCGCGCGAACGAGAAGACCCAGTTGCCTCGCTTTTTGCGCGGGAGTCTCGCATTCTCGGTGTAGCGTGAATAGAGATCGAACGCCGCGATCCCCAGGCCGAAAAAAATGATCGCCGGGGCAATCGCCTTCTGAGGCGCCGCCCGAGCCACCGGCGACAAGAAGCAGAGTGCCGCCGCCAACGCTGCCGCGACCGCTCCGCAGCAAATGCTCAACAACCCGATGCCGTTCACGACCTCTCCAGTTTTTGATGTCTCATGAAGCGTTCGCGTGTTACGTGAGAGTTTATTCGCCGGATCACGAATTGAACACAGGGGGGAGAATCAAAGTTGAGTGCAGGTCCTGGAAAGTCTATTCGCCTTCTTCGTCTCTTGCTCGCGCATCCACTTCAGATACGTCGTCGCATACAGATCCAGATTCTCGCGAGCCCCGCCGCCCCGCACGGGGGAGCACATTTCGTAGGTGGCAATCCCATCGAAGCCGCCGTCACGCAGGCCGTTGAAGAAGGCCTCGTAGTCGATGAAGCCGGTGCCGAAGGGGACGGCGTCGGAAACGTGCCCTGCTAAAGCAGGGCACTACGAGCGAAGAGGTAAGCCCTGCTAAAGCAGGGCACTACGAACTGGAGTGCCCCTTCAGTGTGGTGCTTCAAAGTTATCCCATCCCTCGCCGTATTCCCCCAACGGGTAATTGTTCGCCAATTCCCGCAACCATTCGCGGCCATTGCCACTGATGAGTTCATGCACGCTACTCCAAGGCCAGTCTTCCGGCTCTTGTACGTAACCATGTTTGACGGGATTGCGAATAATGTAGTGCAGAGTCGCCCAATAGTGCCTTTCGGATCGCATCTTGCGATCGGTGAACTTGTACCAAACCTGCCGACCGGGAGTTTGGTCGCGAAGGTTCGCCAATCGCGAAGTCCCACCATGCACTCGGCCGATCGTTCGGCCGACATCTCGCAGCGATTGCGTGTGAATCAAGGCGTGATAATGATTCGGCAACACAACCCAGCCGGCGCAGGGTACTGACTCATCGGCCAATGTTCCGAGAATTCGAGTTTCCAGTGCCTTCAAGTCGTCGGGAGATGTGAAATGGGCTCGGTGCTCGTAGCAGGCGGCCGTGATGAAATACCAACCTGTTCCTTGCTCGATGTGCGGCGGCTTGTGAATGGGAAACCCGCGCGACCTGCGCAACTCAATTATTTCGAGACGTTGCTCCGGAGTCATGTGCCGGTAGTCGTACATGAGGGGCTCCAAGGGAGTGTACTTGTTCGTAGTGCCCTGCTTTAGCAGGGCCTGCTTCCGATTCGAAGCGTGCCCTGCAGGGCACTACGAACGAGATGCATTCCTTTTATTTTGTAGTGAGGTCATGACTCATTCGTAGTGCATTTGTTCGTA
>Ga0105048_10005176_pt1 | contig 21140 bp, 20 predicted proteins | sample MAT05_FD_78382 | JGI IMG/M metagenome (GOLD analysis project Ga0105048, IMG submission 78382) | Freshwater microbial communities from Lake Fryxell liftoff mats and glacier meltwater in Antarctica - MAT-05 | ecosystem: Environmental > Aquatic > Freshwater > Ice > Liftoff microbial mat | place...
TAAAAAACTTGACAATGAAGAATATACTGATTTTAATGGGAATTATTATGGCCTCTGCAGCGGGCGCCCAAAGTGATAGAGAATGGGAGTTTCAGATTAGGGCCGGCTTTGGTTTTGAAGCGTATGCATCAAATAGAGATTTGAGATACGAGTTGGGGGGCTTCGAAAATACGGACAAGGAAACCGGTGAAGCAGTCACTAAATTTATTCCGATTGAATTTAGATTCGAGTTTCATCCTCGATTTAATGCTGGAATTGATATGAAATTCGGAAGTTCTATTTATGAGACTGCAAAAGGCAAATCCGGCAAAAGCAACCGATTTGCCACGATCGGAATTGGTTTGGAACTTAATCTTGTAAACAGGCCAAATTTTAGATGGTATGTTGGGATGGGATTTAATTCAACTGGTCTCGAAGTAGTTGAGGAAAAGTTTTTGGGCTCTATCAGTTATAATGAAACAGCAACCTGGCGAGGTGGAGGATTTAAAATGAATTCAGGTGTTTTGATTTTTTTTGGGGACAGTCGAATAGGCATGAACACAAATCTAGGTTATGATGGGCACAACCTAAAACTTCGAGACTTCTCTCGCGATGATTCTAGTCTTAACATAGATGGACTTTCGGGCGATTTGACAATAAGAGGGGTGGACTGGACGCTCGGCTTGGTTGTTCGCTTGTACTAGATCGAATTTATTTTTTTGTAATATTTATTTTTTCTGCCAGTCAAAAGTTCGGGATGAAAACAGTTAATTAGGTCGGCCAATAGGACTTCCGGTTCCATAATAGCGTCTCCGAAGTAATCATTATCTGCTGTATTGCAATAAAAGATATTACCTTCCCGAAATGACTTGATCTTAATAAGGCGTGAGTCCTCCCCAGTAATTTGTTCCCGACTTGGCGTTGTGGTAGAATAAAATATTTTAATCCAAGTATCGGTTTCGTAGACCTTTTCGTATAACAATTCGAATGGTATTTTGAGATTGCCACTGTGAAGGCTGTCAGCAAAAATGTAATTTGAACCGGCATCTTTTAAAAACTGAGCGACAAAGCCATTGCCGGCCGGAGCATACCAATCGCCATTGTCGTAAAATCCTGTAAAAACAGATGGACGATTTTTGGTATTTTTATTTACTAAATTGGCTAGTGCTAAATAGCGGTTTTTTAAATCTTCGAATAGTTGATCTGCTTTTTCCTTTTCACCAAGTAATAGACCAAATACTTTGATCCACTCTGCCCTTCCAAGAGGATGCCCTTCCATGTATTCCGAAATTGGAACAACTAAAATTTCGGATTTAGTGAATTTGCTATAATCCTCTCCACCAAAAGGGTAAACAAAAAGTAAATTCGTTTTTAATCCAATTAATATTTCGTCATCAAGATCTCGATCTGTGCTTAGATTAATGATTTCACCTCGTTGGAATGCAGATTGTGCATTCAAATTTTTGACTCTGTCAGCAAATGAAATTCCTTTGAGGTGATCGAGCCGATCCAATTGATCAATCATTGCCACATGTGTAGTGCTAAGGCACGAAATATTCTCAAGTAATACTTTCGGAACATGAATGATTTCCACAGTATCTGTAACCGATTCAGGATTTAATAGTATTATTTGATAGCTTGAATCAGCAAGCAGATTGATCTTAAATCCCTTCGCATATTGAGGCAACTCAGATGAAATAATCACCGACTTTTGATCGCTTTGATGCGAGCACGACAACATAATAGCCGCAAGTATGAATAATATTATTTTGGACATAGATGCGAATTTAGCCATGTTTGTGCGATCCTTTTTCAATATCACTTTTTTACTCATTTTCACAAATCAGCCATATTAATTTTTTGGGAGACAAAATTCCCTGAGAGTTGTTGATTACCAAAGTGTTTAGAGTGTTAAGGGTTTGAGTTGAATAAGATCATCAGTATGTTTTATTCAAAGAATTAAAAGTATTGTGAATTCTGAGGCTTTATTAGTCAAAAATCAAATGACAGACCTAAATTCGCTGCATAATCAGTAAACCATTCAATGTAAAATGGCGGAGTTAACAAAGGAAGAAAGAGATTTCAACAAGCACGAGGACAAGATGATGCAACTCGTGAGTGACCTTAACCGAAGGCTTGAAAAAGTTTATTTGGGTGGAGGAAAAACAAGAATTGACAAAGAACACGAAAAAGGCAAACTCACAGCACGTGAGAGAGTAGAATTCTTGTTAGACAAAGGGGCCACTCAAATAGAAATTGGGGCGCTAGTTGGTGATGGTATGTATGCCGAACACGGTGGTTGTCCTTCGGGCGGTGTTGTTATTGTAATTGGATATATTAGTAACAAACAATGCATAGTTGTTGCAAACGACGCTACAGTGAAGGCGGGAGCCTGGTTTCCGATAACAGGAAAAAAGAATTTACGTGCTCAAGAAATAGCAATGGATAATAATCTTCCAATTATTTATTTGGTCGATAGTGCCGGGGTTTATTTGCCAATGCAAGACGAAATATTTCCGGATAAAGAACACTTCGGACGTATTTTCAGGAATAATGCAATCATGAGTTCACGCGGTATTCCGCAGATTGCAGCGATTATGGGATCATGTGTTGCCGGAGGTGCATACTTACCAATAATGAGCGATGAAGCAATTATTGTAGATAAGACAGGCACAATATTTCTTGCCGGTTCATACTTAGTAAAAGCAGCAATCGGAGAGGAGATCGACAATGAAACACTTGGAGGTGCTTCTACGCACTGCGAAATTTCGGGAGTTACTGACTACAAAGCCAAAGATGATAAGGATGCACTTGATCGCATCAAAAAAATAATGTCATCCATTGGTCGCAAAGGCGGAGATGCAGGATTCGACCGCATCAAATCTGAAGTGCCTATCAAAAATATTCGAGATATTTACGGAATAATGCCCGACGATAGAGCAAAACCATACAATGTTCTTGAGATAATAAAAACACTCACCGATAAAAGTGAATTCGAAGAATATAAATCGGATTACGGCAAAACTATTATTTGTGGAACAGCAAGAATAGATGGTTGGAGTGTCGGTATTGTTGCCAATCAGAGATTGATGGTAAAAAGTAAAAAGGAAGGATTGCAAATCGGAGGAGTTATTTATAATGACAGTGCAGATAAGTCAGCGCGTTTTATCATGAATTGTAACCAGCGAAATATTCCATTGTTGTTTTTGCAGGACGTAACCGGATTTATGGTTGGCTCGCGAAGTGAACAATCCGGAATTATCAAAGACGGAGCGAAAATGGTAAATGCACAGAGTAATAGTGTTGTACCAAAATTTACAGTTATCATGGGAAATAGTTATGGGGCGGGCAACTATGCGATGTGCGGCAAGGCTTATGACCCAAGATTGATTATTGGCTGGCCAACAGCTCAAGTTGCAGTAATGGGAGGAGCGCAGGCAGCAAAGGTTTTGTTACAAATTGAAGTTGCATCGCTCAAAGCAAAAGGCGAGGTTATTACTAAGGAGAAAGAAGACGAATTGTACAATAAGATTAAAGATCGTTATGATGTGCAAACTTCGCCGTACTACGCTGCAGCACGCTTGTGGCTTGATGCTGTGATTGATCCAGTTGACACCCGCAAATGGTTGAGCATGGGAATTGAGGCTGCTTCAAAAGCACCTTCAAAATCACAATACAATGTTGGTGTAATTCAGACCTGAGCAAAATACCGAATGTTTATTCGGTAAAAAAATTATCATTTGTGATAAAAAGTATAAAAAATCAGTTTAGCGAGCATCCTATAAGAAGTCTGCTGTTGCTCGCATTGTTTGTGAGATTGATTGCGGTCTTTTTCGCTAAAGGATATATGATGCACGATGATCATTTTCTCACAGTCGAACCATCATCTAGTTGGGCAGCAGACAAAAATTTTAATGACTGGATTCCGACGGAAGCAAATGGGCGCACATCACCGGAGCCAATTAGTTTTTTCTATTTGGGAATATTATTTTCTCTTTTTAAGATTTATCAGTTTTTGGGTTTGGAGAATCCGGAAACGCAAATGTTTCTGATGCGTTTATTACACGCATCTTATTCATTGCTGACGGTTTACTTCGCATATCGCATCACTTTAAAACTCGACAACAAAGAATCAGCACTGAGAGTTGGTTTGCTTATAGCTCTCATTGGTATCATGCCAAATTTTTCTGTTCGCAATTTGGTAGAATTTGTTTGTATGCCTCCCTTACTTGGAGGCACTTTTATACTGATAAACAATTTTAAGAAAAAACAAATTACCTCTGAGAAAATTTTTTTTACAGAAATAATAAAACTTGGTCCATTATTGTTTGCTGCTTTCATTATGGGACTAGCGGTAGGAGTGCGTTTTCAAACAGGATTGTTTGTTGCAATGACTGGATTGGTTATTTTAATCAGAACAAATTTTGTGAATGCATTTTTATTTGGAATAGTTTCATTTGGTGCATTTTTTCTTACCCAAATTGATGATGTTCTCTTTTGGGGAGGAAAACCATTTCAACACCTGCAAGGATATTTTGCCTACAACAGTGAGCATGCAGGCGCCTACCCGGGCTCGCCTTTTTCTTATTTGAGTTTCCTTGGATATTTTATTCTGCCTCCGGTTAGTTTGATGTTATTCGCTGGATTTCTGAAATCTTGGAAACAAATATTGATCATATCAATTCCTGTGACAGCATTTGTTTTATTCCATGTTTTTTATCCAAACCGCCAAGAGAGATTTATTCTTCCTGCTTTACCATTCTTTGTAATTCTTGGGGTGATAGGGTGGAACAAGCTCGTGAGTCAATCAAAGTTTTGGTCAACAAGAGATCGACTGCACAAGAATATGTGGAGAGTATTTTGGGCGATGAATGCCATAGTTTTGTTAATTTTTGCAACTACGTATAGCAAAAGAGCAAGAGTTGAATCCATGTTGTTTTTGTATAATCAGGGAGATTGTAAAAACTTTGTTTTGGAATTCACAGATAAAGATGGAGGTTCGATGATGCCTCAATACTACAGCGGTTGTTGGACATCCTATTATTACTGGAATAATGATGCAGTTCCGTCAGAAATAATTCCATTAACGAAGCAAACAGAAATAGGCTCAGCTAAGGATTTGATGCCACGTCCAGAACCGAATTATTATCTTTTTTATGATGGACCGAAACTCGGTAATAGAGTAGCAGAGATAAAGAAATACTATCCTGATCTAAAGATGCTGCAAGTGATTGAACCCGGTTGGTTTGACATAATGCTAAACAAACTCAATGATAAGAATGCACTAGAGCGTATTTTTATTTACAAGACAGATATGAGTTTTATTCCACCAGCTCAAGAGAACTTTGCAAGACATGTAGTGTTAGATTGAATTAACTCAACAAAATCATGAAATATTTTTCACCTGAATATTTGACCTTCTTCAAAGAACTTGCAGCGAACAACAATCGTGATTGGTTTGCTGCCAACAGAAAACGCTATGAGCAATATGTAAAAGAGCCTCTGCACAAGTTTGTTGAAGATCTTATTGCTGAAATGGCCAAGTCAGATAAAAAAATTCAACTCACACCTTCGGAATCAATTTTTAGAATCAATAGAGATATTCGTTTTGCAAAAGACAAATCGCCTTATAAACTTTATTCATCTGCCGCAGTAAATGCAGGTGGAAAAAAGGATACTCAGAATGCGGGAATCTACATGGAACTTGGGCCCGAAAAACTGGCGTTTGCCGGAGGAATGTATCAACCGGAAAAAGAAACTTTGTTGATGATCCGTAAAGCGATTGTAAAGAATCCGAAAAAGTTTCAAGGTGCACTTGCAGACAAAGATTTTAAAAAATACTGGCGCGAAATATTAGGCGAACGCAATAAGATAATACCGTCAGAATTCAAAAAAGTTGGAGAGACCATTCCTCAGATTTACAACAAACAATTCTACTATTGGAAAGAGTTGGATCCAAAAATTATCATTTCAGATAAGCTTATGAAGTCTGCATTGGATCATTATGATGCATCGAAGAGTATGAGGGAGTTTTTGGAGGGAGCGGTGAAGTAAGAATGATCTGAAATATAAAGTTAGTTTGACGGATTGTCTTTTTTTTGAATCTGCTTCATCTTCTCTTTAAACGTCCATCCCAAAGTAAGCGCCCTCAATTTTGCATCATTCGCCTTTTCACCTTCGAATAGTTGATCAACAGCTTTGTGAAAATACGCAACCCACAGATCGAAATGTTCCGATTTTAAAGGCATGTGAACATGCTTGTCGAAGACGTTTGTTGTATATCCAGGTTCATTTAATAACACGAATGACCAAAAGAATACTATTCTTGGTTTGTGATGCTCGAAGTCAATGTCTTTGAAAAACACAGACATTTCCTCATCTGCAAATAGAAAATTATAGAAGGTATCTATAAGTAGTTCGATATCGGACTTTGTTGTTATGTCGGCCATTTTGGATTTAAAGATGTAATAATATAAAGATTTAAGAAATTAATATGTTGAACAAAATGTTCTTCAAATTTCAAGAGTTTTTGAGAGTACGTCTCAAAGACCAGAAACCCCCGTCGGGTAAAACGGATACATAATCAATCAAATTATAAATTTCATTCTTATACTTTTAAAAATTGATACTAGAACAGTGTCTGCCCGCTTAATTCGTAATTGAAATGCTGCGCTAAAATCTCAAAGCTAGATTTTTTTATATTTCCACTTTCCATTTTTAAGATAGGCGAGCGAGAGCAAGCCAATAAGCACAAAGTAGATGTAATCGGTTGTCCAAACAAGATGGATCGGCAACTTCAATTCATAGACAAAAATAAAGGATGCTATTACGTAGACTATGACAGTGATCATTTCGATCATAAAACCGGCTATAGTATTACCGCTGCCTTCGACCATTGCGAGCATGATACTAGTGATCGAAAAAACAAGCATTGCTGGAAGTACTACGTGCATGATATCTACAGTGTGACCAATCACTATAGCATCCGAAGTGAATCTTGATGCAATCCAATCCGGATAGAGCCACATACCATGACTGAGAATAATAACTCCCGCTAGATTCATCAGTATGATTTTTTTCATGGTACTAATGATCTCAGGTTGTCTTTTTTCTGCAATCAAACCAGAAACATACGTTTTTGTGATCATGGAAAATCCCCCGACGCTTACGTATGCAAGCATATACATATTTCGTACGATGAATGAAGCTTGCAGAGGTTGTTCACCCATATTTTCTACAAATCCATAAAATATGGCCCAAATACCCAGGCTAAGCAAAAGTTGAAGAGAAATGGGTCCACCGAGTTTGAACAGACTGAGGGCGTGTTCCGTTGGGAATTTCAGAAGATATTTTGAGATGTGATATTTTGTTTTATTCGATGGGTCGTTTTTATCATTCGGTAAGATTGCCGAAGAATAGTTACGAAGTGTAAAATAGAGCAAGTATACTAGGGCAGATCCCTCAGCAATGGCTGTTGCGAATGCAGCGCCTCTTACTCCCATTTCAGGGAATCCAAAATGACCAAATACCAAAAGATAATCGAGAATAATATTTACAAAAGCTGTGATGAGAGTTGTATAAATCATTACTCGTGTTTGCGCGATGCCGGTCCAAAAGGAGGTAAGCACAAGACCAATAGTTGAGAAGAAGAATCCGAATGCTCTATAAGAAATGAATTGTTCCATGTAGATGCGTACGGCCTCCGATTTGATAAACATAGGTAATAATAACGGGATGATGTAATAAAGAAGTAAAAACTGAATACACGCCAGCACAGCAGCCATCCAAATGGAATCACTGACTACGGAACCAATATCATTGTATAGTCCTTCACCTTTTCTTCTTGCTACAAGAATTTGTGTTGCATTGCCGAGTCCTACTCCCAGCATAGTTAACGACACATAGATCAGCCCGACAAATGATGCTCCGCTCATAGCATTTCCATTGAGTTGCGCAACAAAATAATTATCAGTGAAGACAACAATAAATTGCACAAAAACTCCAAATGTTACCGGTAAGGTTACAGAAAGAATATTTTTGTAATGAAGTTTAAGTGGATCTATGGTGTTGGTCATAATTTTATTTCACCGGATTCAAATAGTTCCACGAGGTATTTGCTCCATGATAATGTTTTTTTCGCCCAGTCAGTTTTGAGCTCGATTAATTCTTGTTCGTTTAACTGCCAATTCATATTTTGTGTTCGTATTTTTTCTGCGGCATATCTCATAATAACGGCGCCGGCTGCCGCAACGTTTAGGCTTTCTGTAAAGCCATAAAGTGGAATTTTAAACTTTACATCTGCAGCAGCAACCGCATAGTCCGAAGCACCTGTAAGTTCTGTTCCAAGAACCATTGCCGTTGGTCTGCTCAAGTCAACTTCGTTTAAAGAAACGGCATCATCGCTAAGTGCTGTAACAGCAATTTGATATCCTTTTTTTCGGAGTGATGAAAAACACTGTTCCGAATTGTTAGTCGCATTGTTATAACGCTTTACACTCAACCAATCTCCGGCGCCTTTAGCGATGCGCTTGTGCACCGCAAAACTATTTGTGTTTTCAATAACGTGTACATCTTGAATTCCCCACGATTCTGCGCTTCTAAACAAAGCACTAATATTTTGTATCTGATACAAGTCTTCAAGAACCAAACAACAATGTTTCGTTCGATTCGCAGAAATCGCATCAAATAGATTTCGTTTGTGTTCGGAAAGATGTTCAGAAAGAAACAGGTATAGTTTTTCGTTCACGAGAATCCAATTGTAAGGTGAAAAAAAAGAGGCTGCCTAACAGACAGCCTCCTTTAAACTTTTGAGTGAAAAATTATTTCACTTTAGTAGAAAGCTCGGCGCCAGCTTTGAAACGTACTACGTTTTTAGCTTTGATAGAGATTTCCTTACCAGTTTGTGGGTTACGTCCTTTACGTGCAGCGCGTTTTGTTACGCTGAAAGAACCAAATCCAACCAATGCTACACGGTCACCTTTTTTAAGTGCCTTAGTTGTAGTTTCGATGAAACCATCTAAAGCTTTTTTAGCATCAGCTTTAGAAAGTTTTGCGCTAGAAGCAATTGCTTCAACCAATTCTGCTTTGTTCATTTTGTTTTTTGATTTTATTGGGGTTAAACATAAAATAAGCTGTTTTTGCTTATCCGAAGCCAAATGTAGTGGTGCAATGTTTCTGAAAGCAAGTGTTGATAGGGGTTTTTTGCATATTTTGTTGAAAAATACCCATTCCTGTTAATAAACCTGCTGTTTTGAGGTCCGAAATCCCCTGTTTATGCACCTTTTGATGTTGTTGACATCAATCTTTTGTCTGTTTTGGGGATGTTCATGGTGTGATTTTAGTATTTTAATCCTGAACCACATTAAGAATTGCATGTTCAATCACCATTCATTTATATTTACTGTATCAATCATTGGTCTATGAGCACTGTAAAATTACTCTTTAGTTTATTATTTATGGTTTCGTCAATTACCACGCGAGCAACAACTTGGGAGATAGAAGTTGGTGGAGGAGGCGGTAATGGCACCCCATATTTTGCACCTCAAAATCTTAGTATAATGCAGGATGACGTGGTAGAATGGAATTGGGTTTCAGGAATTCACAATGTGTTAAGTATGAGCGGACCTGTAAGTTTTGCCAGTGATACTCATTTTGCTCCTCACACATATGCATTTGAGTTTAGCACCCCAGGAACCTACGATTATATATGCTCATATGCTCAACATTCAACTACTCAGTTTGGAACTATAACAGTTACACCCCTTACAGTACTTAATGCTGAAACTGAAGAAGTGTTTGATTTTGTCGTAAGTCCTAATCCTGCAGTGGAAGTAATCAGACTTTCAAAGACAATTGCAGGATCAGTGTCTGTTAGAATTTTTGATTTAACAGGAAAGATTATTTACAATGGATGGCATTCTGATATGAACGTCTTGATTGATTGTAATCAATTTGCTAGAGGGATTTGTCTAGTTGAAATGAGTTCGAAAGATAAAATCTTAACAAAACGACTTTCGTTGTTATAAGAATTTTGAAACAGGTATTGTGGGGGCCATTCGCAATAGAATGATCCCTTTTTTATTTATTATTCCCCGATACTTTTTTGAAAATATAATAGAACGCCACTCCAACCGGAATCACCAGTAAACCTGCATAGTATTCGGCCTTATCTGCGAGTGCGTTTTTGAATATAAACCACCCGACAATTACAATAAAAATTAGGGGAAGAACAGGGTAAAAGGGTACCATAAATGATGATGGTTGTCCTTTGAATTTTTTGCGGATAATAAATATTCCGATGCATGCTATTAGCAAAAACATCCACTCTATGAATGTCACATATTCGATGATGCTACTGAATGATCCCCACAAATAGACTAAAAGAATTGCCCATACTGATTGTAATACTATCGCATTTACGGGCACACCAAAACGAGGATGTTTTTTCGCAAATGTTTTAAAAAATAGGCCTTCCGTTGCCATTTGATTAAAAATTCTCGGCGTTGATAGAATATAAAGTCCGGCGCATGCAAATACTGAGAATGCGACGAGTCCTGATATAAGGTAACCACTGCCTGGAATAATTGCAGACATAGCATCGGCTGCTACCACGGTGGAATTTTTTATGGCTTCATGATCTAAGGCTTTGAAATATGCCATGTTACATAGTAGATAAGTGAGTGTAACAGCGCCTGTACCCATAATCATTGCCAGTGGAATATTTCTTTTGGGATTGTTAGCATCTCCCGCTACAAAACTTGCATAGTGCCATCCGGTAAATGACCACAACACGCCCACAAATGCTCCAGCGAGATTTTCGCTCACAGGCAATCCATCTATTCCGATTGTAGGAGTGCTTGTTGCAAAAATTGTTTTGTCTCCCAAAAATAAAGCGAGAAATAACAAGGCATAAATGCCAATAATTTTGAGTACGGTTCCAACATTTGCAAACCATTCGCTGCTTTTGAGTCCAAACGTATTAAATAAGGTTAGAACGACTATACTTCCCATTGCAATGTATTTCTCCAAATCTTTGGGGAGCTTCAAAAAGTAATTGATATTTTCAGCAAAGACTGTACAAAGCGCAGCTATTGTTCCACTCGAAATAACTATCAAAAGACACCAGCCATAAAGAAATCCGGCAAGCGAACCGTAGCTCTGATTGAGGTAAGTGTAAACTCCACCAGCATTCGAAAATCTAGATCCGAGTTCGGCGAATACCAGTGCTCCAACCATGGAAACCAATCCACCCATTAACCACAAAAGCAAAATTGTCGAATTGTCGGCGACTTTATCTGCAATACCGGAAGGCGTTTTAAAAATACCGGAGCCAATGGTTGCCCCAATTGCAATCATCGTAAGGGCAAAAAGCGAAAGACCTTTTTTTATCTGCGTCATGAGTACGGTTTAGTGACTAAGTGGTCAAATGTAACCAAGTCATGCGATCCTCATCCCCGAAGTAAATATTTTTTTGTCATCTGCTCAATAACAACGAATCTCCAGTACAAATCAACAGACAACCTGTTTCATCAGCAATCTTTTCGTCACTGGTAATAGTGTCTCGAACAACGGAAAACTCATTTTGCTAAAACATAGATAAGCCGCGGGTTGTGGAAGGTTCGTAAAAGTGCGGATGAGATTTAATTTGATATTTTCGAAAGAATTGCTGATCGATCGTGTCTCTTTTTTGAGATAATTCAATTGCAAAGAATGCATATTATCGGAAGATGTGCTGATGATGGAATGTTGGTAGCCGTAGATATGTACATCAGTCGATTTGTCTTCATTAATAAGCAAATATCCTTCGCGATTGTAAACAGGAATAATTCCAAGCGGACTTATTTCGAGATGAGTTTCTACGAATTCATACATCTCTCTGCCTTCTTCTAATACTTCTTGGATATTTGGTAAAGCGAAGTCCACAATTTCTGTTATAGTCGAAATCACTTGGTCGTGAGATTGTTTCTGTTCATACAACAATTGGAGCTTATTAAAATCGAAGCCTAAAAACTCTTTTGGAAAAGCTTCATTCAGGTTTACAAAACTCTCTTTTAACTCGGCAAGATTTCGGTAATGTTGAACCAATTCTCCAAGCGGCGGATAAAGTATAGTTTTCCCAAATTGCTCTTTGCATCGCTGCACATAGGCCAAGAGAAGATATTTTTTGTATTCAAAGTCGATGTGGCCTTCGAATATCCAGTTGTTGCTGAGGTTTTCCATAAAAATCCAGTTTTACATTAAACTATTTCCTGTTTCAAGCACCATGCCTAATTTCGGAAGTTAATTGAAATAAATCTAACACTACTTACGATTTTTTTTTAATAATGTTGTAATGCGTGAAGATTTGTAATTTGAGATACCTTGATTTTCATTGAATTGACAGCAAATTACATCTCAGTTACGTGGTATGCGGGGCTTTTGGCAAAGAATAGTCGGCCGGTGTTATTTTTGCCCAACTAATGGTAAAGATCCGTGGAAAAATAAAAGAAATGGCCGGCTCTCGGTTATTGAAAAAGGAGTTTGAGGTTTTGCGCATTCGCAAAGGTTCAAATTACCATTCTGCTAAGTCGATTGGAATAATTTACAAGGACCTAGATGAGGCTTTTTTTAAAGAGATTCGCGCATACGCGAAATACTTGAAAGATGAATACAATGTTCAACAAGTTATAGCATTGGGTTTTATCGATGAGGTAGCAAAAAAAATTCCGGTTTGGCAGCAACATAAACTTGAGTTCGAATATTTTACCAAAGATGATCTCAATTGGCATTTGAAGCCCGTTAAAGGTATTTCCAGATTTGTTCAGGTACCATTTGATTTACTTCTCGATTTTAGTGGAGGAAATGTTGTCCCATTAAACTACGTTTTTAAATCGAGTGTAGCTGGAATGAAAGTCGGAGTTAGAGGATCAAAGTCGGAGCGTTTTAGTGATTTTATTATCGATATGGGTAGTCAATTTGGTCTTGAAAAATATGTTGAACAACTGAATTTATACTTGAGTAATCCAAAGATCAAATGAATCAGCTAAAAGGACTCGGAGTGGCTATGGTTACTCCATTCAAAAAAGATGGAGCGCTGGATATTCCGGCTTTAAAGAGACTCACTGATCACCTGTTAGATGGCGGTGCTGACTATTTGGTGGTGATGGGCACAACGGGAGAAACATCAACTCTTGATAAAGAAGATAAAAAAGTTATTCTTGAAACTGTAATTGCAACAACAGCGGGTCGTAAACCTATTGTTCTTGGATTGGGTGGCAACAACACCATGGATCTTTGCAATCAGCTTTCAAGACTAGAAACAACGGGACTTACCGCAATACTTTCGGTATCTCCTTACTACACAAAACCAACTCAAAATGGTTTGTTTGAACATTACAAAGCACTAAGCGAACACAGCAAATTACCAATTATACTTTACAATGTGCCCGGTCGCACAGGATCTAATCTTTTACCCGACACCGTTATGCGTATTGCATTTGATTGCCGCAACGTAATTGGAGTGAAAGAGGCGAGTGGCAATATGGAGCAAATAATGGAAATCATAAAGGAAAAACCGAAACACTTTATGGTTATTTCCGGAGATGATGCAATTACGCTTCCATTGATGGCTGCAGGAGCTGACGGTTTAATATCTGTTGCCGGCAATGCTTTTCCAAAGGAATTCTCTGAGATGATACAACATACAATCAAGAATGAATTTGCAGAAGCGCGTTCTATACATTACAAATTGTTGGAGTTGACAAAGTTGTTATTTGTTGAAGGAAATCCTGCCGGTATTAAAGAGGTGCTCTCACACCTTGATATCTGTGAAAACTATTTACGTTTACCATTGACTCCGGTATCGCAACTGATTAGTGAAAGAATGCGCAGAGTGATGATAGATGAGGAGTTTATAAAATAGAATTAGAATCACTACTGTAAATAAAGTAAAAAGTCAAGACTTTCATCTTCCTTTTTTATTGCCTATTAAATCGTCGATATATTGACAGCATCCTGAATTTTCTGAATGAAATTTTGTAATGTTATTCCAAGACTTCCATCAAATGAACCATCAATAATCCAATGCTTATGAATTTTTGATGATTTATATTCGAAGTAGTAATTATTTGTATTCCAACTTGGAAATGTTCCTAACGAACCAGAATCCATTTCAAGCAACTCTTTAGGAATACTTGTTCTAAACAATGTTTCCACTTGTCTGTAATCTGAATTTGTAAGTATTGTAGAAAAATTTCCATCGTAGAATCCATCATTATTTGGAACATTATCATTGATATCTTCCGCTAGGCCTTTAGAACTTATCTTAAAAATCTCGACGCAAGATTCACTTTCAAAACAACCGCTGGACAATATAAATCGACCGAAAATTATGGTTTCTGCATAGTCGTTTATGTCCTGTGAATCCTCTTTTTTGGCACAGCCCATCGATGTGAGCAATACTGCTATGAAAAAATAGCTAAATATTTTGATTAACATATTCCGTAAAAGAATTTATGAATGCTAATTAATAACTGAACGGGTCAGAAAATTTTGAATCCTTCACCAACTGTTCATCCGTTAATGTTTTCATAAACGCAATCACTGCACTTTTCTGATGTGAGGTCAGATTCATTCTTAGTGGTTTTGGATCGCCGGTTGGTGGTTTATTAAAAAAATCACCTCCTCCAAATATTCCGCCATTCCAATTCTCTTGAAGTGACATCGACAATTGAGGGTGAGCTTGAATTCCATGATCATAAAACTCAACAACTTCTTCGAGTGATTTGAATCTGCCATCGTGCATGTAAGGTGCAGTTAAAGCCACGTTACGCAACGAAGGCACTTTGAACCACCCATCTTGTTCATGACCGCTTATCCAGTCGATGCCAGGTTGGCCATTATCTTCATAATCCATTTCGAGTCCAATGTTCTGAGTGAAAGACCCCCAGCCGGAAAAGTTTTCACCACCATGACAACTGGCGCATGGCAAAGTTGCAGAAAATAAGTCTTTTCCCTCAAGTTCAAGAGCAGTGTAATTAGAAAAATTAGTAGATGCACCAACGTCATACTTCGAAGATGTACTCACAATTGCGCCCACAAAGTTTTGCAGTGCATCTCCTATGCGTTGCACTGTGATATTTCCATCGCCAAAAGCAGCTATGAATAACGGTTCGTAATAAGGTAAGTTTTTCACTTTAGCTTCAATATAATCAGGTTGATCGAGACCCATTTCAATGTGGTTCGCTATCGGTTGAACCACCATATTTGCAAGACTGCTTTCGCGCATGTCCCAGAAGTACGAAGTTTGCGTGCCAGGATTCATAATTGCAGGTGTATTCCTTGAGGTAGTTACGTTTTCGAAACCCATGCTAAAAGCAGTTTTGTCGGCAAATGCGTTTGATTGATGATGACAACTGCCGCAACTCACGCGATTGTTTACTGAAAGTTGGGTTTCATAAAACAATACCCTCCCAAGAGTTGCCATGTTGTTGTTGATTGTAATATTTCCGGTAGGTAAAAAACCATTTGCTCCCAATGCAATCTCATCGTAGTTGTATATCTCTGACGATAACTTTGGAACTCTCGCTTGCATTTCAGAGCTTTCACGTTTGCATGAGTTTAATACAAAAATGAATAATATCGAAAGGCTAATTAAGGTAATGAATTTTTTCATGATAATGAGGTTATTAATAATCAAAATCTAACTATGAAATAAAGAGCAGTTGGCGGTGCAATGTTGTAATTTAATGAGGTTGATTCTTGACGTGTATCGAATTCTGGAAATTCAGAACTTTGTAGTTTGGTTACTTTTTTGCCATAAGCAGCAGTGCCGATTAATTCCGTAGCTAAGCTAAAATGTTTTGTAATATGAAATTGAACAAACAAAAAAGGAGCGAGTCCACTTTGCCAATCTTTGATTGAATTGGTATTTGTTACTTCTTGTCCGAATACATTTTTCACAACTGTCCAATTCTTGCTGTTATCTATGGAAATTACAGCATCAAGACCATATTTCAAATCCCAACGACTTGACAGGTTTTTATATAACACAGCACCGCATCGAGCATCAAGAGAAATGGTATTGGTATAGAACTCTGGTTCAGTTGGTTTGTCGTTTACAGGTTTGTCGTTTGAATTGCGAGAAACTATTCCAAATCCGATTCTAGAACCTAATTTTCCAAATTTCTGCTCATAAGTGATCATATATGGACTGGAGAATTCTCCATTACCTGATCCGAAATCAAGATATTGATTGATAAATGGAGTTGCATTCAGACCTATTTCCTTAAAAGTGCTATCCTGTGCAAAAAATGATTGCGCAAATAGAAAAAGATATATGGTCGAAAAACTGAACTTCATGAAAGGTGGTAATTGGTTAATGCAACGATAAGACGAATAGGGAGTGTGGAAAGTTGCCTAAGGAGGTGATAATCAATAGTGAACTGCGGTGCGCAATTTTTTGCGAAATTGATCGCGGACAATAGACCAGTTAGAAAATCTACCAAATAAAAATTTTTAAACGATGTGTCAAGCGAAGATCTAATCATGGGTAAATGGACACATGAAATTAATTAAGATGCACCCTGTATTATAAAAAGACACATCGGAAAAAATAGTTGGAAAAACCCGTTTTCTAATTGGCACATTTCAAATAGGATAATTCTAAAGACCCGTGACTAAAAACTCAAAACATAAAAACTATTGTTTAGGTTTGACTCAACAAATATTTTATGGCAGAGCAATTAAAAAATTTATACAGTCAGGACAGAATAGTAGAGTTGTCTAAAGCAGTTCTAACTGAATTTCTAGCATTTGACTCCAAGAAATTCTTATCTCGCTTTAAGTCGGATGAATGGGAAAATGCGGAGTTAAAAGCTCGTGTTAGATTTATTACTAATACTCTTCGTGATTTTCTTCCATTAGATTATGTGCAGTCGATTGGTATTTTATTACCTATCAGTAAAAAATTTAAATACGGATTTTTCAGTATATTTTTTCCTGATTTTGTTGAAGTCTATGGTCAAGATAATTGGCAAGTGAGTATGGATGCGCTTGAGGAATTTACTCAGACAAGTTCGGCAGAATTTGCGATCAGAACTTTCATCTTGCAAGATCCAAAGAAGGCAATGCGACAGATGCTGAAGTGGAGTAGGTCGCGCAATCATCATGTTCGCAGACTGAGCAGTGAAGGATGCAGATCGCGATTACCTTGGAGTTTCCGACTGCAAATGTTTGTTGAAGATCCCACGCCCGTTTTGGCAATACTTGAGAATTTAAAAGATGATCCCGAATTGTATGTGAGAAAAAGTGTTGCTAATCATCTAAACGATATTTCAAAAGACCATCCTGAATTGATTCTTGGGTTGGCAGAAAAATGGATAGGTAAATCGGAAAATACAGATTGGATCGTTAATCATGCATTGAGAACGTTACTTAAATCGGGAAATAAAAGGGCATTAAAATTATTTGGTCATCACAAAGCGGATAATTTTATAATAGATGTTCTCACTCTAAACAAGAAAAAAATTCATCCCGGAGAAATTCTAAAGTTCAACTTTACGCTGTTAAATGAGGGGAAGAGTATTTCATCATGTCGCCTTGAATATGCTATCGATTACAGGAAAGCCAATGGAAGTACTTCGAAAAAGGTATTTCAGATATCAAAATCCAATATCTCTCCGGGCAAATCTGAGTATAACAGAACCTGCAAATTTGATGATCTCAGCACGCGAAAACATCATCCTGGAAAACACACAGTTTCTATTCTTGTGAATGGTGAACACAAGGGATCTGTTGATTTTGTTTTGATGAGATAGTTCGATTTTTTCTCAGCTTATATCCTTAGTGATTTTGAATATCAAACTATTTAATTCGCGTAGGTGCAAATCCTTCATAATCAATCGAAATAAACGCTATACTTGTGTCGCTCATAGCTTAGCGTACAATGTACACTTACTACTCCATATCTAGACTACAAAATGATGCTTCCAATAAGGGAAATGCAATTTCTTTTGTGAAAGGATTTAGTGCGAAAAGTTCATTATTCAAAATCGGCTTTTTAAAACAAGCTGTAATTTCAGGTTTATTTCTATTGTTTGCATTGCACTTATCTGCTGTGAGTGTCACATTCAAAGTGGATATGTCGCAACAAGTTATTAGTCCAAACGGAGTGCACTTGGCAGGCGATTTTCAAGGTTGGGATCCATCAACCACTCTTATGACAGACATCGGTGGTGGAATTTTTTGTGTTGTCATTGATCTTCCTCCCGGAACATACCAGTTCAAATTTATAAACGGCAATGCATGGGGCACTGACGAAAGTGTTCCTCCAGCCTGTGGAGTTCTTGATGGAATGGGAATTTATAATAGACAGATTGTAATTAGCAGCAGTGCTTTTGTACTGCCACAATTGTGTTTTGCATCATGCTCTTTGTGTCCGCCACCGGGTTATGTTACCAATGGCAATGCATCTTATTTGGGTGGAGATTGTTATCAAGTTACGCCAAATGCACCTTGGCAAAATAGTACGATGTGGAACAACACTCAGATAGATTTGTTACAAAATTTTAGTATGCAGTTTACTCTAAATCTAGGTCCAAATGATGGCGGTGCTGATGGTCTTGTATTTGTACTTCAAAGAATAGGCACCACTGCAATCGGTGCTAGTGGAGGTGGCATGGGATACTCAAGTTTTGGAACATCCGTTGGTGTAGAATTCGACACTTTTTACAATCCAGAATACAACGATCCTACATTCGATCATGTGGCCATTGAGGTAAACGGAGATGTCGATCACCTCAGTTCAAATCAACTGGCTGGTCCTGTACAGATGTCTCCAGTTAACGCGAATGTTGAAGACGGAGTCGACCATGTTGTCCAAATAGTTTGGGATGCAACAACACAAACGATTGGTGTTTATTTCGATTGTCAATTAATCATCACCGCAAACAACGATATTGTGACAAATATTTTCGCAGGTCAGAGCCTTGTTTATTGGGGATTTACTGGTGCGACCGGCGCATTTTATAATCCACAAACTTTTTGTATTCAACCAAATGCATTGGTCACAGAAGATGTTTCTATATGTCCGGGAAGTTTGGCTCAATTGAATGCAGGAGCATCGTCGTCGTCTATTTATAACTGGACACCAACGATTGATTTAGATGATCCTACTATTGCCGATCCTCGCGCAACTCCTGATTCTACAACTGCTTATTCTGTTGTCACAATTGACCTTTGTGGAGCAGTCACAACGCGTGTTATAAATGTGATTGTAATGGAGAATAATCCGGCGTGTGCATTGTTGCCCGTTTCGCTTATTTCGTTTAATGTAGAAGAATCAGAAGAAGAACTTCAGTTTTTTTGGAGAACTCTGAGTGAGAGTCAGAATGGTCATTTTACAATAGAGGAGACATTGGATAATTATACCTTTCGTGAGGTAAGTGTACTAGCGGGTTCGGGCAATTCGCAATATCCTCTAATTTACCAATCGTCTTGCCCAAGATCAGATCGCGACGCTTATTACAGATTACGGCAAACAGATTGGAATGGCAATTCTGCAGTCATATCGAATTTGGAATTTATTCCGGAAAATCTAGCTGAGGCAGCAATGATTATTTACAATTCAGGATCAAAATTACTTGTCCTTGTAGTTAAGAATGATCGATCTATTGGCTCCATAGATGTAATATCTTCTTCAGGAAAACTGGTTGCCACGCATATAACAAATGATGTGACGGGCTCAAGACACGAAATTGGAATGAGTCTTCCGGCTGGCATTTATTTCGCGCTTTGGAGAGATCATATGGGAAATATTTCAGGAAGTGGAAAGTTTATAGTTCAGAATTGAAACTAGTCATGGGTTAATAGTTTTGGTTATTGTGGAATGCAATCTACCATTATATGCTATCCAAAGCAGTCCAAATAATGTTACATGCTTTGTCAACTTCATCATTTGAAATGATGAGTGGTGGAGCAATTCTAAAGGATGCAGGGCACGACAAAAACCAAAAACTAATCAATCCATTTGCAAGGCAGTTTTCAACCACGTGCTGAACTGTATCCGCCGAATCCATATCAATAGCAAAAAATAATCCTCGTCTGCGAATGGCTTGTATGCGCGGATGTTTGATTAGTCGTTCTTCAATTTGTTTGCCTTTTTCTTCCACATTGTTTACGATATTGTGATCGATCATCCAACGCAAATTAGCTGCCACTGCGGCGCATATTACCGGGTGTCCGGCGAATGTTGATATATGTCCTAGCATTGGATTGGTGGTGAGTAGTTGCATTTTTTCTTTCGATGAAACCATACATCCAACGGGCATTCCGCCGCCAAGTCCTTTTCCCAATGCAAGAATATCAGGAACGATTCCAAATTGTTCGAAGGCAAACATTGTGCCTGCTCGACCTATGCCACACTGTATTTCATCAAGAATTAATTGAACTCCAAACTCGTCGCATTTTTTTCTCAAGGCTTTCATATAAGCTTTGTCAGGAATACGCACTCCCGCATCTCCCTGAATAGTTTCCAGTACAACACATGCTGTGGTTTCATCGATCGACTCTAAATCATTATGAATATTAAAACGAATAAAATGTACATCAGGAAGCAATGGTCTGAAAGCAGCCTTCTTCGTTTCATTAGCACTGACACTCATGGAGCCGTGCGTGCTGCCATGATAAGCGCCTTTGAATGAAATTATTTTTGTGCGGCCTGTAATTCGTTTTGCAAGTTTGAGTGACGCTTCGATTGCTTCTGTTCCCGAATTAACGAAATAACAGGAGTCTAAACTCTTTGGAAGAAGTGATGTTAGAATTTTTGCGGCATCAATTTGAGACTCCTGCAAATATTCCCCATACACCATCACATGCATGTGTTTGTCGAGTTGCTTTTTGATGGCGTCAATAATAAAACGATTGTTGTGTCCCGAGCCATTTACACCAACTCCCGAAATCATGTCCATGTATTTTTTACCGTCATCTGCGGTAAGAAAAATTCCATCGGCTGAAACAATACGAAGCGCAAACGGAAACATGGTTGTTTGCGCAAGATGTTGATCTAAAAATATACTTGATTCCTTCATCCAAAATGCTTTCCGAATTTATCTGACGATTATTTCGTCTACAAATATCCACGGTTTACCCCCAGCTCCAAGATGCCAAGATGGAATAATATCGAA
>Ga0105048_10005178_pt1 | contig 21135 bp, 18 predicted proteins | sample MAT05_FD_78382 | JGI IMG/M metagenome (GOLD analysis project Ga0105048, IMG submission 78382) | Freshwater microbial communities from Lake Fryxell liftoff mats and glacier meltwater in Antarctica - MAT-05 | ecosystem: Environmental > Aquatic > Freshwater > Ice > Liftoff microbial mat | place...
AATTTGTGCATTTGGGGTGATGAGCTTACTAATCTCGTAGGGTGCATTAATGAAATGTAATGCACCTTTTTAATGCTTATTATTTGTGCGTTACGCTTCGCTAACACACTCTACTTTGCCGAACTTATTTATTTTTCATTCCTTAATCTATAGTTCATAGATTGTGAGTTCAGGAATTGTGATCATTAATCGACATAGTTTCAGCTTCAACAACTTCTAAGTTTGGCAGTTGGATCAATTCTCGCTCTTGTTCTTGCAGTTCCATCATAGGAATGCTCACAGGAATTGGGGACTCAATCCAATATTCTGAAGTTGGCAAGGTTTCTTCAAGATCGTCAAGCGGTCGAGGAATAATCATTAAAGTGTGGAATTCGCCAATGCGCTCGGCTTCATACATGCCTGACTCGATCGCGATCGCCACATCCGCCACATTTCCTCGAATGATCGCCGTACATAATCCTGCACCGATCGTTTCATAGCCTGCTAAATGCACATCGGCTGACTTTAACATCATATCGGCAGCTCCAACCATTGCAGGAAATCCGCGTGTTTCCAGCAATCCGATCGCTTGATTGCTGAGACGACTATATCGTCCGTCCGTCAATTGACTCAGACGGGTACTAATCGGCAAAATCGCTTCTAAATTAGGATAAGGACGAGCAATTACAATTGTCGAAACCAATTGCCCAAATTCTCTAGCTGTTTCGGCTCCTGCTTCCACTGCCATACGAACGTCAGTAATCCGCCCCCGCACAATCGCTGTACAAAAACCATTACCAACTTTTTCATACCCGACCAATCTTACAGTTGCCGACTTAAGCATTGTGTCAGCTGTTCCAACAATCGCAGGAAAACTAATAGTTGAGACCATTCCCAAAGCGCTTCCTGAGAGATCAATTCTTTGAGATGCACTATCAGACATTAGCTAACACGATGAAAGTAAAAAAAGCTTAAGGAATTTGTGAGATGGCTTTACGAAAATATCCGCTATCATTGTGTATCTTAACTGATATGCCGTTTCGCAAGTAGTAGTAAATTTCAGTATTACGTTCAAAATGCTAAAGACGTAATCAATAAGAGCAAAATGCAACTATCAGAAGCCGCGCCTAAAAAAGAATACATCTTAGTTGTAGATGATACGCCACCTAACTTGCAATTGCTGTTAACTATGTTGACACGTAAAGGCTATGAAGCTCAGGGTGTAACTGATGGCTTAGTAGCATTGGCAGATATGCAGAAGAGATTGCCTGACTTGGTGCTGTTGGATATTAATATGCCAAATATTGATGGATTTCAAGTTTGTCAACAACTAAAGTCAAGCGTTCTCACTTGTGAGATTCCAGTCATTTTTATTAGTGCACGAGATGAAGTCTTAGATAAAGTGCAAGCATTTGCAGTGGGTGGCGTAGACTATATCACTAAGCCTTTTCAAATTGCTGAAGTACTTGCCCGGATTGAAAATCAGCTGACATTGCGGAGATTACAAAAACAGTTACAGGAACAGAATGATCTGCTAAAACAAGAAATCAATAATCGAATCATTGCCGAAACGTTGCTTCAAGAAGCTAATGAGAAGTTAGGAAGATTAGTTAATTTAGATGGCTTAACTCAACTTGCCAATCGTCGATGCTTTGACGAATATCTAGAACAAGAATGGCAACGGTTATCGAGAGAACAACTACCGTTATCTTTGATCATGTGTGATCTTGATTTTTTTAAAAACTATAACGACACCTATGGACATGTTGCGGGTGATGATTGTTTACGCAAAGTTTCACTTTTGATTAAGCAGTCGGTACGTCGTCCTGCGGATTTAGCAGCCCGATATGGTGGCGAAGAGTTTGTGGTGGTCTTACCGAATACTGATATAGAAGGATCACTGGCAATTACGGAAGTTATTCGTCAAAATCTATCAGAGTTGGCAATTCCCCACGATGATTCATCAGTTAGTCAGTTTGTGACCCTAAGCATGGGCGTAACCGCTACAATTCCCCATGTTGATTCTAATCCGTCCATATTGCTCACCGTTGCTGACTATGCTCTTTATCGTGCTAAGGAGTTAGGTAGAAATCAAATTTATCAAATTGGCTAAAAAAGATTAAGGCAAGCTTTATCAACTTTAATCTTTAATTCCAATCATCACTTTGTTGTGAACTAGAATCACGTCTCAACAAATCATCAATATCTTGCCAGTTAACTAGCCTAGCTTCGGTATCTTGAACTAGTTGACCTTGGTGCAAACAAATCAAGCGATCGCACCATGTTTGCACTAAATCGAGTTGATGGTTGATCATTACCACGGTGACAGGTTGTGGTAGCTGAGTTAGTTCTGTCAAAATATCTAGCAATAAATGCGATAGGCCCCGATCTAAAGCCGAGGTCGGCTCATCTAGTAATAATATTTCTGGCTCCATCATTAAGGCTCTGGTGATCGCTACCCATTGTCTTTGACCAAGCGATAGCTCGATCTCCGAACGATTGAGCAATTTACGATCAATTTGCAATTTGTCTTCCCATTTTTGCGATCGCTTAACAATTTCGCTGGGCGGCAAGTTTTGTAATCGCAAAGGATAGCTAATCGCCTCAGTTACAGTCATCCCTAATAAGCTCGGCTCTTGTGGCACAAGTAATACTTGCCGCCGCAAAGTTTGAATGGAAATCTCTTGAATATTTTTGCCATTAAGCGTAATTGTCCCCGCCGAAGGATCGGTCAAACGATTGAGTAAACGTAAAAATGTGGTTTTCCCCGAACCTGTTGCCCCAATTAATGCAGTTTTACTACCCTTGGCGATCGCTACAGAAATATTTGTCAAAAGTGTGCGAAATTTAGTTTGGTAACTCACTTGATTTGTAGCGATCGCCCCAATATCAGGAATTACATCAGATGTTGATGAAACCTTTTGCATAATGTATCTGTCTTTGTGATTAGCGATCGAGATTAGCGATCAAGGAATTGAGACGCAGCCTTCAATTCATTAAACCTTGTCTCAAGCTCAATAAGGGAGAATAATCAGATATGTTTTTATGGAACTCTTTACAAAACTTTTTTAGACTGCCTCAACAACAAAAGCGGCTTGCTCTTTTCTTTACAGGTTTATGCATCTTTGCCTTAGCTGCGCCTCAGTTAGCCCCCGCATCTGCTCAATCAACGCAAGCAACTGTTCAAGAAATTCTTGACGGCAATCAAGTTTTTATCCAAAACCAGAGAGCCTCTCTCAATGCTGTGGCCAAACAGCAACAACAAGTTCGTACAGGCAATTCTAGAACTGCGCTTTTGTTTAATACAGGTGCAGTGGCGCGACTATCTGCAAATTCTGTCTTAAAAATTGGTCAATGCGCTCGCTTAAAACGGGGAACGGTTTTGATCAATGGAGCAGTTAATGCTTGCTCGTCTGGAATTACTACAGGAGTGCGTGGTACAACTTATTTGCTAGAAGTTGATGAGTTAGGCAATCAACAGGTCAAAGTATTAGAAGGTGAGGTAATTGTTAAACGAAACGCCATACCCTTAATTGATGAAGATGATGAACCAACTAATAAACCGACTAACAAGCTATCAACCCAGAAACCTAATTTAATTTCTCCAACTACCGCACCTAAAGTTAAGCAATTTACTGCCCCTCCTAGCATTCCTACCCCTGTTAAAAATCCTGCATCATCAAATGTAAATACACAGCCAGTAACACCTCAAGATAATTCTCAAAAAGCACGTCCTTTAGATCCTTTAAATGCTGATCCAGCTAATGATAAACCAATTCTAAAAATTGAGCAGAGTTCACAGCCTACCAAACAACAGGATGAAGTTGTCTTGAAGGCAGGCGAAAAAGTTGAAGTCGCTAATGGAGGAGCATTTGGAATCATTCAGCAACTTACAGAAAATGAATTTGTGAATCTTCTCAAAGGGAATTTATTTCAAGGCTTTACCAATCAAATCCCAGGAATAGATAAGATCCAAGCAGTATTTAATGGACTGTTCCCAGGAGTGAATTTCCCAATTTCGATCCCTGGTATTCCCACCCCAAATATTCCGATTCCCAGCTTACCTAGATTTCCATTCTAGAGAATTGAGCATGTTCGCGCACTCTATACTTAAATAAAAAGCACCTGAAAGGTGCTTTTTATTTATTTGTTAAGGATCTTGCTATGCGCCGAACTTGTTTGCTTTATCAATGCGATCGCCCGATCTCTTATTTAACAGCATGGCAATGGCAAAAAGAGTTAGTTGAGGAGCGCAAACAAGCGAGGCGAGAGGGACAAGATTTGCCTGATGTTTTGCTACTGCTCGAACATCCTGCCATTTATACTCTTGGGCAGGGTTCGAGTTTAAAGTTTCTAAAATTTAGTCCAGAAGATCCAAATATCGAATGCCATCGTGTCGAGCGTGGTGGTGAAGTTACGTATCACGCGATCGGGCAGTTAGTAGCCTATCCAATTCTTAATCTTGATTATCATCAGCGCGATCTTCATTGGTACTTGCGTCAACTTGAAGAGGTGATTATTCAAGTGCTAGCTAAATTTGATCTGCCTTCGCAACGCATTCAAGGCTTAACGGGCGTTTGGATAAATGTTTCAGGACAATATCAGAAAATTGCTCAAGTCGGGATCAAAGTCAGCCAATGGATTACAATGCATGGCTTTGCACTGAATGTATGCATGGACTTATCAGGATTTGATCGGATTGTCCCATGTGGAATTACCGATTGCCAAGTATGTAATCTTAATCAATTTGCGCTTGATGCGACGATTGCCAAGGTAAAAGAGGCGATCGCGCAAACTTTTGCCGAAATATTTAATTTGGAATTACAAAAAAGCAAAAAATCACCTGAAATGTTGTAAATTTTGGGTACTGGTCAGTGGTTGTTATTGGCAGATCCAAAAGCCTACCAAGCAATTGTCTTAAATATTTCACATGTAGCGATCATCTTCAAATTACCCATAAATATCTGGCAAGATCAAAAACAAATCTGAAAAAGCTAGTGGAGAAAATTGCTGATTGTCTTGACTAATTACGGTTTTTTGAGTGAAAATATCATTTTCAGGTTTTCGATAGATCTCCAAAACATCAGATTCCAGATTGGCAATCCAAACATCTGGGATCTGATGTTTAGCATAGAGCGGTAACTTCACTTCGCGATCGCTCTTTAAACTAGAATCAGCCACCTCAATCAGCAGCAAAACATCTTCAGCTTCAGGAAATTTACCCGCATACATATCATCTCGCGATCGCAAAATTACAACATCAGGCTGCGGCTCAGAATAATCATTGAGACGAATAGCATTTTGAATACTAAGAATACCGCGATCGCCAACCCGCTTACCTAAAAATCGATTGAGTCGATTAATCGTAACCATGTGCTTCAAACCAATTGGCGACATAACTACAATTTCTCCTTCAATGAGTTCTAGATGATATTCAGGATCAAGAATGCCTGTTTCACCCATGCAATGATATTGTTTGACATCAAATTTATGTGTAAGTAGTGGCATGATCGTAAATCCTTCCTAATACCAATACATCCTTGTAATTAACAACCAGCAATAAAAAGCGCCCCTCGGGGCGCTTTTTTTATTAAGAAGTAGCTAGCGTACGACGCTTAGTTACCATGCGGAAGGCTTCGATAATGTCGCCCTCTTTCCATGCCGAGAACTTACTAAGAGAGATGCCGCACTCAAATCCAGAGGCAACCTCTTTAGCATCATCTTTAACCCGTCTGAGAGATTCCAGTACGGCTGCATGAACAACTTCGTTACCGCGCTTAACGCGGACATTGCAGTTACGCATTAACTTACCATTTTGGACATAGCAGCCTGCCACAGCACCCTTACCAATCGTAAAGATAGCGCGAACCTCAGCTTGTCCAAGGTATTCCTCAATCATTTCGGGATCGAGCAAGCCTTCCATAGCGTCTTGGATATCTTCCAAGAGCTTATAGATGACGTTGTAATCGCGGAAGTCAACACCCATCTCATCAGCAGCCTGTCTTGCGCCAGGAGCCATTGTCGTATTGAATCCCAACACAACTGCCGAGCTTGCCGCCGCTAAGCTGATGTCGTTTTCAGTGATTTCACCTGGAGCCGACAGCAGAATGCGGAGTTGAACTTCGCGCTGAGGTAGTTGCGCCAATGCACCCAGAATTGCTTCGAGGGAGCCTTGTACGTCTGCCTTGAGAATAATATTGAGTTCCTTGAGGTCGCCTTCTTTGACCTTTTCCGATAAAGTACCGAGGGTAACCCGACGAGAAGCCATTGCTTGTACTAAACGGGCTTGACGTTGATCCATTGTGCGTTGATCGGCGATCGCACGGGCTTGTTTTTCATCAAGATAGACTTCAAATTCATCACCTGCCGCTGGTACATCACCCAAGCCGAGCACTTCGACTGCAAATGATGGCGAAGCTTTGTCAACACGCACACTGCGATCATCCACCATGGCGCGTACTTTACCAAATGCTGCACCAGCAACAAAGATATCGCCCACTCGCAATGTCCCGTTTTGGACAAGCAATGTGGCAACTGGTCCCTTTGCCTTATCAAGGTGGGCTTCGATGACTGTACCCTTAGCAGTACGGTTGGGGTTAGCCTGTAAGTCTTCGACTTCAGCCACTAGCAAAATCATCTCTAACAGGGTGTCAAGGTTCTCACGTCGAATCGCACTGATAGGAACCATGATTGTGTCGCCGCCCCATTCTTCCGCAACTAGGGAGTACTCAGTTAGCTCTTGGCGAATGCGATCGGGCTGAGCTTCGACTTTATCAACTTTGTTAATTGCCACGACAATTGGCACTTTCGCAGCACGGGCATGGCTGATTGCTTCGATAGTTTGCGGTTGGACACCATCATCAGCGGCAACCACTAACACGGCAATATCAGTAACTTTAGTACCACGCGCTCGCATCGCGGTAAATGCTTCGTGACCAGGGGTGTCAAGGAAGACAATCTGTTGTTTTTGACCATTATGCTCAATATCAACATGATATGCGCCGATATGCTGGGTAATACCGCCTGCTTCTCCTTGGGCGACTTTACTTTTGCGAATTGCGTCAAGCAAGGTGGTTTTACCATGGTCAACGTGTCCCATGATTGTCACAACTGGCGGACGGCGTTGGAGCTTGTCAAGGTCACCAGTTTCAATCATCTCAGTCTTAAGCGCAAGCTCAATAATTTCGGGATCATGGACTTCATAACCTAACTCAGCCGAAACCATTTTTGAAGTGGCGACGTCCAGCGTTTGGTTAATATTTGCCATGATGCCCTTCATGAACAGGGTGCGAATCACCTCTGTTTCTGAAAGCCCTAAGCGATTGGCAAGTACCGCAACTGTCATACCCTCGTTGATTTGTACAGAAGTGGGTTTTTCGGGAATGACTTCAACGTGAGTATTACGGCGATCGCGACTAGGCGCAGATTTCTTCTTGGGCTGAGCTGGCTTAATATCGGCTGCCATAGTTGGCTTCGATGGCACAGCAACTGCCTTAGGGCGAGCCGTGGGACGAGCCAGAGACAAGCTGATCTGAGCTAGCTCATTTGCAGCATCAGCATCAGCACCGTCATCATCTTCATCATCAAAATCACGCAGGTAGCGCTTGGGCTTATTCAGGCGATTTTTTTCTTTAAGCTCTAATAAATCCTTTTCTTCTTCTTCTTTGGACTTACCTTTACGCTTATTACCTTTACCTGGGAGGGTTGGTTTTTCCAAAAGCTCAGGTGTAGATGGGTTAAAACCATTTGCTCCTTCAGGCTTTTTAGCGTTCTTATCAGCAATTACAGGCTTTTCAGGCGCACGCATCAATGTCGGCATTGGTGGACGCAAATTGTGTGGCGGTTCGGTTGGAGCTGTGATCCCACGCTCGATTAATACCGAGTCTTTGACTAGTTTGGGGCCACGGCTTTGAGGTCTTCCACCGCTAGGTGCGCTAGATTGTTGTTCAACAGCAGGTTTGTTTAGTTTGGGTCTTTCAGGTTTGGCTACCTGAACAGTTTCATTCTTTGGCGCTGCAGCAACGTTGTTGTGATCAGAATCAATACTAGCGTTGAAATCGATTTTATCTGAATCAGCTCTAACCTGTTCAGACCTATCTTGAGTAGACTTAGCAGATAACCTCGACTCGTCTGAGGGCTTTGCCGCAGGTGCTTTGGGTGCAGCAGGAGGCTTAGGTCGGTCTGCTGCGACAGGTTTGTTTAATTTAACTTGCGGAGGTGACACGCTAACCAAAGATTGCTTTGGTACAAGGGGGCGTTCTGCTTTTTCTGATGGTGGACGCTCTACCCGCGGAGACTCTTTGCGTGATGATTTCTCTTTGGTGGGCGGATTGACATTGGCACTTACTGGCGCACTTACTGGCGCATTCACTATCTCATTAACTACCCCTTTTGCAACGCTAGCCAACGCAATTTTGTCAGATGCCTTGGGGGGAGTTGGAGGTGAAGTCAATTCTGTTTTCGGCTCAAGTTGGGATACTGGTTGAGATTCTTTGATCGCTTGGGGGATTACGGGTGGGTTCAATGCTGTTTCTAGAGGCAATTCAATTTTAGATGCAGATTTAGGTATGGAAATATTTTCGGAATTTGCAGGTTCGCCATCTGAGACTGAAGGACGGCTAGGCGGCATGACTAATGAAGAAGCAGGGGACATGGGCGAGAGAGGGTTAACAACAACAGCAGTTTTAGCAGGAGGTGCTGAGATAGGCTCAGCGATCGCATTAGGCGGATTAAGAGATGGGTTAAGAGGAGACGGATCTCCTGCACTAACAGAGGCAGGCGGAGAGGTGAGCCGAATAGTCGGTTTACTGCTGACAACAAGGATCTGCTGCTTGGCACTACGAACTTCGGATTCTTTAATTTTTGCCGTCGCCACTTTCTTTTCAGAAGCTTTTGGATCGGCAGTTTTAGGATAGTCTTGAGGAGCTTTGATCCGTACCAAATCTGCCTCTGATTCTGTAATTGTACTACTATGACTTTTAACAACTATATTTAGCTGCTCACATACTGCGATTACATATTTAGTGTCAATATCTAGCTCTCTTGAAAGTTCATAAAGTCGAACTCGATTGCTTATACTCATTGCTTACTCTGCCCTGCGTAACTGTGTACATGGTGAAATTGAATTTACATAGAAGTGGCTTCCTATCTTTTGCTAGGTTGAATTACATTGACTGAATTACATTGACCATAGTTAATCCTAGAAGCGCATAGCTATTTATGCTAAACAGGCTAGCGAGTTAAGTTTCATTTTTTAGACGAAACCACTATAGCTATTATTACTCATACAAACTAGTAATTATAAGCAGTTAAAAAACTTGGCTCATAAACTTTAGCAAAATCTCACTTAATTTATTAGTTCTTGTACGTTAACTCTAAAAAGCGCTTTAAAACCTAAATTTAAAAATAATTTTTTATGTATAAGCTAATTAGCATTCTTACAAATGCTTACACTACTTTACTTTAAGGTAGGATCGGATAGTCTCGCAGTTTTTGTCCCGCATTTTGCCCTGCAATGTTTTGTTTTTCCCTCCAGTGTTTCGACCTAGTGTTTTGATTTTATGACCAACGTAAACGTTTCTCACATTCGCAACTTTTCAATCATTGCTCATATTGATCATGGTAAGTCTACACTTGCCGATCGCTTGTTGCAATTTACAGGCACTGTGGCGGATCGGGATATGAAAGCTCAGTTTCTCGACAACATGGATTTGGAGAGAGAGCGGGGGATCACAATTAAGTTGCAAGCAGCGCGGATGAATTATAAGGCGCTCAATGGTGAAGACTATACGATTAATTTAATTGATACCCCTGGGCATGTGGACTTTTCCTATGAGGTATCTCGAAGTTTGGCGGCTTGCGAAGGGGCTTTGCTGGTAGTTGATGCGTCGCAGGGTGTCGAGGCTCAAACTCTTGCTAATGTCTATTTAGCCTTGGCAAACAATCAAGAGATTGTCCCTGTATTAAATAAGATCGACTTGCCAGGAGCAGATCCTGATCGTATTGCCACTGAGATTGAGCAGCTAATTGGTTTAGATTGCGCTGAGGCGATTCGAGCTTCGGCTAAACAGGGGATCGGTATTCGCGAGATCCTTGAGGCGATCGTGTTGCAAGTGCCACCGCCTAAAGATACGGTCGATCAACCGTTACGAGCTTTGATTTTTGATAGTTATTACGATGCTTATCGGGGAGTAATTGTCTATTTCCGAGTGATGGATGGCACGGTCAAAAAAGGCGATCGCTGCAAGTTTATGGCTTCAGGGCAAGAATATGTAATCGATGAGCTTGGGGTACTTGCCCCTGGACAAGTTCAAGTCGATGAATTACATGCAGGTGAGGTGGGTTATCTTGCCGCAGCGATCAAGATGGTTGCCCATGCGCGGGTTGGTGACACAATTACTTCGGCGATCGACTCGGCTCCTGAGCCTTTTCCTGGTTATGAAGAAGCCAAACCGATGGTTTTCTGCGGAATGTTTCCCACCGATGCTGATCAGTTTGAAGAATTGCGCGAAGCTTTAACCAAACTTAAACTTAACGATGCGGCTCTTAACTATGAGCCAGAAACCTCAAATGCGATGGGCTTCGGATTCCGTTGCGGATTTTTGGGGATGCTGCATATGGAAATTGTGCAGGAACGACTCGAACGTGAATACAACCTCGATTTAATTGTGACCGCGCCATCGGTAATTTATCGCGTCACGACGATCGCTGATGAAGTCTTGATGATTGATAATCCTAGTGAGTTACCGCCGCCAAATGCAAGGCTACAAATCGAAGAGCCATATGTCAAGTTAGAGATCATGACTCCGCAAACTTACATCGGTACACTGATGGAACTCTGTGTAGCAAGGCGCGGCATATTTCTTGACACAAAATACATCACTACTGAGCGTGCAACCCTGATGTATGAACTTCCATTAGCCGAAATGGTAACGGATTTCTTTGATCAGATGAAGTCGCGGACTAAGGGGTATGCCAGCATGGAGTATCAAGTAATCGGCTATCGCCCCAACGATCTGGTATTGGTTGATATTTTAGTAAATGATGAGCCTGTAGATGCGTTGGCTTGTATCGTCCATCGCGACAAGTCTTATAATATCGGTCGGGCACTAGTATCCAAGCTTCGCGAACTTATTCCCCGCCAACAATTCCAAATTCCCATTCAAGCGGCGATCGGTTCTAAAATTTTGGCTCGTGAAAATATTTCGGCATTGAGAAAGAACGTTCTCAGCAAGTGTTATGGCGGCGATATTTCGCGGAAGAAGAAGTTGCTAGAAAAGCAGAAAAAGGGTAAAAAGCGGATGAAGTCGATTGGCACGGTGGAAGTTCCACAAGCAGCTTTTATGGCAATTTTACAATTGAATGGTGATTAAATCAGGTTATTTGGCGATCGCGCTTTTCATCATATCAATTTGTTTTATAGGTTTATAATTCTGGAAAAGCGATCGCAATAGACACATCGATTTGATGGTGTGTCTGTAGAACTAGGTCAAGCAAACTTTGATATTTCGTGACTTCTCTATACTTGAGTTGATAGGTTAATAATGTCTGATAGAGCGATCATTTCTTAAGAATAATTTAGAATAGAGTTAACTAGGGTTTACTGAAAAAGAAAGAAAAGCATACAAGCAAAGCTTTCCAAGGGTTAGAAGCTTTGATAAAATGCAAGAGAAAGCAGCAAAAGTAAGCAAAACCCTTGCACACATAAAATTTCATGTACCGACAATCATTCCTTATTTCAGCCCCCCCCCAATGGCGCAATTTGTTGCTATTTTATGAATACTTTAATGGTGACAATGGTGCTGGTCTAGGAGCCAATCATCAAAGGGATTGGACAGGTTTGGTGGCTAGTTGATCCATCATTGCAGTGAAGATTCACAATCCTTTAACGCTGAAAATGCTTCTAAATTAATTGTCTCTTTAGAGTGATGTCGCTCAGATTTTATAAAATGGCATTTCGATCCCCAAGATCTTATGAAGTCGGGGATTAAAATGCCGCTTTTTATGAGCGGCGACGCATAGATTCCCAAATGAAGATGGCAATCATAGCTCCAATGACTGCCACAATGATTCCAGGTATGCTGAGACTGGCGGCTGTGAGTTCTAAGGTTCCGGTTTGAATCAGGGTCATAATGCTACCACCGAGAACCGCGCCAACGACACCCAAAACAATAGTACTGATCCATCCACCGCCTTGAGTGCCGGGATAAATCATTTTTCCGATCGCTCCAGCAATTAATCCTAAAACAATCCAGGCAAGAATATTCACTTTTACATCCTCAAAAGCTATTACAACTAAATACTATCATTGAATTAGTTTCAAAGCCTTAATCAAAAGCTCAATACTTAATTTTAAATATATCTTCCATTTGGTAGTGTTTCAAACTTGTTGGGAGGCAAATAAAAATTGTAAGATACGGTGTGTCAAGAGAACTAGGTCAAGAGAACTTTGATATTTCGTGACTTCTCTATACTTGAGTTTATAGGTTAACAATGTCTGATAGAGCGATCGCTTCTTAAGAATAATTTAGAATAGAGTTAACTAAGATCGCAACTTGAGTTCTATTTCTCAAATTTAGCTGGCTCAAAATATTTGTAATATGATTTTTAACTGTACTTGGTGAGATATAAAGTTTATTGGCAATTTCCTCGTTATTAGCACCAATAGCGATTAATCTAACAATTTCTTGCTCTCTAGGTGTGAGTTTATCCCAGTCAGTTGTCGAAACATCGGAAATTTCAGGAACTCGAGCAATTACTTTTCTACCCAAATTCAAATCTAAATGCATATAACCTCGATAGACTGCCTGAATCGCAAATGACAGTTCTTCGGGAGGTGTATTTTTTAAAATATAACCAGATGCCCCATATTTTAATGCGTGTGAGATATATTCTTCCGAATCATCGATTGTAAGAATGAGTACTTTGGTTTCTGGAAAGCGATCGCAAATCTGTTTTGTTGCCTCCACGCCATCCATTTTAGGCATTTGGATATCCATTAATACGACATTAGGCTGGAGCAGTTCCACCTGAGCGATCGCTGATTCGCCATTTTCAGCTTCTCCTATAATTTCTAAACAAGACTCATCGCCCAAAGAAATTTTGAGAGCGCGGCGAATGAAAGAATGATCATCTACAAGTAAAACGCTAATTTTCATAGGAGTTTGCTGTTTAATTTTAGAAGCTCATTGACCCTCAGCTTAGCGGGTTCAATCCAATCTATCAAGTAGCCATAGTCCTAATTGAGTGTAGGAATAAAGTCCTATTTAGATTCAGGACTTATTCTTCATGTGCATTCTCTTTGGCAACGATAGGATTGGCATGTCGAAATGAGAGATTTAATTCTATGTTTAATCCTATGTTTAAGATTTTAGTTGTTGAAGATAGCCCATCTCAAAGAGAAATGATGGTAAGTTTGCTTGAAAATAATCATTTTCAAATTGCCACAGCCTGTAATGGTTTAGAGGCGATCGCTCAAGTGAAGTTGATGCAACCTGATCTTGTTATTTCGGATATCGTCATGCCAAGCATGAATGGCTATGATTTGTGCCGTCAACTGAAGAGTAATCCTCAAACCAAGCATATCCATGTGATTATATGCTCTACAAAGTCAACAGTAATCGATCACCATTGGGGATTTAAGCAAGGTGCAGATGCTTATATTAATAAGCCTTTTACCCCGAAAGATTTAGTTAACACGGTAAAAGAGCTATTAAAAATTGAAGAAGATTTGGTATCACCTTCTGCTCGTTCATACTAAGCGTTGATATCGCATACCAGGGTATGGTGCGATCGCTCCGACGAGTTCCAAATGCGTTAAAGCACCTAATATCTCGCCCGAAGCAGCTTTTGTCTGTTCGACAATCCAATCTAATCCGACAGGATCGCCGAAACCGATCGCATTGAGAATATTTTGTTGCAAAAGTGGAAGCTCAGAAATATTAAGCGTAGGTGCGGGCTTATCTAAATTTGGCAACATTCCCAAAGCTTCTAACAACTCATCTACACCCAAAATCGCCTGCGCACCTTTACCCAATAGCTTCAAGCAACCTTTTGCCTCATTCACTTCTAGAGAATTTGGAAGTGCATAGACATCACGCCCATATTCATTCGCCTGAAATGCAGTGATCAATGCTCCTGATGACAAGGGGGCTTCGATTACCAAAGTTGCACGGCTGAGTCCCGCAATAATCCGATTACGCGCAGGAAAATGAGTTTTGTTGGGAGTAGTACCATGCGGATATTCGCTGACTACTAATCCTGAATTTAGGATCTGTGCATATAAATCTTTGTGCTTATGGGGATAGATTTGATCTACACCAGTCCCTACTACAGCAATAGTTTGACCGCCAACTTCCAAGCAAGCTTTATGCGCTTCACCGTCGATGCCGTCTGCCATACCCGAAATGATTGTAAACCCACGCTCTGCTAAGGCGTTAACTAGCTTCTTTGTCCAACGTCTTCCATAAGGAGTTGACCTGCGGGTTCCCACGATTGCTACCGTGTTTCTCTCATTCCACTGAGTGAGATGACCGCGATAGTACAAAATTGGGGGCGGATCGGGAATTTCCCAAAGTAAATGCGGATATTCGCGATCGCTGGGAGTCCAGAAATTGAGATTGTTATGTTCATGTACTGCCAAAAGTGACAATGGCTCGACTTCATGTTGGGCTTGACGAATTGTTTCTAGAGTTTGACCACCGATGCCCTCGACCTCTTGCAGCTCCCTTGGCAAAGCTTGCCAAGCTTCGGACATCGAGCCGAAAGCTAAATAAAGCCGCTTGATCAAAACAGAACCAATGCCGCGTACTTGCGACCATGCTAGCCAGTAAGCTCTTTCCATTTGAGTTATGCCATCACGCTTTTAAAGAAGGCGATCGCATCTTTAAGAGAAGCGACAAAAGTATCGATTTCGGCTTTGGTGTTATAGAAATAAACACTTGCTCTCGCCGTGCCGTTAATTCCTAAAAAGCGATGTAGTGGCTGGGTGCAGTGATGTCCTGAACGGATGGCGATGCCATCTTGATCGAGCATCTCAGAGATGTCATTGGCATGAATACCATGCGCGATCGTGAATGCTGCTAAACCTGCGCGATCGTGACGGGGACCATATACTTTAATGTCAGGAATATCATCTAGACAATCCATCAAGTAATTAATCAATTCCTGTTCATAAGCGTGGATTTTATCCATGCCAATCGCCGTGAGATAATCCACAGCCGCACCAAGGGCGATCGCTTCCCCAATGGCAGGAGTTCCCGCTTCAAATTTATGTGGCAAATCTGCGTAAGTGGAATGATCGAGAAACACATCGGCAATCATTTCACCACCACCCATAAATGGAGGCATTTCTAGTAACAGATTGCGCTTCCCATACAGAAAACCAATTCCTGTTGGCGCACACATTTTATGCCCCGAAGCCACTAGCCAATCGCAATTTAAAGCTTGTACATCAATGGGCATGTGCGGCACACTCTGACAAGCATCGAGTAATACTTTGGCACCTTGAGCATGAGCTAATGGAATCATCTCTTCCACTGGGTTAACACAGCCAAGAGTATTGGAAACATGAACAATCGATACCAACTTGGTTTTGGAGTTAAGCAAAGATTTGAACTGTTCTATGCTCAATTCACCTGTTGGGGTTGGTTCTAGAAACTTCAGAACTGCGCCTGTACGCTGAGCAATCATTTGCCAAGGCACAATATTGCTATGATGCTCCATTACTGAGAGAATCACTTCATCACCCGCTTTCAGATTTGCCCAGCCCCAAGTATAGGCAACTAGATTAATCGCTTCACTAGCATTACGGGTATAAATGATTTCCTGAGATGACTCGGCATTAATGAACTTTGCGACCTTTTCTCGCGCTCCTTCATAAGCATCAGTAGCACGGGCGCTGAGGGTATGTGCGCCGCGATGCACATTGGCATTGTCATGCTCGTAATAATATTTCCATGCATCGATCACAGCTTTTGGTTTCTGCGAACTGGCGGCATTGTCAAAATAAATTAGGGGCTTGCCGTTGACCTTTTGATCTAAAATTTCAAAATCTGCTCTGACCCGATCTGCCAAAGTCTTTTTGTAGGTTAATGTCATGACGCTTGCGTCGTTTAATACCGTAACTGCTATCTGCATCTTAACAGCTAGCGTTTGTAACAGGTCAGACTTACGCAAAATCGTCGATCACAAATCCCAATAAGCCCCCTTTCGAGTGTGATATTCTTTAAAACTTTATTCTTGAAATAGAAGTCCTATGAAAGTTGATGTGTATAAGCTTCCTCAAAATAGTCCTGACGATCTGACTGAGCTAAAAGCAGCGATCGCCTCAGGCAAAATTAATCCCCAACAAATTGTGGCGATCATGGGTAAAACAGAAGGAAATGGCTGTGTCAATGACTTTACCCGAGGCTTTGCGGTGCAAACTTTAAAACATTACCTCGCTAATTTTGTGGGGCAGGAACAATCTGCTGCGATCGTCTATGTGGTGTCTGGTGGTACTGAGGGAGCATTAAGTCCCCATTTGACAATTTTTACTAGTCAACCTTCTCAACTAGATGCACCAACCCGCATGGCTTTAACCTTGGGAGTAATTCATACCCGCGATTTCACACCTGCGGAAATCGGCTCCTTAACTATGGTTCAAGAAGTGGCTTCAGCGGTTAAGCAAGCAATTTCTGACGCAGGAATCGCCAAAGATGATGTGCATTTAATCCAGATTAAATGTCCGCTTGTAACTAGTCGAGATCGTCTACTTGATCATACTCAGGACGCTAAATCAGTCAGCAAATCAATAATCAGCAAATCAATAATCAGCAAATCAATAAGTAGCTATCAGTCAATGGGTTACTCACGCGGTGCTTCGGCGTTAGGAGTAGCCGTGGCACTAGGTGAAGTTAATTTAGAAGATATTACGGCAGATGACATTTGTCAAAATTATGCGCTTTATTCGAGTGTTGCTTCCACTTCTGCTGGTGTAGAACTACGCAACTGTGAAATTTTAGTAATGGGTAATGCCCCGACATCAACTAGCAATTTTGTCATTGGTCACAGTGTCATGCAACATGCTCTCGATACCGAAGCCGTTATCAAGGCGATCGCCTCAACGGGTCAGCCCAAAGATCAGATTGTAAATATATTCGCTAAAGCTGAAGCTGATCCATCAGGAGAGCTTTTGGGAAGAAGACACACGATGATGGATGATTCAGATATTAATCATACGCGGATGGCGAGAGCCGTAGTTGGCGCCGTAGTAGCATCTATCGTGCAAGATCCTATGGTCTATGTATCAGGAGGTAGCGAACATCAAGGACCCTCTGGTGGTGGCCCAGTTGCCGCGATCGCCCGTTTTAATTAGGGCTTGCTGAAAAAGCAATATGGCAAATAGAAATTCTCGATTGATAGCTGTCCTGCGGGGAATTGTCGGTACATGAAAATTTATGAGTGCAAGGGTTTTTACTTGCTTTTGCTGCTTTCTATTGCATTTTATCAGGGCTTCTAACCCTTGGAAAGCTCTGCTTGTATACTTTTCTTTCTTTTTCAGCAAGCCCTATTTCACTGTAGGGGCAATTCATGAATTGCCCCTGCTTTTTTTATGCAACTTAAAATTCTCATGCGTTATCCTTTAGATAGAACTCAACTTTAGAGAATTAATAAATTATGGTGACGATACCTGCTGGCAGTCTTGATGTGAAAGAAACGATCGCCAAACAACGTGATTTTTTCGGCACAGGCAAAACCAAAAATGTAGACTTTCGGATTGCTCAACTCAAAAAACTTGCTCAACTAATTAAAGAACATGAACAAGAAATTCTTGATGCGGTCTATGCAGATTTACACAAACCTGCAATGGAAGCTTTTGGTAGCGAGATATTGATAACGCTTTCCGAAATTAAATATGTCCTAAAAAATATTAAAGCTTGGGTAAAGCCACAAAAAGTTGGCACACCTATTAACTTATTTCCTAGTTCTAGTTTCATCTATACGGAACCTCTAGGCGTTGTCCTGATCGTTGCACCATGGAACTATCCTTTTGCGCTGATAATGCAGCCATTGATCGGCGCGATCGCCGCAGGTAATTGTGCGATTCTCAAACCATCTGAGCATACGCCACATACATCCAAGGCGATCGCTAAAATCATCAATGCTAACTTCGCCCCAAATTTCATTGCCACAATCGAGGGCGGTATTGAAACCAATCAAGCATTACTTGCCGAAAAATTTGACCATATCTTCTTCACAGGTGGAACTGCGATCGGCAAAATTATAATGGAAGCAGCAGCCAAACACCTGACCCCTGTAACACTTGAACTGGGTGGGAAAAGCCCTTGTATTGTCGATGCAGATTGTAACTTAGAAACCACTGCTAAACGGATTGTCTGGGGCAAGTTCTACAATGCAGGACAGACCTGTGTTGCACCCGATTATCTCTTAGTGCAAAAAAGCATCAAATCAGTACTAATTGAGAAGTTACTAGAATATGTGAAAACTTTCTTTGGCGAAGATCCTCAAAAAAGCGCCGACTTTGCCCGTATCGTCAATCATCGTCAATTTGATCGCCTAGTTAATCTACTCGATCAAGGTAAAATTCTCATCGGCGGTAATAGCGATCGCGATGACCGTTTTATTGCTCCTACACTAATCGATCAGATCTCGCCTAACTCTAAAGTAATGGCAGAAGAAATTTTTGGACCCATCTTGCCAATTTTAGAATACGACCAAATCGAAGATGCGATCGCTTTTGTCAATGCCCAAGCCAAACCACTGGCGCTATATTTCTTCTCCAATCACAAACCGAATCAAGAGCGCATTCTGCAAGAAATATCTTTTGGTGGTGGATGCTTTAACGATACGATCATGCATCTCGGCAATCCCCAACTTCCATTTGGGGGAGTTGGTAATAGCGGCATGGGAAGTTATCACGGCAAGGCGAGTTTTGATACATTCAGTCATCGCAAGAGTGTACTTAAAAACTCTTTCCGTTTTGATATCAAGTGGCGATATCCCCCTTATACACTGACTCTAGATACCTTGAAGAAATTTATCAACTAATTTCTAAAAATACCGATAGTGATCCGCAAGTAGTGAAAAGGGTCAAATGGTGGCAATGCGGGAATTGTAGTCGTGGATGAAATACCAAATAGCACCGACATGATTATCTGAATTTTTAGAGAAGGAAAGACTCTTTCACACTAAACGCGAAATACGTTGACGAAAGGTACTGGGAATAACCGTAACATAGGCTTGCCAAAAATCGGTATAAGCAACAGTACATTGACGATAAACAGGAGGCAAACTTACCCAAAGTTTACGAGCAGATTGACAAGTCCCGATCGCAAAGAAAAACCTCAAGGCTCTTGGGATGATTAGAACCAAAATCCGTAGCGTGTGTTAGCGTCAGCGTAACGCACTGATTTGTATACAGAAAGATGCATTACATTTCATTAACGAACCCTACGAGATTTGCGATCGCATTTGGGATGAATAGAACCAAAACCCGTAGCGTGTGTTAGCGTCAGCGTAACACACTGAATGGTATACAGAAAGGTGCGTTACATTTCATTAACGCACCCTACGAGATTTGCGATCGCATTTCTCTAGGGTATATTACCTAATCTTATCCATGCGAGATCTGAATGTCTAATTATCGAAGACCACATGTATTTGGAGGGACATTCTTTATTACTCAAGTCACTTATCGGCGAGAGTCTTGGCTTTGTAGTGATATAGGAAGAAAAGCGATTAGGGAAGCAATTGAAAAGGTGAGAGTAAAATATCCTTTTTCCATTGATGCTTTTATTTTATTGCCAGACCATTTTCATGGTTTGTGGACTTTACCTCCTGATGATCAAGATTTCTCAGTGAGATTGCGATTAATCAAAACCTATGTCACTAAACATTATGGGCAATCATTGGGCGTTGATCGGATGATTTCTCAATCAAGACAAAAGCGAGGGGAAGGCAATCTTTGGCAGCGTCGTTTTTGGGAACATTTAATCCGTGACGAGAAAGATTTTGCGCTACATTGCGATTATATCCATGACAATCCAGTTCGACATGGTTTATGTGATAACCCTCAAGATTGGCAATATTCCAGTATCCATCGGTTTATTGCTCAAGGAGTTTATTCCCAAGATTGGGGATGTGGCGATCGCAAAGAAAAACCTCAAGGCTCTTATGATGATTAAAAACAACAACCGTAGCGTGTGTTAGCGTCAGCGTAACGCACTGATTTATCAATTATCAAAAGGGTGGCGTTACATTTCATTAACGCACTCTACAAGGTCTTAAAACCCTGCTTGGCATAATTTTTGTGTTTATTCAGCAGCCTCTCTTTATTCTCTGGTATCTGGAATGGGGACAAAATCATAGCCTGTACCAGATTGATTGCCAAGCTCAACCTTAACTAAGATCCCTCGCCCAGCCTGATCGCCTGTTTTCCGAAACTGAATCTTGCCTGTAGCACCATCAGATGAAAACGAAGAACTTGACAGCGCTTGTTGCAGACCCTCACGGGAATCAGTAAGTTGTAAACCTGAAGCGATCGCCTTATGATCAGAAGATCCCGCGCCGCCTTTGCGTCCATTTACACCAATTTTGTGATCCAATTGACGATCAACGAGATGTAAGCCTTTAGTTTGTAATTCCGTAATTAATTGTTGTTTATTCATGCAGGATTACGTTCCCATCGAAATTTGCGATCGGACTCTTGAATCAAAACATCATTGATACTGGCTTCACGGCGGCGCATTAATCCATTCTCAGCAAATTCCCACTGTTCATTTCCATAGGCACGATACCAATAGCCAGAGTCATCATGCCATTCATAATGAACTACCCCACCCTGCTACGCGAGGATGGGGTTTCTAAATTCCCATCGAGCAAGGAGTGTTTTTTACGCTTCGCCGAGCCAAGTTGCGCCATCCCGCCACAATGCGTAGGGGATGGAGTAGAGCATGGCTCTCCACGTTTGACGATGCTCGTTCCGAACACCGTAGAATCATATAAAACCCAGTTGAGCATGACTTGCGCCGCCGCCACATCACGATCTGCTGTGTAGCCACATTGCAAACAAGTATGCACACGCTCACTGAGTTCTTTTTTCTGCTGATGACCGCAATTAGGGCAAGTTTGAGAAGGTTTTACCTTCTGAGTAGG
>Ga0105048_10005181_pt1 | contig 21133 bp, 17 predicted proteins | sample MAT05_FD_78382 | JGI IMG/M metagenome (GOLD analysis project Ga0105048, IMG submission 78382) | Freshwater microbial communities from Lake Fryxell liftoff mats and glacier meltwater in Antarctica - MAT-05 | ecosystem: Environmental > Aquatic > Freshwater > Ice > Liftoff microbial mat | place...
CCGTGGCCGTGATTGCGCTGTACATCGGTGCGAATCTGGCCAAACCGGATCTGCTGGATTTCATCCCGACCAGGACGACGCCCCGTCAGGCCCAAACCGCGTCAAGCTCCACCGGTGGCGGAACGTACAGCAACCTGGGGTATAGTACGTACACTCCGAGCGCGGTTCCCCAGGCCGCTCCGACGCCGGTGTATTCGCGGGCAGAAGAGATAGGTCGCGGTATTGGATACGGCATGGCCATCGCTGGTCTCGCCTGCTTTTTAGTCGCGGCTTGTCGCTATTACGCAACATATGCATTCACCCGAACTCCCGCCGCGGGTGCGCTGACAGCAGGGTTGATTCTGCTGGCGGAGGCACAGTTGATCATGACGCTCGGAACGACCTGGAACCTTTCATGGTGGCTCTATCATGCCGCCATACTGCTCGGTTTCGTCATACCGGTCGCCGCAATTGGAATTGCTCATCGTCGTGGCAGATGCCTGTCTCAGATCGTCGATGGCTTCTTTGTGCGAGACGCATTTTCAAAGGTCGAGCGTTCGTTTCCCGATGCGATCAATGCGTTGATCGACGTGATTGAGAAGAAGGACCCTTACCTGCGCGGTCACATGCGTCGAGTGGGCGAATTGACTGTCCAGATCGCGGAAGAGATGGAGTTGCCTGACTCGGTTGCGCGTGCCGCCAGTCATGCCGCCTTGCTTCATGACCTCGGGAAACTGGGTATCCCGGAGTTCATCCTTCATAAAACCGAGCAACTCACCGATGCTGAGTTTGAGGTAATGAAAATTCATCCGGAGCGAGGTTATGACATGGTCATGCAGTCGCCCGCACTCCATGCGGCCGCACCTGCAATTCGTTGGCACCATGAAAGACTCGACGGTTCGGGATATCCGGACAAGATCGATGACAGTGTCATCCCGATCGAAGCACGCATCGTCGCAGTGGCTGACGTTTGGGATGCGCTAACCTCAGACAGGGTTTATCGACAGGCGCTTTCGCGCGACAAAGCCCGGGAGATCATGGTATCCGAGGCTGGGACCAAACTCGACGCAAGTTGTGTCAACGCGTTGATGAATGTGCTGGACCGGGAAGAGCGGGAGGCGCCAGTTTCAATTTCCCGGGGGAACACTGCCCGGCTTGGCGATCGCCCCCTACCTTCGTTCCTGGCCGGCTAGCCACCGCTGACTTGTGTACTCAGGTATTCTCGCGGAACGACTGCTCCAATCGAGCCCGTGCCTCTGGAATATCGCGACCAAGTTGCTCCAGCGCTGCACGAAGCGAGGCTTTTGCCTCCGCTGGATCGACACCCTGTCGCGCCGCGAGATTTGGATAAATCGCCGTGGTCATCACTTCACGTAAGGTACCGACGCATTCAACCAATTCACGGCAGGTCTCGTCATCGAGGTAGATTCGATCCTGATTGAATGCCTCGGCAAATGCGAATGTGGCGTCGCCCACCTCTTTCCAGTTTTCCCATTTCATCGTCTCTGGAAGAAGCTCGGCCGGGAGGTTGAATCCCTCGCCGGGAAGCAGGACTGGATTCGTCACCGAGAGAAAACTGGTTTCCAGTTTCGCCAGTTTGCGATACAGAGCGCCGACCACATCGGCCCGGCGCGCGACCACTGCGTTCGATTCCGGTGCACTCTGTCGCACGGCAATCGCCGCCATCGCCCCACCAACTGCATCCCGCAGTCGCGTAAGTTCGATCTCCTGGTGTGATCGCAGGTCACCCAACGCGCGTTCGATCGCCTGGGCGGTTTGGCCGTCAACTTCCGTATATCGGTCGCGTAATTTCGAGAGCTGAGTATCATGTTCGTGGGCGGATGTGCGGAGACCTTCTCGCAGGCGGCCAAGCTCCGCCTCAATCTCACCAACGGCTCCGCGAGCCTCAGCGCGGAGTCGTTCAATATCAGCCTGATAACGGGCGTCGAGCTCTGTTTTGATGCTATCTATGCTTACCGGCGCTCTACCACCGAAACGAAACGAGGTCTTCAAATCGTTAAGGAAGTAGCCTCCGCCTCCAATGACTGCAAGCAGGAGGACGATAATCAGTAGAATCAGAACCGTTTCCATTCAACCACCCGCGATACATCCGGCAACACACATGAATCCTATGGCATTGGCAACGCATGCACACAAGATACTTCAGGTGACCACGGCATTCACCCATCCGATCGTTGGGGAGCTTGGTATTCGATCGCGCTGAGCGATGATAAAACGAAAGAGACGGAATCAAATGCACCGACGACAACTCCTTCAGGCCGCGGCGATATCTCCGATCGTTGCGGGTCTTCATTCTGAAGTCTCTGCCCAGCCTGATGATGGCACCGATGTCACGACTCAGGTGCCATTGGACGAGCGAATGAAGGACGCTGTTCTGCCAAACTACCGCGTCCTCTCCTATTACGGGTTTCCAGGCAACGAGTTTATGGGGATTCTTGGCGAGTACGACAAAGAGACACTGCTCGAAAAGTTGCGGGAACAGGCCGCTGCATACGAGGCAGTCGACTCATCCAGACCGATCAAACTCGCATTCGAGGTGATCGCATCGGTGGCCCAACGCGACGCAATGGCCGATAACAGCTATCTTGCCTACACCGCGCATGACTATATCAAAGATTATGTCGACTTCACTCGAGATAATGATCTCCTCCTGCTGCTTGACTTGCAGTTTGGCCGGCGAACCGTGCAGCAAGAGATCGACGCGGTTCTTGACTGGCTGGAAGAGCCGCACGTCCACATCGCGCTCGATCCTGAGTTTTCCGTGAATGAACCAGATGTCCCCGGCCAAGTCCTGGGCAGTATGGATGCGAGAGAAATCCGCTACGCCCAGGAGACGCTGGCGGCATTTTGTGCGGAGCGTGGACTGCCGCCGAAGATACTCATCGTGCACCAGTTCAATCTCTCCTCCATCACCAATCGGGAGCAAATCGAACCGGTTGAGGGTGTACAGTTTGTGCTGGAAGTCGATGGCTACGGGTCACCTGACGCAAAACGGGTGACGTACGACGTCATCACCGGTGGCGAAGCGATCGAGTTCGTCGGGTTCAAACTCTGGTACAAACAGGACGATCCACTGATGACCGAGGCCGAAGTGCTTGCACTCAACCCCTCACCCGATTTGATCATCTATCAGTAAATCATGTGATCAATCACAGCGCAGGATCAACCGATGCCGGAGTTCGGGTGTGGACAAGATCCGCTGCTCGCTCGAGCATTTGTTTGTCCCAGGTAATAAGAGGCGAATCCAGCGAGTAAGCGAGTGCGGCGTACACAGCGTCGGCACTTCATAGTTCACATTGGATAGCCATTTCAGCGGAGGTGACGGCCAATTCTTCGTCAGTGTCGACAATTTGAACATAGGGGTTGCTAGTCAAGGATCTTAGCGCCAGCGTACCGTCATGCCGCAATCCAGTTCGACGATTCACCGCACCCGAAACCTCGGGAAGAATGATCCCCGGAAGATACATCAGGCGGCCATCGAGGGTGCGAGTGGTCAACCAGTCAAGACTCTGGGCGTTATTGACATCTTCCTTAACGAGGGCACTTATCCAGACACTTGCGTCGACGACGATCAAAGCTCTCTGCGAATGTCATTAATTGCGTCCTCGGCCGTGACACCTTTCGGCCAATTTCTTGATATGTCCAGTGAGACTTCTTCGTGCCTCTTCCAGACTTCAGCATGTTCTTCTGCAGTTGATTTCGCTCTTATCGGCGTGATGCGGAAGACAATTTCCCCGCGTATTGTCGCGTCTATCGCCTCTTTGGAATCTCGAACCATCCCCAGCACTTTACCAGGGTTACTCTTAAGTTCCCGCACGCCAATCGATTTCACTGCGACCATCACCTACTTCCTACCGCCCGCGATTTGGTCACCTGTGTGACCAGTTCATTATTGCTGAAGTACGGCACGTACATTTTCCGGATCACTCACCGGAATTCGTATCAGCGCGCTCGCTCTTCCGTGTGAACACTTGCGAGTTGATGCAGCTGACAGTAGCTTTCAGCTCATGACAAACACGATGCGTGACCGGGTTACAACAGCTTCAGCGCTGGCCTCCGGGACGGAAGGTCCGGTGCGGGTGGCGCTCGACCGACTCCGCCAGTTCGGGTTGGGCGAACGGGTGATCAAGAGTTCGCTTGCGGCCGGTTTGGCTTGGTTCATCGCCTCGCTCATTCACGACGATCCGCTCCCGGTACTTGCACCGATCACGGCGATCTTCACCATCCAACTCACGCTCGCGAAATCGGTGATCGGATCGGTTCAACGTATTCTTGGGGTCGGCGCGGGAATCGCAATCGGCATCGGGGCAACGCGGATCATCGGTTTGCACTGGTGGGTGATCAGTCTGGTCGTACTTGTCTCGCTCGTGGCGGGTCTCCGGATTTTTAAACTCGAACCCTCCGGAGTCGAGCAAATGACCGTCAGCGGGCTGCTGGTGATGATCGTTGGTTCAAACGCAAATGTGATTGGTGTCGCCGGGTACCACGCGCTCGACACGTTGATTGGCACGGCAGTCGGGTTGGCCGCTAACACCTTGATCGCACCTCCAAGTCATGTGCCGGCGGCGCGGGTTGCAGTGCGTTCGGTTGGAGCGCGACTGATCGCCACAATCGACGAACTTGCATCCTCGCTCGCGTCCGGCATCGACAGCATCGAAGCTCAGCGAATTCTCGGAGTCGCGAGGAGCGTGGCGGCTGATTTGGATGAGGTTCAACTGGCACTTGACCGCGCCGAGGAGAGTCTGAAATTCAATCTGCCCGGACGACGACAGCAGGAGCAACTTCATCGTTATCGCCGGGCAAACCGGGCGGTGGAACATGCATCGGTTCAGGTGAGGGTCATTTCGCGCACCGTTGCTGACTGCGCGAACGCATCTGCGATTGGCGGCGAAATTCCGGTTTGGCTCGAACCAGACGCGCTGGGAACACCGCTTGCGAATCTGTTGAGCGCGATCGCTGTTTACCTCGAGCATTTTCTCGAACTCGCGGACAATCCGGAGTCAGTTCCACACGATCTGATGCTCACCGCGGAAGTCGAATCGCGCAGACAAGAAGTCACGCTCGGGGCCGCGAATCGCCTCGAGGCGTTGATGCCGGACAAATGGGTACTGATTGGAGAAATTCTCTCCATTTCGAACCAGCTGGTGACCGATCTCTCTTCAGCGGCCGAGGAACTCAGCGCGAAATCGTGACCTCGGTCCCGTGAAGTTTCTGCTCCATTTTGTCCATTGCGAGCATCAGGCCATGAATCAGCGCCTGCGGTCGAGGTGGACAGCCAGGAATCCAAAGATCGACCGGTAGCACGTTCCCGACTCCTCCGGCCGTGCAGTAGCTGCCTTGCAAAACCCCGCCGCCACACGCACATGCGCCGACCGCCACCACGAGACCAGGCGCGGGCATCGCTTCGTAAGTCATACGCGCCGCCTGTTCCAAATTGCGAGTGACGCTTCCGGTGACGAAGAGCATATCGGCGTGACGAGGGGAGGCGACAATATCGATCCCGAGTCGCTGGATGTCATAGACAGGACCGAGCAACGCTTGAATTTCCCAATCGCACCCGTTGCAAGAACCGGCGTCGAGATGGCGAATTTGCAGGGAGCGCTTGAGCAGTTCACGTATTCGTGCGCCCAACTTTTCGGCCAGAATATCGGTGTTCTGGCGATCAACTGCGGGGCCGAGCTTCGGGACAATGGTGATTGCGCTCATGCTATTCCCCCCGGTTGAAGCGAACTGTTGTGGAGAGATCCGAGGCAGATAACGTCGCAAGTTCAAACTCACGACTTATCCGTATGGCCCCATTTTCACAGACGCCTTCGCATAGTCCGCAAAAGACGCATCGCGCGTCGGTCAGTGCCCACACCCACCCTCGCTCATCGGCTTGCACGGTGATCGCGTTCGCCGGACAAACCCGTGCGCACGCGCCGTCACCGGTGCAGTGATCGGTGTCGAGTTGAATCTGTCCGCGATACGCATCGGGGGCCGATTCCGGTTCGGTCGGATAGCGCTTCGTCACAACCCCAGTTTTCAGACTCCGGCGAAAGATACTCACCATCGGTTGTTATCCTTTGGGTTCGGCATCACCGATCCAGGCACGCATAGCAGAGTTCGAAACTCTTGTTGATGACGGGAAAATCGGGAACCATGTTGCCTGGAACCGAGGCCGCAACTACCGGCCAGTTCGGGTAACTGGCTGACCGAATCCGAAGTCGATCGATCAGACCATCGCCGTCCGTCTTTACCCAGTGCAGATTCTCCCCCCGAGGAGACTCGGTGACCGCAAAACCGACCCGATTCGGAGGCAGTGAACCAAGTTTGATTGACACCGGTCCCCCCGGAATGTTCTCCAGAATGCCCTGAATCATGGCAAAAGAGACCAGCACTTCGTCAAGGCGAATGAGCGCGCGCGCATGGGCGTCACCCGTTTTTCGAGTCGGAACTGCTATGGGTTGTGGGGCATCGGGGTAGTAGGCGTGCGGGTGATCTCGACGGCTGTCGATATTGACCCCGCTTGCGCGCGCGGTCACGCCAACCGCGCCCATGGCGCGCGCGATCTCCGTCGAAACGATCCCGGTACGAACAAGGCGCTCGATCAAGGTATCGCTACCGAGCATCACCGAAATGAAATCGTCAAACTCGACCGCGATCCGCGTGAGCGACGATTCGATATCTCGCAGCGCAAGCGTGTCGAGATCGCGTCGCATGCCGCCGAGTGTGGCAGTTGCACGAAGAAATCGATTGCCCGTCAGGCGCTCATTGAGTCGCTGAAGATCGTCCTTGATTCGAGCACCGATGGAAGCACCGACAGAGAAACTAACCCCGGCGCAGATGTTGCCGAGATCACCAATGTGGTTATAGAGGCGTTCAAGTTCGAGGAAGAGCGTTCGCAGCGCGGATCCTCGTTCGGGGATTTCGACCCCTGCAATAGATTCAATCGTCTGGCTGTAACTCACCGCATGTGAAAACGAACATGCACCGCAGGTCCGCTCGGCGACCTGAAGGACGTGATCCGCGCTCTTGCCTTCGACCAGTTTCTCGATTCCGCGATGGGTGTAAAAGAGTCGTGGTTCGAGATGAAGGATCTTCTCGCCCACGGCCGCGAACCGGAAATGACCCGGCTCAATCACACCGGCATGAATTGGTCCGACTGGAATCTCAACGATGCCCTCACCGTGGCGATTGTGGAAGGCGGGCGGGTTTCTCTCAACTCTCGGCACGGGAATCGAAGGATCGAAGTCCTTCCGGTGCGGGTACAGACCGTCCGGCCAGTTTTCATGATGCACAAGTCGGCGCGGATCGGGGTGTCCTTCGGCCATGAGTCCGAACATATCCTGCACTTCGCGCTCGTACCAGTGCGCCGCAGGCACAGTGATGGAAATTGATGGAAATGCCGGATCTACGCCCGGGATGCGTGTTTCGATTGTCGCCCACCGCGCATCTGGCAGGGCGAATGTATAGACCAGCCGGAATGAACCGCTGACTTTGCGGTCATCGAGACCGACCATGGTTGCGAGTCTCGCTCCCGGAATCTCGGAGACCGCCGTGCAGGCGTCGACTAGTCGATCGCGATCAACCTCGAAACGTGCTTCGTTCGCGAGCCAACCATCGAGCCGCCGACCACTAACCACCTCGTCGATTGAACTCGATACGGATCGTTCGTTCATCGTGCGGCTACCTCCCGGGATGCCGGTTCGATGATCGCAGCAATTTCGTTGAAGAGATCCCGGATCGGTTCGGGCACATGAACCCCGAACCAAACCATCACGATCAGCAGCGGCACGAAAGCGGCGATTCCGGCCCGGCTCTTCCAGGCGGGGGTAATCCCGGCAAAACGATCTGGATTATTCCCGGCGATACCGTAGGACATGCCGATCAAATGCCGCATGAAGCCAGCGAAGATCACCCCGATCAGCAGAACGATGACGATCGAGGCAGCAATCTCCCACCGATCGCCGTGAAATCCGGCAGAGACGATGGAAAATTCGCTCACAAAGATGCCGAAGGGTGGAGTTCCGGTAATCGCGAGCACACCCGCAACAAGCATCCATCCGAGAACCGGCTCGACCCGCAACATGCCGCGAATGGCAGCAATTCGGCGAGTTCCGTAACGCTGGCGAATGCTGCCGGCCACGAAGAAGAGAAATGCTTTGGTCGCTGCATGATTGGCCAGATGGAAGAGACCGGCGGTCACACCGAGCGGTCCGCCGATCCCGAACGCAATCGCCATCAACCCCATGTGCTCGACGCTGGAGAAGGCGAAGAGACGTTTGAGATCGCGCGCGAGCACGATAAACGGCAGTGCAATCAACACAGAAAAGAGACCAAACCCTAACAGCAGATTGCCAGAGAACTGGGTGCCGGTTGCCATAGTTGTCAGTGTGTGGAACCGCAGTATCCCGTACAACGCGACACTGGAGAGCACCCCGGAGAGCATTCCTGCAACCGGTGACGGTGCCTGCCCGTACGCATCTGCCATCCAGGTGTGCAGCGGGGCGAACCCGGCCTTTGTTCCGAGCCCGACTAGAATGAAAACAAATGCGAGCCGCATCAAATCCGGATCGAGCGTGCCCGTTGGACCCGCGAGTGAACTCCAGTCGAGCGAACCATTGCCCGACCCGATTCTGGCGGCAAAATAGGTCAGGAGCACGCCAAAGAGAGCGCAGGTGATCCCGACTGTGCAGAGAATCAGATACTTCCATGCCGCATCCAGAGCAGCGCGTTTTCGGCTGAATCCGACCAGAAGTGCTGACGCAACGGTCGTCGCCTCGATCCCGACCCAGAGCAATCCGAGATTGTCGACACTGACTGTGAAATACATCGTCGCGATAAAGGCATGAATGCCCGCGTAGTAGAGCCGCACTCCGCGGTCACGTTGGGGGACAGCACCCCGATCGTTTTCCGTTCGAATAAAGGGAATCGAAATCATCGATCCGGCGAATCCGACCAGTCCGATCGAAGCGATCATAAGACCCGAAAAGGCGTCGACATAGAGCAAACCGCGTACCGAATCGAAAGCGCCATCCTTGATGATGCGAGCTACAACCGCCACCGAAAGTCCGAGAGTGACGAGAGCCCCCATTACATTGATTCGCTCACATGCGCGAGCCCCACGGGCGATCAGGCACGCCAACCCGGTAAAGACCGGCGCCAGAATGAGCCCGATCAACCAGAAGGCATCACTCATCCGATCGATCCCTTCATGCGATCCATGTTGAGCGCCGGGTTGTGACGTCTGATCTCATGCATGAGCAGTCCCATCACCCCGACACCGGTCAAAACATCGACCGCGACTCCGAACTCGACCGTGAAAGGCAGTCCCCGGGTGGCCGCGACAGCTGCCAGATAGATGCCGTTTTCCATCGTCACCAGACCGATCACCTGTGTCAGTGCGTTTTTGCGGATCACCATTGTGAAGAGACCGAGCAGCAGGAGCGCCATTGCGGCCGGGAGTGCGTTGGGCGCATCGAATGCGCGGACCTCGCCTTCGGTGAAGGGGCGGATCGCGCTGTACGAGAGCGGAATCATCAGCGCGGCAATTGGGAACGCGACTTTTGTCGAAATAGTCGTTTCGAGATCGTGAGTGATCGAGAGTCTCGAAAGCACAAAGTAGAGTGCGAGCGGGATGACAATCGCCTTGACTCCGATCGCCACGATGAAGGCGGCCCATGACCGCCACTGCATTTCAGCCAGTGCGGCTGCTCCAGACGCGATGCCGAGCATGACCCCTTGCAGGGCGAGGAGAAGAATTGCGGTATCGAGCCGCCGCACGATTGAACCGAAGAGCGCCAGTGCCAGCAGACCGAGTGCAGCCAGATCGATCGCCTTGCTCGCGGTTTCGAACGAGATGATTTCTTCCATCTCTACCGCTCCACCACGTACGAGGCGAGAACAGCAAGAACTCCGAGAACACTGGCAAACCCGATCAAATCCGGAGCCTTGAAGATGCGAAGTTTGGCAACTGACGTTTCGATCACGCCAAGCAACAACCCAAGCACCACCACTTTGATGGTGAAGGCGCCCAGTCCGACACCGAGTGCGCTGATCGAGTGATCCCCAGCGTCGGCCATTCCCCACGGAATGAAGATGGCGGCCAGGAGCGAAAGAAAGGCAAGTTGCTTCACCTGAGTCGCCCAGTGCAGGATGCCGAGGGGCCGACCGCTGTATTCGAGAATCATCCCTTCGTGGATCATAGTGAGCTCGAGATGGGTATCGGGATTGTCGATTGGAACCCGGCCAGTTTCCGTTATCGTGGCAATCAGCAGCGCGCCAAATGCGAGGATCTTCGCGACGGCGGCGATATCTGCCCCGGCCATGGCTGTTAGGTTGGTCGAGCCGATTGGGAGTGCGATCGCGAAGATGACAAGCATGATTGCCGGTTCGATCAGGGCGGAGAAGGTCACTTCCCGGCTCGATCCCATTCCGCCGAAGTTGCTTGCCGTATCCAGACCGGCGAGTGCCAGCGCGAATCGACCGAGCGCGAGCAGTGCAACGAAGAGAATTGCATCCGCGATTCCGGTTACTGCCGAACGCTCGGAAATCGTTGGGATGAGCACGGCGGCGCTCATGAGTGCGGCCGCGTAAACCACTGGCGCCAAAGTAAAAATCCACGAAGCCTTATCCGATTGCACGCTCTCCCTGCTCAGGAGTTTTGCGATATCGCGGTAGGGTTGAAGCACGCCGGGGCCGTGCCTCATCTGCCAGCGCGCTTTGCTGGTTTTGATCACTCCCTGAACGAGCGGCGCGAAGAACAACATGAGGAGAATCTGAACGGGAACGAGCAGGGTATCCATCGTTATCGGCACCCCGCGAGGTTTCTGAAGCGTTGACCGTGAAAAGTGATTCCTTGCAGCCAGTTGGACGGCAAAATCATCATCGGGCGAGCACGATCACGAGAATCAAAGTGACCAGAACGTAGCCGAGATACGCCCGAATCGATCCGCCCTGCATCGGGCGAATCAGTCTGGAGAACCCGAAAAGTCCGCGGACGAGGTTGTCATAGATATACCGCTCATAAATTGGTCGCACCGTCTCGTCATAGTGAACGCCTGTGACGAAATAGGGTGAATCGGGGTGATCGATGACCACGGTTCGATCCGGCCGGATCACGAACTGAAACATCAGGCGAAGCGGTTTGGAGAAGGCGGTCGCCGTGTACTGCATTCCGGTTTCGATTCGGAACCCGCAGACCCAGGGTGGAGCAATCCGGCGACCGACCTTGCCAAAGAGACCTCGCGCGATTGCCCACGGCAGGATGCCGACCACCACCAATCCCAGCGCGACAAAGAGCGGTGCGTAAGAACCTTGAAGTGAATCGGTCGAAACGCCGCGAGCAAAGAGCACCGGAGGCGGTGCGGAATCCGCGGAGAGTTGAGCGACAACCGGTTCGATAAGTCGAAGCAGAAAGGTGACGCCGATTCCGAAGAAGAGGCAACATGTGGCGAGCAACCCCATGCCGAACTGCATGCTTTTTGACACTTCATGGGCATCGGCCGCTTCATCGGTTCGCGGTTGAGCGAGAAAACCGATGCCGAACAACCGGATAAAGCAAGCAACCGCAAGTGCGCCGGTGAGGGCCAACGCGGCCGCCCCGATTCCGGCGAGCGTGGCGATTGGTGCGGTATCGTCGCTCCCACCTAACTTCAGAAGTGATTGAAAGAGCAGCCACTCGCCAGCGAAGCCATTGAGGGGCGGCAGCGCCGAGATCGATGCGGCCCCGATCAAAACGAAGATCGCCGTTCGCGGCATTCGTTTGATCAGTCCGCCCAGTCGCTCGAGATCCCGGGTCCCGGTCGCAGTCTGAACCGCTCCAGCTCCCAGAAAGAGCAGACTTTTAAACGCCGCGTGGTTCAACAGGTGAATAAGAACGGCAAAGAGGGCGAAGGCGGCGAGCTCCGGTCTGTCGTCATTGAAGAGAAGAGTCGCGATGCCAAGTCCAAGTGTGATGATTCCGAGATGTTCGACCGTCGAATAAGCAAGTCCGCGTTTGAGATCGCGCTCCATGAGCGAATAGAGAATGCCCATGACCGCGGACACGATACCCGCCAGAATCAGCACCGTGCCCCACCAGCGCGGTCCTGGACCAGCGAGCTCGAAGATGATTCGGATCAATCCATAGATCGCTGTTTTGACCATGACGCCGGACATGAGCGCCGAGATGTGACTCGGAGCGGCGGGATGCGCTTTAGGCAACCAGATGTGAAGCGGGATCAATCCGGCTTTCGTGCCGAAACCGAGAAGCGCGCAAAAGAAGGTTGCGTCGCGCTGCCAGGCACCGAGTGATCCGGCCGCACCGGCAATCTGCGTGAAGTTGAAACTACCGGCGTGCTGTGCAAGACCGAGAAAGGCGAAAAGAATGAAGCCGGTCGCAATGTGCGTCATCACCACGTAGGTGTAAGCGGCCGAACGACGGGCAGTGTTGGCGCCATCCCCGATGACCAGGAAGAAGGAAGTGAGCGACATCGCCTCCCAGGCAATCAGGAAGCCGAAAATACCGTCTGCGAGAACCAGCAGCGACATCGAGGCGAGAAAGGCGCCCGCGGCGCCATCGATTCCGGCACGTTGCGGCAGTTGCGCGGCCGCATGCCCGGGTTCGTGCGCGGAATCCAGGTAACCGATCCCGTAGATCGCAGCCGCAATCGCCGGAAACGAGATCACCAGAAGAAAAAAGGCAGCCAGAGAATCGAGCCGGAAACCGATTTGAATACCGTTGAAGAGTTCCCAACCCCTGAGTGTTTGCGTTTCGTTGTCGAGAAGTGCGCTTACCGCCACGACCACTCCAATGAGTGCGGACGCGGTGGTTATCAGCGAGGAAACCGGGCGAAGCGCATTTTTCCCGTTAACTGACAAAATGGCGGCAACTACTGCAGCCAGATATCCGAATATCGGCAGGAGCATCGTCCAGGCCGGCAAAGAGAGTCCACTCATGCGGGTGGCTCCCCGGGAAGGGCTCCGGTATCGAGCAGGAGTTCTTCATCGGCCCCGGCCGCCATTGTCTGAAGTGAAACAAGGTGTCCTTCGAAGATTGCACGAGCGGTATCGAGCAGATCGAAAACAAGTGGATCCGAGACCCGGTAAAAGACACTCGTCCCCTCTTTGCGGGAGAGAACCAACTGGCGCGAGCGAAGAACGGCGAGTTGCTGGCTAACCGAGGATGCTTCGATCTGAAGTTGCGACTGAAGATCGGAAACGGTGCGCTCGCCACACTCACCAGAGCGGAGCAATTCAAAGATACGAATACGAACAGGGTGCCCGAGTGCTTTGAAGAGTTCCGCCTTGAATCCCTGTAGCACGGTTCTCCACCCTCTTCACATGAACATTCAAATCTTTGCAGCTATGCACATCTGAATCTTAGGCCGGTGACGTTTGGGCGTCAAGCGCCGCAAGCGATTATCTATTCTCCTCTCGGCGAGGGCTTGAACACCTTTCAGTAACTTGAAGCTTGTTGCTTGCGCCTATCTTCTCGTCAAACTCGACATGACGACATTGATGACGCGATCGAGGCGAGTGAAGAATCCGTCGGGATCGAGGTTGTAATGGCGGTTCGACACGAAGGCAATGACCACGTCCTGAATTGGATCGATCCAGAGAATGCAACCACTCGCGCCGGCATGACCGAAACTCTCCGGCGAGACAAACTCTGGAGTCCCCGCCCGTGCTTTGATCATGAAACCGAGACCCCAGGGGTGGATCACTCCCTGAGGTTTGGCGACCCTCTCACCCGGGAAATCGCCCCCGGTCTGATCGGAAACCATGGATCGGAGGGCTGCGGCCGACAAGAGTTGATGTGGGGAGTACGGAGTGAAATAAAGGCCGAAACCGATCAGATCCCGGAGGGTGGCGATAGTGCCGAACGCGGGATGCGCGAGATTCCGGGCGTAGTCCGAGTTGTACATCGCGCCGGGAGTTCCCTCGGCAAACGCGCCATTCACGTAAGCGATTCTCGAAGCGACCTCCGCCGGTGGCGGCATATAGGTATTGGTCAACCCGCAAGGTTCGAGCACCAGATCGCGGACAAGATCCACGAAATCACTCTGGGTTGCCGTTGCCGCCGTCCGGCCCGCCAGCGCATACCCCAGGTCGCTATAGATCTGATCAGTTCCGGGAGCGTAAACGAGCTGGCGGTCATACGCGTCGTCCACAATTTCACGTAACGGTGTTTGCTTCGTCATCAACTCCGGCATAACCGGCGATTCATAGATTAATCCGGATGTATGGGTGAGCAGTTGCCGAAGTGTGACCTTTTCACGGCTCTCGCCTTTCATCCGGGGAAGGACGGTCTCGATTCTGGTCGATAGCGTCAACTCACCCTGTTCAATGAGCTTGACGATCATCGCAGCCGTGTATAGCTTTGAAATAGATGCAAGTGGCCACAGTGTGTCAGAATCGGCAGTCATTCTTGGGGCCGCAAGTCCGGTGTAATGTTCGAGCACGAGTTGACCGCGGGCGACAACCGCCACCGCAGCTCCAAGCACGCCCTCGGTTCGCACCATCCGGCCGAGCAGGTCCGTCACCGGCCTCATTTGTTCACTAGCCGCCGTTGTCACGTTCGAAACTCCCCCCATCGCTCCCACAATTCGTTTCGTGGAGATCATCTGACTAACCGGAATTGGTGGCAAGAGTATCGGTCTTTTCGACCGCGATTATGCCCAAACCGGTGATAAACTCAGGTGACGCCACTGCGCGCGAACGGCGACTGCCCTTCTCAATTCAAGGTCCGCCAGGTGATGCTACTCGCCTGACGGTGTCAGGAGCATTTCACCATGGCCGTTTCGATCGACACGGCGTCCTCGGAACCGACAAACGTCTCGCCACGTACCATGACTGATCCACAGGTGCGCGAACAACGAGCAGCAGTCGCAACTGCTCGCTTGCTGGACGCGGAACTGAGTGCTCGCATCAGTGGTGAAGTGCGTTTCGATCGAACCTCTCGCATGCTCTACTCCACCGATGCTTCCAATTATCAGGTTGAACCGGTCGGTGTGGTGATTCCCAGGAATGTCGACGACGTTCATGCGACGGTCGAGTTGGCGGCGAGTCATGGAGTGCCTATTCTGCCGCGTGGCGGAGGTTCGTCACTTGCTGGACAGACGGTCGGCGCGGCGCTGGTAATCGATTTTTCCAAATACATGAATCGAATTCTCGAGATCGATGTTGAGGGGAAACGGGTTACCGCAGAACCCGGAATCAACCTCGATCTGCTGAACCGCCAACTCAAACCGAATGGTCTGATGTTCGGTCCCGATCCGTCGTCTTCGAACCGGGCCACCGTCGGTGGCGTCGTCGGCAACAACAGCACCGGATCGCATTCCATACTCTATGGCATGACCGGCGATAACGTGGTGAATGCCAGAATCGCATTGGTTCAGGGTGGTACCGTCGATCTGCAGCAGTGGTCGAAGGATGATCTGCTTTCGATAGCCTCAGTTGACGATGCTCGTGGTCGCCTGCTCACGAATCTCCTCGCCTTTCGGGAGCAACACCGCGATCTGATCGCTCGTGACTTCCCGCCGCACTGGCGCCGAGCGACCGGCTATTCACTGGACGAGTTCATCAAAGCGGATGAGGTTTTTAATCCGGCGAAGTTGATTGTTTCGTCCGAAGGCAGTCTCGCGACGACCCTCCAGGTGACGCTCAACGTTGTTCCGACACCGACCAAAACAGCGGTTGTTTCGCTTCAGTTCGATGATCTGGTTGCGGCGATGGCGGCGACTCCCTACATCCTTGAAACCGAACCGTCCGCGGTCGAGTTGATGGACCGCATGCTCATCGATCTGACCCGCGGTCAACCGGGGTACGCGGCACAAATCTCGATGATTCAGGGTGATCCGGCGGGAGTGCTGGTGGTCGAGTACTACGGAGAGAGCGATCGTGAGCTTGAACAGAAATGTTCCCGACTTGAACAGATTCTGATCGATAAGCGAATCAAGATGACGGTTTCGCCGCTCCGCGTGATGGATGCGAAAAAGCAGGCTGATCTCTGGTCGGTGCGAAAAGCCGGACTCGGACTGCTCTATTCGATCCGAGGTGACTTCAAGCCGATTCCAGTGATTGAAGACGTCTCTGTTCCGGTCGAACATCTAGCGGAATACGTCGCTAACATACAGGAACTTGTTGCGCGCTACAACACCACGGCCGCCTTCTATGCCCACGCTTCGGCTGGCTGCCTTCACATCCGCCCGCTTGTAAACCTTAAGGACCTGGGCGGGATTCAGGCAATGAAAGAGATGGCATACGCCGCCGCCGAATTGGCGCACAAGTTCGGCGGTGTCATGTCGGGTGAACATGGGGACGGACTGCAACGCTCGGAACTCAACGAGGTCATTTTCGGTCCTGAACTCTATCAGGCAATGCGGCAGTTCAAATCGATTTTCGATCCCCGGGGATTGATGAATCCAGGCAAGAAGGTCGACGCGCCGCCGATGGTCGAAAACCTTCGTTACGGTCCGACGTATCAGCCGATCGAACTCAAAACGCATCTCGATTTCAGCAAAGAAGGTGGCTTCCTTCGCGCGGTCGAAATGTGCAACGGCGCCGCGGTTTGCCGGAAACTCAAGGCTGGGACGATGTGTCCCTCCTACATGGCAACAAAGGACGAGCAAGATACGACCCGTGGCCGGGCGAATGCGCTCCGGAATGCGCTGGCTGGTCGGACGTTCGACCGAGCTGATTTCACCGCGAAATCCACCTACGACGTGATGGATCTTTGTCTCTCGTGCAAAGCGTGCAAAACAGAATGTCCATCGAGCGTCGATATGGCGAAAATCAAGATCGAATTTCTCGCTCATTACCACGAGGAGCACGGTACACCGCTGCGTGCCCGTGTATTCGGTCACATCCATACGGTTTCGAAGATCACCCGCCCCATCGCGCCACTTGCTAATCTTGGCTTACGGACACCTCTCTCAAAACCGATGATGCGAGCGATGGGAGTTCACCCCGACCGCAAACTTTCACCATTCCAGACCCGAACCTTTGTCACCAGATGGCGAACACATCAGAAGAACGCGAAGCTTGATCGGCAGACGCGAGGTCAGGTCGTTTACTTCCATGACACATTCACCACGTACAATTATCCGCGTATTGGGATGGATGCCGTGAAGTTACTCGAGGCGGCCGGCTTCGAGGTTGTGATCGAGGAACGTCGCGCGTGCTGCGGTCGGCCCATGCTCTCGAAGGGATTGGTCAACGACGCGCGCAAAGTTGCGAAGAAGAATGTCGGTCTGCTCGCACCGTACGCCCGGGCGGGGATTCCGATAATCGGAACTGAACCGAGCTGCGTTCTGACCTTCCGCGACGAATACCTCGATCTCCTGCCAAATGACCCGGACGCGAAAGCTGTCGCGGACAACTCCTTCATGATCGACGAGTTCCTGGCGAAATTGGAGAACGAAGGCGAGCTCGGCATCACCTGGTCGACCGATAAACCGGAAGTCTTCTTTCACGGACATTGCCATCAAAAGGCACTGGTTGGGATGTCGGCGTCGATGTCGATTCTGCAATCAGCAGGTTGCACTGCCAGTGAGAGTGGCGCGGGATGTTGCGGCATGGCGGGTTCATTCGGTTACGAGGCCGAGCACTATGAGGTTTCCCGAAAGATTGGTGAGGAGCGACTCTTCCCGGCAGTGAATGCAACGGAGTCCGACACGACGATCGCAGTCGCCGGTGTTTCCTGCCGACAGCAGATCGAGCACTTCACCGGGCGCAAAACGCAGCACATCGCCGAGGTTCTGGCAAAACGGATCGCGCCGGGTCATGTCTGGCAACCGAAATCTGCGGAAACGACTGCCGAAGTTGTTCCGACAGAAGAGGTCGAGGCGAAACTCGAACAAGCCGAGAAGTCCGCGACGAGCTCGACGTCCTGAAAGGGCTGCGCTTCAAAGTAGAATGTCCTGGCTGGGTAGGATGTCAATACAGCGGTGGGCAAGGCCATGGTCGCCAAAAAGCAATTTCTAACTGAAGAAGAGTTCGCCCAAATCGATCTGCCGGGACGTCATGACCTTGTCGATGGAGAGCTTTGGAGTACGGCTCCAACCCGCATACCACATGGACGCTTCGCCACCCGGATTATTGCGCATTTAGCGCGGCATGTGGACGGGAATGGCGGCGGCGAAGTCTTTTCCGGTGAACTTGGATTCATTCTCGACAGCGAAAGTCGAACAATTCTGTGCCCGGACGTCGCATTCGTTGAAGAAGCGCGAATTCCTTCTGATAGCGAGACCGGCTTTTTTCACGGCGCACCTGCTCTGGCGATTGAGGTGATTTCCGAAATCGAACGACCGCGAGAGATCCAGACGAAAGTCGCACGTTACTTGCAGGCGGGAACGACACTTGTTTGGTGCGTATACCCGTCACTTCAGCAAGTTGTCGTTTATCACCAGGATTCGCCGCCGAGGATACTCAGTATCGAGGATTCACTCGACGCAGACCCAGTCATCCCAGGTTTTGAAGTACCGATGAGAACGCTTTTTCGACGCGCTACCGCTACATGACCCAATCGCGAACACGCCAAAACCTAAATGGAACGGCGGAAGATTTTTGATTCCCCACTCGAAAAGACCTCGGTCCAGGCTTCGCCGGGGAAACCGGGTTCCGTTACGGATGCGAATGGACCGGCAGTATCGCACTGGTCGGTGCCATTGATTTCGAAACTACCGACATAGAGCAACGTCACGCCGTAACGATCGAGAAGCGCACTGTCCGTCGGATCCGAGTAGAACGCCTGGACATCCTGAACACGGCGCCCGATCTCATTCAAGAGTATGGGCTGACCACCGCGCCACTGGCGCTCATGGCCGGTCCAGCCAATGATGTTGGGTACACCTGTGAAGGTGGCAATCCGACCCGTTGGTACCCCACTGTTCACTGTGTACGAACATCCAGGGGCTTCGAGGACCACATCGCCATCTTCGGCGTTGTCGTTGAGCCAGTGGATTGCCGCAAGATCGTCTGGGGCCGTTCTCTCTATGTATGCCGAGGCATCCAGCCCCTTCCAGTCCCGCGGTCCCTGCCATTCTGTCCATGTCTTCGCGGAGATCACCGGGTAGGCAACACCGATCAACAGAACAGCGGCAAAGACAGCCCCGAGCACTCTGCGGCCCCAGGGTCGGTCGGATGCGTACCGCCAGAGTCGAATCAGCGAAATCGCCGCAGCAACTCCAATCAGGGTCCACACCTGGTAGTAGACCTTGAATAGCGTATTCATGCGGTTCGCGAAGTCGTCCCGGATATAGAAGAACTCGGTCACAAGAACCAGCGAAAACCCCGCGGCAATCAGCGACGCAATGATCGGAAGTTCGAGATCATCGGGATCCCGTGAGGTCAACAGCCAGAGCGCCGCGGCCATCGGAGCACCAGCCAACACGAGTACCGGTGCGGGAAGCCCAAGTGCGACAACCGCGACAATGATGGTTACGACGACCGTGGTTCGCGACACTCTAATCGGACGTCCCTGGCTCCGACGGCCAATTTCAATCGCCAGTATGGCCATTGCGATGAACCAGGGCAGACCGAATATCGTCAGAAACTCACCGGCAGACGTGCGACTCCCGGAGTAGGTCGAAACCGTAGTTGCAAGCCTGCCCAGCACCGGGATGCTGCGTACCGTTTCGGAAATGTCTTCCTCATTTCCCCCGGCAAACGGCACGAACGTCAGCCAGAAAGGAATCCACGCAACAACCGAGGCGATTCCGAGCGTCAAGATCCGGCAAAGCGCGCGTTTGTTCCAGCCGAAGGAAATGAGAAGTGCAGCGATCGCGGCAACGAGATACGTTGGATAATCCCAACTATTCAACGGATAAAGCGCGCCGATGACCGCGCCGGATAGCGCGGTCGGACCATAAATGAGGAGCCGGGATTCAGGTTCATGCTCCGGTCGTTGCAATAAGTTGATCGCCATCACCAGAGCCACCAACGTGAACGGCAGCGCCATCACGTGAGGGTGCAGATCTCCAAGAATGAAACTGAACGAGGGGAATTCATTGATCGTAATCCCTTCACTGTTGTCCACTACAACACGACTGGATTGCCAACCTATTCCTTGCCACCAGAACGTCTCCCATGTCTCGCCGGGATTGCGCACGAATTCGAGCGGTGCCCGCAAATTACCAGCGACCACAACCAGAAATGTGGTTAGCGCACCTGCTGCCACGGCGAGACGAAGTCCGAATTTTGCCCGCACGATGTTATATCCGAGGCCGGCAGCGGCAGTCACACTCATTGAAAAAACTGTCGCGAGCGCGAGGTTGAAGCCTACCCAGGTTGGCACCCCGCTCATACGTGAAAGCGAGCCGTGCTGCAGGTACCCCAGGTAGTAGTAATTGATCGTTTCGCCGGCCATCCAGGGATCCGGTGGAGGCATTTCAGTGGATCGGGCACTCGAAGCAAGGAGTGCCATGTCCATCGGCTTCTCTGTGCTGTTGATCTGCGGGGTATACCCCCGTAGCCAGATGTATCCCGCAAAGGCGATTAACGCGATCGCTTGGGCCACGAGCAGATGGATCAACCAGGAACGGTCAATCCCACGCTGCTTGAACAGAAGTCCCCATCCAGCTGCAGCAATGACAATCGTCGTAATCCAGAGGCCGGTGCTGGTAAACGGAACGGGAGAGATACTTGCAAGAAACCAGATCGGCCAAACGACCGAGAGCAAGCCGATAGGAGTCGCGATAAATGCACCGCGATCGGGTAAACGAGCGGCGACCAACCGGGCCACTGGCGCACATGCGAGTGTCACCATGAGTACCGTTGAAAACCACCGTACGCTGTCTGGAAACGCGCTCATAACTCATCCAATTGGCGATTTCAGGCGTGACGTGACCGCCAATCATAGTACACCGATGGCACGGCATCGGGGTGACCAACTATTGACGTCGCCACAATCGGCTATCCTTCCAACTGGCTAGCGATTTGCGTAAAGGCCATTAATCTTCAACGGATGAGTTGATCCGGCACGTTTTGAAGACATTTTGCAAGTTGAGTTTGAACCATTTGTTTGAGCGCTCATTCCTGCGACTCGAAATCCATTGCAGTGGATCAGTCTGTTGTGAGCGCACATAGTCCGGAGGGATCGAGATGGCGACATCGCGCACCAACGGGCGGTTGACTGCACATCGTGATGCCGCCGCAACGACGCGTCGGC
>Ga0105048_10005183_pt1 | contig 21124 bp, 22 predicted proteins | sample MAT05_FD_78382 | JGI IMG/M metagenome (GOLD analysis project Ga0105048, IMG submission 78382) | Freshwater microbial communities from Lake Fryxell liftoff mats and glacier meltwater in Antarctica - MAT-05 | ecosystem: Environmental > Aquatic > Freshwater > Ice > Liftoff microbial mat | place...
CGCCATTGCGCCCCGAGGCGCCAAAGCCCACGCGATGCGCCTCAAGCACCACAACGCTGTAGCCCCGTTCGGCCAGATGCAGCGCCGCCGAGAGCCCGGTATACCCCGCGCCGACGATGCAGATATCGGCCCGTGTCGGCCCTTCAAGACCCGGAAACCGCGCCAGCGGCGTCGCCGTGGCAGCGTAATACGAGGCCGGATAGGCTCCGGCCGGATCATTGGCGTGCCAGAGGTTCATACGTTCAACAGCAGATGCTCACGCTCCCACGGGCTGATGACCTGCAGAAACTCTTTGTATTCGTTGCGCTTGACGGAATCGTAGACCTTGCAGAACTCGGTCCCCAACACCTCGGACAGTGCCACGTCCTCTTCCAGCCGGTCGAGCGCGTCGCCGAGATTGACCGCGATATCGTCACTGTCGATATAGGCGCTGGTCTTGAACTCGGCGCGGGGCTGCTTGCCCTCCATCAGCCCCAGATAGCCGCAGGCAAGGCTGGCGGCGATGCCGAGATAGGGGTTGCAGTCCATTCCCGGCAAGCGGTTCTCGATCCGCCGCGCCGAAGGGCCCGAGATCGGAATGCGCAGGCCCGTGGTGCGGTTGTCGCGCCCCCATTCCAGATTGATCGGGGCGGCAAAGTCGGGAACGTAGCGGCGATAGCTGTTCACATAAGGGGCCAGCAGCGCAATCGCGCCGGGCAGGTGGTTCTGCATGCCGGCGATGAAGTGCAGGAAATGCTCGGTCTCGCCGCCCTTCTTGTCGGCAAAGATGTTCTTGCCGGTCTTGGAATCGACCACCGAGTGGTGAATGTGCATCGCGCTGCCGGGCTCACCCTCGATCGGCTTGGCCATGAAGGTGGCAAAGCAATCATGCCGCAGGGCCGCCTCGCGGATCAGCCGCTTGAAGAAAAACACCTCGTCCGCCAGCCGGACCGGGTCGCCATGCGCCAGGTTCAGCTCGATCTGCCCCGCGCCGCCCTCTTGCAGGATGCCGTCAATCTCCAGCCCCTGCGCCTCGGCAAAGTCATAGATGTCGTCAATCACCTTGCCGTATTCATCGACCGCCGACATCGAATAGGCCTGCTTTCCAGCCGCCCTGCGGCCAGAGCGGCCCATCGGCGGCAGGATCGGCTGGTTGGGGTCGATGTTGCGGGCGGTCAGGAAGAATTCCATTTCCGGGGCCACCACGGGTGACCAGCCCTGGGCATTGAACAGCGCCACGATACGCTTGAGAACGTTGCGCGGCGCAAAGGTAATGGGGTTGCCCTCTTGATCCTGCGCATCGTGCACCACCTGCAGCGTCACATCGGCGGTCCAGGGGGCGGCGGTGGCGGTGCTGAAATCGGGCACCATCACCATGTCAGGCTCGGTAAAGGCGTCGAACGGATTGTCGGCCCATTCGCCGGTGATGGTCTGCAGAAAGATCGAATTCGGCAAGTAATAGTTGGTCTGCTTGGCGAATTTCGAGGCCGGCATCGCCTTGCCCCGCGCGATGCCGGCAATGTCGCCGATGATGCATTCCACCTCGTCGACCCGGCGGTTGCCGATGTATTCGCGGGTGGCTTCGGGCAGTTGGTCGGTCCATTTCGACATGGGGTCTCACCGTTATTGGGATTTTTCCGCGGGCGTCAGGCGCGTGGACGGTCAGGACGCGGGGCCTTGAAGAACGCGGCGATCTGCGCTGCCATGGTCTGATCCTGCAGGGGGGTGCCGAGCCTCGCACTGGCGCTGTCCAGCACGTCGTCGGGCACCACACCGCGCCCCCGGGTCTGGATCAGCCCGTCAACAAAGGCCGGCTGAAACTCGGGGTGGGCCTGCACCGTCAGCGCCCGGTCGTCATACATCAGCGCCGCATTGGCGCAGAACGCGTTGCTGGCGATGACGCGCGCACCGGCAGGAGCCTGTGTCACCTGATCGCGGTGCCAGGCGTTCAGCGTCAGGGTCCGGTCGCCGAAATCATAGTCCGTGGCCCCGACCGCCCACCCGCCCGCATGGCGTTCGACCGTGCCGCCCATCGCCTGCGCCACGATCTGATGGCCAAAACAGATGCCCACCACCGGCACCCGCGCGGCAAAGGCGGTGCGGATGAACTCCTCCAGCGGGGCGATCCAGGGATGGTCCTCGTAAACCCCATGCCGCGAGCCGGTGATCAGCCAGCCATCGCAGGCCGTGACGTCGGCCGGCATCTGCCCGTCAACAACGCGGTAGGTCTCAAACCTGAAGCCATGCCCCTGCAACAGCCGCGCAAACATGTCCGGATAGTCGCCGGAATGTTCGATCAGGCTGTCTGGGGCGATGCCGGTTTGCAGGATGCCGATCAACATGCAAGTTCCAAAGGTGTTGTGTGACAAGCCTGCGCTGCCTGTCATGCCTCGGTCAAGGGGTCACGATTTTTCTGCGAAAGTTCTGATTTTTCGCAAAAGAATCGCCGCTGCCGTCAGACGGTGTCGAGATACAGCTCCACCCGCTCGCTGTCCGAAAGCTCGGCGATATAGTGATGCTCCTGCCGCTTGGTCGAGATCAGGTTCTTGATCAGTTCGGGGTGCAGAAACCGCGGCACGATGGCGCTGGCCTCCATCGCGTCGATCGCCGCCTCCCAGGTCGCCGGGATTTGCGGCAACCCTTCGACGGCATAGGCATTGCCGATGATCGGCGCCGCCGGTTCCATCTGCCCCTCGATCCCGTCGAGCGCCGCGCCCAGAATGGCCGCCAGCATCAGGTAGGGGTTCACATCGCCCCCCGCGACCCGATGCTCGATCCGCCGGGCCGAGGTGGACCCCGCCGGAATCCGGATCGCCGCCGTGCGGTTCTCATATCCCCAGCTGATCGAGGTCGGCGCATGCTTGCCCGGCACCAGCCGCTCATAGCTGTTCTGATGCGGGGCAAAGATCAGCGCTGAATCGTGCATCGCGTTCAGGCAGCCCGCCACCGCGTTGCGCAGCATTGCCGTGCCCTTGGGGCCGCCGCTGTCGAACACGTTGCGGCCATCGGAATCGACCAGGCTGAAATGCGTGTGCAGACCCGAGCCGGAATACTCGGGATAGGGTTTTGCCATGAAGGACGCGGCAAAGCCGTGCCGCCGCGCCAGACCCTTGACCAGCATCTTGAACAGCCAGGCGTCATCGGCGGCGCGCAGCGGATCGTCGCAATGCATCAGATTGACTTCGAACTGACCCAGCCCGGTTTCCGAGGTGGTGGTGTCGGCCGGAATATCCATCGCCTCGCAGGCGTCATAGAGGTCGGTGAAGAATGTGTCGAATGCATCCAGCGCCCGGATCGACAGCGTTTCCGCCGCCTTGCGCACCTTGCCCGACCGGGGCGAGGCCGGGGCCTGCAGCGTCTTGCCCGAGTCGTCGATCAGGAAGAACTCCAGCTCCATCGCGCAGACCGGGGTCAGGCCCTTGTCCCTGAACCGCTGCACCACCGCGCGCAGCGCATGGCGCGGGTCGCCTTCATACGGCGTGCCGTTCTCGCGGAACATCCAGATCGGCAGCAGGGCGGTCGGTGCCTCGAGCCAGGGCATCGGCATGAAGCCACGCTCGGTCGGCTTCAGCACCCCGTCCTGATCGCCCTGTTCGAACACCAGCGGGCTGTCGTCGATATCCTCGCCCCAGATGTCGAGGTTCAACACCGAGAACGGAAACCGCGTGCCGTCCTTGACCACGCTTTCGGCATAGCGCGCCGGAACCCGTTTTCCGCGGGCCTGACCATTCAGGTCTGCAGCCGCCACGCGGATCGTCCGGACATCCGGATGCTTTCTAAGCCAGTCTTTCATCATCTCACTTTGCGGTCAGGGCACACCCCGCGCCTTGCCGGACTGGCAAAGCAGGCGGATCGGATCATGCCCTTGATCCCGTCCCTGTTGGCGTCAAAATTCAGATTGCGAAATTTGATCAAATTCAGGTTACTATCGGATCACCTGCGGACGCAAGCGAATTCTGCTTTTCTGGTTCGACGGCAGATGCCGGTTCAAAAAGCGGTTGATGGCATTGAACAACAGCGTGATCGCCAGCGTCAGCAGGATGAAATAGAACCCCACGATCGGATAGGGGATGAACGGGTTGAAGGTCTTGTCGGCGAAATAGTTGGCGTAATACAGCGCGTCGCCCATCTGCGCAAAGGCCGGAAAGCCGGAAAAGAACACCAGCGTCGTGGCATGGAACAGAAAGATCGCTTCGTTGGTATAGGCAGGCCAGGCCAGCCGCATCATCGTCGGCCACTGGATGCGGCGAAAGCGTTGCCAACCGGTGATGCCATAGGCATCGGCCGCTTCAAGATCGCCCTTGGGGATCGACCGCAGCGCGCCATAAAAGATCTCGGCGGCATAGGCCGTGGTGTTGAGAAACAGCACGAACAGCGCCCCGGCCCAGGCGCGCGACAGCCACGAGGTCTGCACCGTCAGCCCGAAAATCTCGACCCCGGCGCGGGGCAGCAGCACGAACAGTTCGTAGGCCAGAAAGAACTGGATGAACAACGGCGAGCCGCGAAACACAAAGATGAACCAGTCCGCCGGTTTGCGCAGCCAGGGCGAGCGCGCCGATTTGGCCATTGCCACAGCATTGGCCAGACAGAACCCGGCCAGCAGCGCGATGGCCCCGAAATAGACGTTCCAGATCATCCCCGATCCGATCAGGGTGAATTGCTGGCACAGGGTGAAATCGGTTCGCGGCAACAGCCGTTCGCCGATGCCGATCGACCGCAGGGCGTAATCGCCGATGGTGTCCCAGCAACTCATGCCCCCGCCTTCCGCATCGCTTCGCCCGCCGCCGTTGCTTGTCCCCGCGACAGCCGCGCGGTCAGTCGGCCCAGGATGACCTCCGAGACGTGAGTCATCACCAGATAGAACACCAGCAGCCCCAGAAAATACCACAGCCGCCAGTCAGGATGCGGATAGGCGTAGGCCGATGTTTTCGACCCGCCAAGTTCGCGCGCCCAATAGACGATGTCCTGCACCCCCAGCAAGAACAGCAGCGGCGTCGCCTTGATCAGGATCACCCACAGGTTCGACAGGCCGGGCAGGGCAAAGACCCACATCTGCGGCACCAGAATCCGGCGAAACACCTGGCCCTGCGACATGCCATAGGACTCGGCGGTTTCCAGTTGTGCGCGCGGCACCGCCTGCATGGCACCAAAGATCACGTTGGCGGCGAAGGCCCCGAACACGATCGAAAACGTCACCACCGCCAGCGCAAGTCCGTAAGCCTGATACCAGCCCGGCCCGGCGCTGCTTGCGGGGACCTTGGCCTGCGGGCAGACGCGGAATTCAAGCCCCTGGCGGATCGGTTCGGTCCAGTCGGGGCAGACCACCTGATGCACCATCCATTCGATGCCCTGGTCCAGCGAGATGACGAAGAACAGAAAGAACACGATGTCGGGCACGCCCCGCACCATCGCCGTATAGGTCCGCCCGATAAGCCGCAGCGGCAGCAGCGGGCTGCGCGCCGCCGTCGCCCCGACAAATCCCATCGCCAGCGCCATCGGTGCCGTCACCGCCAGCAGCGACAGCACGACAACGAACGACCAATAGAAATCCAGATGCTTGCCTGTTGTCAGGTAGCACGTCAGCCAGGTCAGGCCTTCGATGGAAGAGGGGTCGGCGCAGGACGCGAACATCGGTCGGGGCGGCCTGACCGGGCCGCCCCGCTCCGGATCAGAACGTCAGGGCCGCGTCGCCGAAGTATTCCTTGATCAGCGTATTCAGCGTGCCGTCATCCTTCATCGACTTGATGGCCGCATCCAGCTTGCCCTTCAGCTCGGTATCGCTTTCGCGCAGGCCAAGCCCGATGCCGCCGCCAAGCGCCACTTCCTCGGCCAGCAGCACCAGTTCGCCGTTGGATTCAGCAGCGATCGGCACCAGATAGTCCTTGTCGGCAAGCACGGCCACCGCCTCGCCGTTGCGCACGGCGGCGACGGTTTCATCCGGCGTCGCGAATTCCACCAGCTGCGCGCCCGATTCCGCCACATAGCTGGCCTGGATGGTCGAGGTTTGCGCCGCCACCACCCCGGTCTTGACATCGGCATCGGCCGACAGCGCCAGATAGGCCGAAGCCGCCGGCGGCAGGTAGTTCTGGGTAAAGTCGATGATCTGGTCGCGCTCGTCGGTGATCGACATGCCGGCGATGATCACGTCATAGTTGCCCGATTGCAGGTTCGGAATGATGCTGTCCCACTCGTTCGTGGTCCATTCGCAGGTCAGCGACGCGCGCTTGCACAGCTCGTCCCCCACCTTGCGCTCGAACCCGTCGACTTCGCCCGCGTCGTTGATGAAGTTGTAGGGAGGATAGGCGCCCTCGGTCCCCAAACGCACGGTCTGCGCGGCGGCAATTCCGGTTCCAAGCGCCAGCAGCGCGGTGGCAAGCAACAGTTTCTTCATGGTGGTCTCCCGTTTGGTTGGTAGTATGTCCTGCCGCCGGTCAGTTCCAGCGGGCCAGGATAGTGTCAATCGTGCCGTCAGCAATCAGGATCGTCAACGCCGCATCCAGCGGGTCAAGGAGGGCCGCATTGCCCTTGCAGACCGCAATCGCGGTGCCAAGATCGGGCACAGGCTCGGCATAGACCGCCGAAAGCCCCGCCGCCTGAACCCTTGGGTCGTCGAACTGGAACGGCACGAAGGCAAGGTCGATCTGCCCGGCGATCAGCGCGTCAATCGTCTCGTCCACCGTGCCGAACGCCACCGGCGGCCGCCCCGAATTGCGCAGGTGCGACTCGTGGATCGTGCCGGACTGCACGCCGATGCGGGCGGTTTCGGGCGGCGGCGCATCGGCGCGGCCCAGAAAGCTGACCTCGTGATCCGAATGGTCGTAGGGCAGGGTGAACGACACCAGTTGCTGCCGCTCGGGCGTCACCGCGATGCCGCCGATGATCAGATCGAACTGGCCGGTCATCACGCCCGGAATCAGATGGTCGAACCGGGTGTTGACCCAGGTGCAGCGCCATTCCAGCCGGTCGCACAGCGCATCGCCGATGTCGCGGTCGATGCCGGTGATCTGGCCGGACGCGTCCAGCAGCGTGTAGTTCGGAAACGGCGCCTCGGTGCCGATCACCACCGGCTCTGCCGACGCGAGGGTCAGCACCGCGAGCGTGGCCAGCGTGCCGGCGCAGGCCATCACGCGCCCGTCGCCGACAGAAAGCCGCGCAGGCGTTCGGTCTGCGGGTCGCGGAACAGGCGGTCGGGCGGGCCTTCTTCTTCGACGCGGCCCTGATGCAGGAAAATGACGTGGTCCGACACATCGGCGGCAAGTTTCATGTCATGGGTGACCAGCAGCATGGTCCGGCCCTCGTCGGCCAGGGCCTTGATCACCCTGACAACCTCTTGTTCCAGTTCCGGGTCCAGCGCCGATGTCGGCTCGTCAAACAGCAGCGCGCGCGGTTCCATGCACAGCGCCCTCGCAATCGCCGCGCGCTGTTGCTGGCCGCCCGAAAGCTGCGCTGGCCAGGCATCGCATTTCTCGACGATGCCGACTTTGGCCAGATAGCTGCGTGCCGCCGCCTCGACCTCGGCCGGGTCGCGTTTCAGCACGGTCAGCGGCGCTTCCATGACGTTCTGCAGAATTGTCATGTGCGCCCACAGGTTGAATTGCTGGAACACCATCGACAGGTTGGTGCGGATGCGCGTCACCTGATTGCGGTCGGCGGGATGGCGGCCGAGCCCCTGACCCTTCCAGCGAACGGCCTCGCCCTCGAACTCGATCTCGCCCTGCTGGCTGTCTTCCAGCAGGTTGCAGCACCGCAGCAGGGTCGATTTGCCCGACCCCGACGACCCGATCAGGCTGACGACATGGCCGCGCGGCGCCGACAGATCGACACCCTTCAACACCTCAAGACTGCCATAGGCCTTGTAGAGGCCGCGAATGGCGATGACGGGGGCGTTGGCGGACGGGCCCGGCGGAACGGAGGTCTGATCAGTCACGGGTGCTGCAATCTTGGGCCATGGCCTGAAAGTAGGGCGCAATTCCGCAAACATTGCAACGGGCTTTCGATCCGATACCGGCATCGGGGGCCAAGTCACCCCGCCAGAGCCGCCAACTGCCCGGGTGAAGGCGGAGTTGGAACGGCAAGATAGGCCGCCGCAGGAATCGCCACCACGCCGCGCAGATGCAGGATGCCGCGGTCGTGTGCCGACAAACCGGCGATGGCACCCTCGATGGCCGCAAACGCTGTGGCGGCATCCGCACCCTTGGCCGCGATGTAGGGCAGACCGGGGGTGGGGTCGGTCTGGCCGACCACCCGCAGCGCGTCGGTAAACCGCTCGCCCCGCGTCAGCAGCGCCCAGGTGACCGCGTCGATCGCCGCCAGGTCGGCCCGCCCGTCGGCCACTGCCTGCGCCGACAGCCGATGCCAACCCGTCTGCAACCCCGGCGGAAACCGCAATCCATAGGTGGCCGCATGGGTCTGCGGCGCGGCCCACCCCGACTGCGACAGCGGCTCGTTATAGGCAATGGCGGTGCCGTCGAATTCCGCGACGGTGGTCCGCGGATCGTCGCGACGGGCCACGAACACCGACCGATAATACCCCGGCAAACAGCCCTCGACGCCGAAATCCGGTGTGCCGATCAGCGTCACCCTGTCAGACAGCCGCGCCCGATACGGAAACCCGCAGGTCTGCGACAGCACCAGATCCGGCGACTCCCACGCTTGCCAGTCGGCGCCTTCACCCCGCGTCAGCGCGTCGGGTGCCGGCGTGCCCGCCGCCCGAAGCCGGTCACGGATGCCGGCCCACAACCGGTCGTTCGCGCCCTGGGCCGGCCCGAAATCATACATCCCCAAAGAGGCGATCACGCCGATTCCGCCCGACGCCGCGCCAGTGCCGATTCGACATCCGTCAGCCCCAGCAGATTGGCCACCAGCCGCATCAGCCGGTCCTCGTCGTCGTCGCGAAGCCCGTCGGCCAGCGCCACATACCACATCGATTCCAGCAGCCCCGCCCGGTCACTGACCGGCACCGCCGCCTTCAACGCCCGGGTGAACCGCACGGTATCGGGTGCCGCGATCTCCAGCGCCTCGGCCTCGGCGCGCAGGTCTGCGGCCTCGAACGGCCCCAGATCATGCCACCGGGCCAGAACCCGGTCGATGCGTTCAACCTCCTCGCCGGAATACAGGCCATCGGTGCGGGCCAGCCGCACCAACAGGGCGGCGAGTGCCAGCCGGGCATCGGGTTCGGGCAGGCGCGTGGGTGCGGGGGCCAGCAACTGGCGCAGGATATCGGCGATCATCCCTCCAGACTAGGATGCCGCATCGGCCGCGCCAAGCCCCCTCGGCGATGCGGCCGATCACAGTCTTGCAAATGCTGCCGCGATCCGCGCCGCCTCTTCGGCCATGCCATAGGGCGGCTGCACGACAAATATCCCCGAGCCGTGCATCCGGTGCCCCTCTCGCGCCGGGGGAAAGCGCACTTCGCTGCGCAGGCCTTCGGGGAACATTCCGGCCAGTTCGGCCAGCATCGCCCCATGCGGCGAGCCGGTCAGCAGCGGATACCACAACAGGATCACGCCGACGTTCCACTTGCGGTGCAACTGCCCGATCAGCCGCGCAATCCGGTCATAGTCCGACTTCACCTCGTAGGACGGGTCGATCAGCATCAGACCCCGGCGCGGCGTGGGCGGGCAGACGGCATTCGCCATCTCGAACCCGTCGCGCTGTTGCAGATGCGCGCCCCAGGGCGTCAGCGCCGCATCGAGCGCGCGGAATTCCTGTGGATGCAGTTCGGCCAGATGCATCACATCGCCGTCCCGCAGCGACAGCGCCGCGATCATCGGCGATCCGGGATAGGCCAGCGGCCCCTGCGACGCCCGCAGCGCCGTCAGGCAGCGGCGATAGGGATGGTCCGGCGCGAACCAGCCCTCGACCACGGCAATCCCCGCCGCCGCTTCGCCGGTCCTTGTCGCCTCGTCCGAGCCGAGGTCATACAGCCCGCGCCCGGCGTGGGTCTCGACATAGCTCAGCGGCTTGTCCTTCTGCGTCAGATAGTCCAGCGCCCAGGCCAGCAGTGCATGCTTCTGGACATCTGCCAGGTTTCCGGCGTGAAACTGATGTTGGTAAGACAGCATACCGGCGGTTTACCGCCCCGCCGCGGCCACCGCAATGGCCGCGTCGGGGCGGGCGATCTGCCCCGCTTGCGCCGACCGTGCTGCGCCTAATATTTGGCGGGCACATACAACTCGGGCGGCAGCACGGCGCGTTCATAGTCGAGGTTGAACACCCGGTCGGGCAGCACGATATCTTCATTCGGCACCGGGCCGTAGGGGATCAGGCTCAGCAGGTGATCCATCAGGTTCAGCCGGGCCCGTTTCTTGTCGTTGCCTTCGATGATATACCACGGCGCCTCGGGGATCGAGGTGCGCAGCAGCATCTCTTCCTTGGCCTTGGTGTATTGCTCCCACCGCACCCGCGCCTGCAGGTCCATCGGCGACAGTTTCCACTGCTTCATCGGGTCATGGATACGCATCAGAAAGCGCATCTGCTGTTCCTCGTCGGTGATCGAAAACCAGTATTTGATCACCCGAACGCCCGACCGCACCAGCATCCGTTCGAATTCCGGCACGTCATGAAAGAACTGCTCGACCTGTTCGTCGTCGGCAAAGCCCATGACCCGCTCGACCCCGGCGCGGTTATACCACGAGCGGTCGAACAACACGATTTCGCCGCCTGCCGGCAGATGCGGCACATAGCGCTGAAAATACCATTGGGTCTTTTCGCGGTCCGACGGCGCGGGCAGCGCCACCGTGCGCACGACGCGCGGGTTCAGCCGCTGGGTCAGCCGCTTGATCGCTCCGCCCTTGCCCGCAGAATCGCGGCCCTCAAAGATCACCACCACCTTTTCCTTGTGATACTGCACCCAGTCCTGCAGCTTGATCAGTTCGAACTGCAACCGGATCAGCCCGTGGAAATAGGTATTGCGATCAATGGTGTCGGGGTGCTTTTCCTTGTAAATCCTCGCGATTTCAAGGCTTAGCGTGGCATCCTCCAGATCCAGCTCGAAATCCTCGTCAACGCTGTCGGCCAACTCGGCCTCAAGCCAGTCGCGGCCCGGAAGGGGGTCTGTTTCGGCCATCATCGTCTCCTGCACAGGGTTTGGCGCGCTTAGACCATGCAATTGTGACAGATTTGTAATGGCTCCGGCAAAGGCCGCCGGCAGGTCAAAGATCATTGAATCCAGACCCGCTTGCCACTACGAAGCCTGCGGACAAGACAGAGGACATGAACTTCGGCCATGATGGAAATCTTCACCCCCGAGGGCTTTACCGCCTTGCTGCAAGTGATCGGCATCGACCTGGTGCTGGCAGGCGACAATGCCGTGGTCATCGGTCTGGCGGCAGCCGGTCTGCCCAAGGAACTGCGTAACAAGGCGATCCTGATCGGGATCATCGCCGCGACAGTGCTGCGCATCGGCTTTGCGCTGATCACCACGACGCTGCTTGGCTTCACCGGCCTGCTGCTTGCGGGTGGCATCCTGTTGCTCTGGGTCTGCTGGAAGATGTATCGCGAACTGCGCGCGGGCCACGCGCATCACGACGCCGACGCGATGGAGGCCTTGTCGGATGCCGACCTGAACGCCGATGGTTCGGTGGCCAAGGGCGCCCCGAAAAAGACGCTGATGCAGGCAGCCATCCAGATCATCATCGCCGATGTGTCGATGAGCCTCGACAACGTGCTGGCCGTCGCCGGTGCCGCGCATGGCCACCCGACCGTGCTGATCATCGGTCTGGTGCTGTCAATCGCGCTGATGGGTCTGGCCGCGTCGTTTGTCGCCAAACTGCTGTCCAGGTATCGGTGGATCGCATGGGTCGGTCTGGTGCTGATCCTCTACGTGTCGGTCAACATGATCTACGACGGCTATCAGGATGTGATGGGTGTCGATGTGCACGGCACCGGCGGCGTGGCAGAACCGGCAGCAACCGCGACCGAGTAGGCGGCACCCCCAACGCAAGACAAAAGGCGCACCGCAGGGTGCGCCTTTCTGTTTGTGCCGCCGGATGTTCAGACCAATCTTGCGCCGTCAATCGCCGCGCGAACGAAATCGGCGAACAGCGGGTGCGGGGCAAAGGGTTTGCTTTTCAGTTCCGGGTGGAACTGCACCCCGATGAACCACGGGTGGTCCTTGACCTCGACGATCTCGGGCAGGCGGCCGTCCGGGCTCATGCCGGAAAAGATCAGCCCGCATTGTTCAAGCTGGTCGCGGTAGCGGATGTCCACCTCGTAGCGGTGCCGGTGGCGTTCCTCGATCACCGTCCCGCCATAGACGCCGGCCACGCGCGACCCCGGCAGCAGATTGGCGGTATAGGCCCCCAGACGCATCGTGCCGCCCTTGTCGTCGCCGATCTTGCGGGCGACAATGTGGTTGCCCTGCACCCATTCCTTCAGGTGATAGACGACCGGGGTAAAGCGTTTGGCCCCCAACTCGTGGTCGAACTCTTCGGACCCTGCGTTGGCCAGACCGACCAGATTGCGCGACGCCTCGATCACCGCCATCTGCATGCCCAGACAGATGCCCAGATAGGGGATCTTCTTTTCCCGCGCGAACTGCGCCGCCTTGATCTTGCCTTCGGTCCCCCGCTCGCCAAAGCCGCCGGGCACCAGAATGGCGTTGAAGCTTTCCAGATAGGGCGCGGGGTCCTCGCGCTCAAATATCTCGGCGTCGATCCATTCGGCCCGCACCCGCGTCCGGTTGGCAATGCCGCCATGAGTCAGCGCCTCGGCAATGGATTTATACGCGTCTTCCAACTGGGTATATTTCCCGACGATGGCCACCCGCACTTCGCCCTCGGCGTTCTTCAGGCGGTCCATCACGTCTTCCCACCGCGCCAGATTGGGGCGTGGCGCGGGCGAGATGCCGAACGCATCCAGCACCGCCTGATCCAACCCCGCGCGGTGATAGGCCATCGGGGCCTCGTAGATCGACTTCAGGTCGTAGGCCGGGATCACCGCGTCGGGGCGCACGTTGCAAAACAGCGCGATCTTGGCGATTTCCTTGTCGGGAATGGGGTGTTCGGACCGGCAGACCAGCACATCGGGCTGCAGGCCGATCGAGCGCAATTCCTTGACCGAATGCTGCGTCGGCTTGGTCTTCAACTCGCCACTGGCGGCCAGATACGGCAACAGCGTCAGATGCATGAAGATGCACTGGCCGCGCGGTCGTTCCTGGCCGAACTGGCGGATCGCCTCGAAGAACGGCAGGCCTTCGATATCGCCCACCGTGCCGCCGATCTCGCACAGCATGAAATCGACCTCGTCCGCGCCGATTTTCAGGAAGTCCTTGATTTCATTGGTGACATGCGGAATGACCTGAATGGTCTTGCCCAGATAATCGCCGCGCCGTTCCTTTTCCAGCACGTTGGAATAGATGCGCCCCGACGACACCGAGTCTGTCTGCCGCGCCGAAACCCCGGTGAAACGCTCGTAATGGCCCAGGTCCAGATCGGTCTCTGCGCCGTCATCGGTGACGAACACTTCGCCATGCTCGAACGGGCTCATCGTGCCCGGATCGACGTTCAGATAGGGGTCGAGTTTGCGCAGCCGCACCGTATAGCCGCGCGCCTGCAACAGCGCGCCAAGGGCGGCCGACGCCAGCCCCTTGCCAAGCGAGGACACCACGCCGCCGGTGATGAAGATATAGCGTGCCATGGGGGCTCCCGTGTTGTCATTGCGCCGGATTCCAAAGGAAAAACCGGCGGTTCAGAATCGCTGCTCACGGGAGCCGAGGTATAGGGCAGAAATGCCCCACACGCAACCCGACCGCTAGATGCAGTCAGCCGTCCCGCAGGCCACTCAAAGGATTGTGGTTATTCAGACGCAGGTGGCGGGGTGGCGGGCGCGTCGGTGGGGGCGGGGGGCAACAGGTCGGTGCCAAGGGCGGGCGCATCGGGGGTCTCGACCGGAACCCTGCCGCCGATCTGGTCGATCACCGACGATGTCGAGGCAGACTGTGCGGCAAGCACCGTCAGCGTGATCGAGGTGATGATGAACGCCCCGGCGAACACCCAGGTGACCTTGCCAAGCGCGGTGGCCGCCGCACGTCCGGACACCGCTCCACCGCCGCCCATGCCCAGACCGCCGCCTTCGGACCGCTGCAACAGCACGACGCCGATCAGCAGCAGCGCCAGGATCAGGTGGATGGTAAGCACGACGTTTTGCATGGGCGATATCCGGTGATGACGCGCCTATCTAGGACCATGTCGGCAGGGGCGCAAGGCCTGTCAGGCCGGAACCGGCCGCTGGCAGACGGCAGACAGCTTGTTGCCGTCGGGGTCGCGGACATAACAGGAATAGAAATCGGGGCCATAGGGCCGCAGACCCGGCGCGCCTTCGTCCGTGCCGCCATGCGCCAGCGCCGCGGCATGAAACGCATCGACAACCGCACGGGTGGCCGCATCGAAGGCGGGCATCGCGCCGTTGCCGACAGTGGCGGGTTTGCCATCATGGGGATGCGTCACCCAGAGCCGGATGCGGCTGCCGTCCGGCGGGCCATAGCCGATTTCCCTGTCGTCCGCCTCGCGACAGATCTGGCCGATCGTGGGCATCACCGCATCATAGAACCGGCGCGCGGCGATCAGGTCGTTGGTGCCCAGCGTGATATACAAAAACATCTCATCCCTCGATTTCATCCACCGACGATTGCCCCGACAGCCGCTGGCGGATGATGCTCCACGACAGTCCGAGTCCCAAAATCAGTGACAGTGCCACCAGCCCGAGCCAGGTGTTCAGGCTGGAATTCGTCAGGCTGACCACGCCCCAGTCGATCAGCACCCATAGCCCCGCGCCAAAGATCGCGGCGATCAGCAGAATGCCGATTGCCCCGATGCTGCGCAGGGTCGCGAGGATATAGATCATCATGGCGACCCCAAGCAGCAGCCCCAGAAACACCGCCAGCGGCATCTGCGTGGCCCAGTTGGCCTGCACCCATGTCACATAGTTCCAGGGCGTCGGGTTGAAGGTGGCGACCACCAGCACAAAGGCCCCGAACCAGCGCAGCAGAATTCCCATGGTGTCCTCCGAAACCCTGCCCAACCCGTGCCAAAGCCACGCCGTCCTGTCCAGTGCCGTTTTCCCCCATGGCACCGGCGCGCCGTCACTTCGGGCGCCCGCGCGGACACGCATTTCCCTGTTCCCCCGCCGCTGCCCGGCGTCTATAGGGGATGCGGTTCAGCAACCCGAAGGGATCATCATGGCCAACGTAGTCGTTGTGGGCGCGCAGTGGGGCGACGAGGGCAAGGGCAAGATCGTTGACTGGCTGTCCGAACGCGCCGATGTGATCGCGCGGTTCCAGGGGGGGCACAACGCCGGGCACACGCTGGTGATCGACGGCAAGGTCTACAAACTGAGCCTGTTGCCCAGCGGCATCGTGCGGGGGGGCAAGCTTTCTGTCATCGGCAACGGGGTGGTGCTGGACCCCTGGCACCTGCTGACCGAAATTGCCAAGCTGCGCCAGCAGGGCGTGGACATCAGCCCCGAAAACCTGATGATCGCGGAAAACGCCCCGCTGATCCTGCCGATCCACGGCGAGCTTGACCGGGCGCGCGAAAGCCAGAACTCGGTTGCCAAGATCGGCACCACCGGGCGCGGCATCGGACCGGCCTACGAGGACAAGGTGGGGCGTCGCGCCATCCGGGTCGCCGACCTCGCCGATCCGGCGACGCTGGAGTTGCGGGTGGACCGGCTGATGGGCCATCACGACGCGCTGCGCCGGGGTCTGGGGATCGCGCCGGTGGACCGCGCGGCGCTGATGGCGGCGCTGCACGCGGTGGCGCCGCAGGTGCTGCCCTATGCCAAACCGGTGTGGAAGGTGCTGCACGAGGCGCGGCGGGCGGGCAAGCGCATCTTGTTCGAAGGCGCGCAGGGGGCTTTGCTGGACATCGACTTTGGCACCTATCCTTACGTGACCTCGTCCAACGTCATTGCCGGGCAGGCGGCGACGGGAACCGGCATGGGGCCGGGGGCCATCGACTTTGTGCTTGGCATCGTCAAGGCCTACACCACCCGCGTCGGCGAAGGCCCGTTCCCGGCCGAACTGTTCGACGCCGACGGCGAACGGCTGGGCGCGCGCGGGCATGAGTTTGGCACCGTGACGGGCCGCAAGCGCCGCTGCGGCTGGTTCGATGCGGTGCTGGTGCGCCAGACCTGCGTGACGAGCGGGGTCAAGGGCATCGCCCTGACCAAGCTTGACGTGCTCGACGGGTTCCCGACGCTGAAAATCTGCGTCGGCTACGATCTTGACGGCGTGCGGCTGGACTATCTGCCCACCGCCGCCAACCAGCAGGCCCGTTGCACTCCGATCTACGAGGAAATGGAAGGCTGGACCGAAACCACCGCAGGCGCCCGCAGTTGGGCCGATCTGCCGGGTGCCGCGATCAAATACGTCCGCCGGATCGAAGAGTTGATCCAGTGTCCGGTGGCGATGCTGTCGACCTCGCCGGAACGCGACGACACAATCCTTGTCACCGACCCCTTCGCGGACTAGATGCGCCGGATGGCCCTGAGTTATGCATCCCGCCGCCGCTATGCCCTGCTGATCCTGCTGGTCGGGATGCCGGCCTATGTCGTGCTGGCGGTATCGCTGATGACGGCGATCGACCGTCTGCCGCTGTGGGCCGAGGTGCCCGCCTACCTGATCCTTGGCGTGGCGTGGATTTTGCCGTTCCGGGTGGTGTTTCTGGGCATCGGCCAGGCCGATCCGGATGCCCCTGAAACGAAACAGGCGAAAGGGTCCGACCCTTCCGCCTGATCCCGTCACCGGGTGGCAGCCCCGGCGACGGTCTAGCCTGCGATCCGCTTGGCCTCGGCCAGGGCGCGCGACCCTTCGGGCATCATGAACTGCCCACGGCGGATCTTGGTGATGCGGCCTTCGCGCAGCAGCGTGCCAAAGCCGCGCAGGCTGTCTTCGCGGCTAAAGGTTTCGGCCTCGGGCAGGCGGGACAGTTGCGCCAGCAGCAGGGGGCGGCTGAAATTCGGCCGCTCGAGGATCAGCGCACAATAGGCCGCCGCCGCCTCCAGCAGGTCGGCCATCGACTGCGCGCCCAAGCGGTCCGCAAAATCGGCAAAGCCCATGTCCGGGCTGTCGGCAAAGATGTTGCCGATCTCGTCGGCCTCGATCTCGTCCATAAGCTGGGCGGCAAGATCGTCGGCCTCAAGCTCGGCCTCGGCAATGGCGGCCGGCAGCGACTGCACCGCATAGGCACCAGCCCGCACCCGGCGGGGGCGGATCGGCGCCGCAGCGTGGCTTGCCGCTTGCGGCGGCGCTTCGGGCGGCGTCATCGGCCGGGGACGGTCGATCCGCTGTTCGGACACCAGCACCAGCGGCGCCGGCCGGTCGGTCGGCGTGCCACCCGGACGGCGCGGCCGCACGACGCGGCTCAGGTCATCGCGGTAGGCGTCGGAACGGTCATCGGCCACGGGGCCCGACGGGTTGACCTTGCGGTCGGCGACGGTCGCTGCGACCGCGGCCTTGAGATGGGCAATCGCCGACAGGCGGCGCTTGTTTTCGGGCACTTCCATTTCGGTCGTGGTCTGCGCCATCAGGCGGTCGACGGCCACATCCTCGTCAAGTCCGGGCAGACGGTCTGCGGTCGCGGCGTCGAGGTCGACGTCCGACGGCAGGGCTTCGGCCTCAAGCTCGGCCAGTTCGCGCTGCAGTTCGGCTTCGGCCTCGGCCGACAACAGCGAGGCTGCGGTGGGCAGGGCGGGTTCGACCAGAACGGGGGCGGCAGGCTGGCTGTCCTGCGTCCCGGCCGCGACGTCGTGGCGGCGGATCTTGATGACCCGTGCCCGCGCCCGCTGCAAACGCGGGTTGGCAAGGTCGGCTGTCGGGGCAGGCAGGGCGGCCTCGACCGGCTCGGTCGTTTCGACGGTTTCAATCGCGACCGGTGCGGCCAGATCATCGGCCCCGGCAGGCAGGTCTGCCGCCACCGGCGCATCGAACAGCGCGTCGTCCAGGTCTTCCAGTTCGGGCAGTTCGGCTTCGGGCAGATCGGCTTCGGGCAGATCGGCTTCGGGCAGATCGGCTTTGGGCAGATCGGCTTCAGAAAGTTCGGCGGGCCCGGCGGATGCATCCTGCTCGGGCAGGTGATGTGCCAGCGCGGCGGAGACCAGCGGCGCGTCGGTGTCCAGCGGCGCGTCGGTGCCCAGCGGCGCCGCGTCGTCCACCGTCGCGGCCCCGGGGTCGATCATCGCCCCAAGCGAGGCCAGCAGACCGTCGTCGCCAAGATCGGCTGCCTCTGCCAGATCATCGGCCTCTGACACCGCATCCTGCGGATCGGCCAGCGCACCGGCGGCGAACGCGTCCATGTCAAAGTCGTCGGCCGGGCCGGCGTCTGCCACCGCTTCTGCCAGCAGATCATCCCCCTGCGCGGCCTCGAAGGCGCGGGCGATGTCGGCGTCGGTCGGTTCGGCGGCGGTGAGGTCTGCATCGGTGGGTTCTGCTTCGGTGGGTTCTGCGGCGACAGGTTCTGGGGCGGCAGGTTCTGCGGCGACAGGTTCTGCGACCGGTTCCGCAACCGCGGGATCGGTGGCCAGATCATCCAGCGCCATGTCGACTTCCGCCGGCAGATCGTCCAGCGCCGCGATGTCGGTCGGGTCGGTCTCGGCCTCGGCTTCCGGCGCGGCAACCTCCGCCACCCCGGCCTCGACGGCAGCGGCTTCGGGAGCGGCCACTTCGGCCGCAGCCACTTCGGGCAGGGCTTCCCCAACGGCACCGCCGCTCAACCTCTCAGAGGCGTCCCGGTCGGCCCGAAGGCGTGACAGTTTTGCGCTGACCGATTCGGTTGCGTCGGCGTCATCCGTCTGGTCCGGCGCAATGCCCGGAGCGTCGGCAGCCAGCGGGGCGGCGATCAGCGGCGCGGCAACCGGGGCGGGGCGGGCGATCTGCACCACCGGCGGTTGATCGCCGACCCGCAGGACCACGCCGTTGTCTTCGATCCGCGCCTCGACCCGGCGCTGGATTTCGCGCTCGGCGATGCGGTGCAGCATGGCGGCATCCGGCGTCGGCGGTTCAGCCCCGAAATAGCGGTCTTCGGCGGCAAGATCGCGGAAATACTCCGCAATTGCCTTCATGGTGTTGAACGGCTCGTCAAACCCCTCCAAAGTGCAAGAGAAGGTTCCGTAAGATACCGTAAGGATTTTACTCGCACCGTTCATTCGGATGCTCGCTTTCTTGGCTACTCGTTAAGGCGACAATGCAGGGTCAGTGGTTCTAAACCGTGGACATATCGCGGTCATTTGAAGGATAGATTGTGACCCCAACCCCGACATTCTGCCTCAATTGGACGACAGTATCTGCATGAACGCGCCGATTGTCGATTCCTCCAAGGGAATAACCCTTGTCGGCGGCGGTCCCGTGACGCGTCGCGACCTGCGCCGGTGTCTGGCGCTGGCCCCGTGCCTTGTGGCGGCCGATGGCGGCGCGGACCGGCTGTTGACGCTGGGCCAGTTGCCCGAAGCGGTGATCGGCGACATGGATTCGATCTCGCCCGCGGCGCAGGCGGCGCTGGCGGACCGTCTGCACCCGGTGCCCGAACAGGACTCCACCGATTTCGACAAGGCGCTGCGGCATGTGGCGGCTCCGTTCGTGCTGGGTCTGGGGTTTTCCGGGGCGCGGCTGGATCACGAGCTTGCGGTGCTGAACACGCTGCTGCGGCATCCGGGGCGGCGCTGTCTGATCCTGGGGCAGGGGGGCGTCACCTTTCTGGCTCCGGCGGCGCTGACGCTGCGCCTGCCGGTCGGATCGCGGCTGTCGCTGTTCCCGCTCGCGCCGGTCACCGGGCGCAGTCAGGGGCTGCGCTGGCCGATCGACGGGCTGGAATTTGCCCCCGACGGCCGGATCGGCACCTCGAACGAGGTGTCGGCCCCCGAAGTGCGGCTAAGCTTTGACCGCGCGGCGATGCTGGTCATCTTGCCGGGATCGGCTCTGTCGGCGGCGTTGCGCGGGCTGCTGCCGTGACCCTCTCGCGGTGGATGACATAGAGGCCCGACGCCACGATGATGGCGATTCCCACCCAGGTCAGCGGATCGGGAAAATCGTCGAACACCAGATAGCCAAGGCCGACCGCCGCGACGATCTCAAGGTATTGCAGCGGGGCCAGCGTCGCCGAGGGCGCGAATTTCAGGGCAATGGTCATGCACATGTGGCTGACCGCCGCCCAGAATCCGACGCCCAGCAGCCAGATCCAGACGATGCCCTGCGGCATCACCGAGTCCAGATCGGCGATGCCAGACCCGTCCGCCAGCCACAACAGCGGCACGCAGATCAGCGATCCGGCCAGCGAGGTGTGCAACTGCATGGTCACCGGATGCACGTCCGCCGAGGTCGCCCGCGAGATCAGCATGTAGGCCGCAAACGCAAAGGCGCAGCCAAGCGGCAGCAGCGCCACCAGCCCGAAGGCGGTGATTGACGGCTGGATCACCAGCATCGCCCCGGCGAACCCCACGATGCTGGCCACAATCCGGCGCGGACCCACCGCATCGCCAAAGATGAGATGACCGAAGATCAGCAGCAGAAACGGCAGCACGAACACGATGGCCAACGCATCGGCAATCGGCATCACCGCCACCGCGGCGACAAAGCAGTAGGTCGACAGGATCAGGCAGACCGCCCGCAGCCCGATCAGCCACGCCAGCCGCCGCGACACCGTCCAGCGCAGCCGCATGACCATCGCCACCGGCAGCATGAAGGCCGCCTGCACGACGAACCGCGCCGTGGTGATCTGCCCGACCGGAATCGTCTCGGTCGCCAGTTTCGACGCCACATCCAGCAGCGGCGCAAAGACGCAGAACGCCAGCATCAGCGCGACGCCGGTCAGCGTCTGGTCGCGCGGGGCAGGGGGGTCGAGCGGGGCAGGGGGGTCGAGCGGGGAAGTCGGGACGCGCGGCGCAGTCTGGTTGCGCGGTGCAGGGGGATCGCGCGGGGCAGAGGGGTCGCGCGGGGCAGGAGAGTTCAGCAATTCGGCACGTTGACGGCAAGACCCCCAAGCGAGGTTTCCTTGTATTTCACGTGCATGTCCGCGCCGGTCTGCCGCATCGTCTCGATGCAGGCATCAAGGCTGACCAGATGCACCCCGTCGCCCCGCAACGCGAGGCTCGCCGCCGAGACCGCCTTGATCGCGCCAAGGCCGTTGCGCTCGATGCAGGGCACCTGCACCAG